>MDTA01190609.1_pt1 | contig 12880 bp, 10 predicted proteins | sample 811151 | NCBI WGS metagenome assembly MDTA01 (sample SAMN05326648, study PRJNA326480) | marine metagenome | isolation source: seawater | place: Indian Ocean: South | collected 2010
GATCTGGTCTCTGGGCCAGGAAATGGATGAGCGCTACATGAGGAAGCTGCGGACAATTCTTCTTCGGCCCGAGTTGCTTGATGGGCGCCCGGCGAAGGTGGTCTACACCAATCTCCATGGGACGGGTGGCTGGATCGTGGTGCCGATGCTCCGTGCACTCGGGTTTGAAGTACTGACGGTTGAGGAGCAGGACACACAGGATGGAAGCTTTCCGACGGTGGATTCTCCCAATCCGGAGAATGCCTCAGCCCTTCGGAGGGCGATTGACCTGGCAGAAGAAGTGGATGCGGATGCGGTCATCGGCACTGATCCGGATTGCGATCGCATGGGAGTGGCAGTTCGCAATGCGGAGGGCGAAATGCAATTGCTGAGTGGCAACCAGATTGGCACGCTGATGGCTTGGTACCGGATCAAGACCTTCTTCGAGCAGGGAATTATCACCGAGTCGAACCGGAGTCGCGCGACCTTGATCAAGACTTTTGTTACCACCGGTTTCCAGACCGCAGTGGCGCGTCATTTTGGTATCGGGGTGGTGAATACCCTGACCGGGTTCAAATACATCGGGGAGAAGTTGCGGAAATACGAGGAGGCTATCCCGGCCGGGAAACGTGGTGATTACCGTTCCCTTACAGAAGAGGAGAGTCGTGCCCTGCGTCTGGAGTATTCGAGGTTTTTTGTCTTTGGGGGAGAGGAGAGCTACGGATACCTGGGGAGTGATTTCGTCCGGGACAAGGATGGGAATGGTTCAGTGGTCATGTTTGCGGAGCTGGCCGCCTTTGCGATGAGCAAGGGCAGGAAAATTACCGACCTCATTGATGAGCTCTACCTTGAGTTTGGAGTTCATGACGAAATGAATACCTCGATCGTCCTGGAGGGGGCGGAAGGAGCGGGCAAGATCTCGGGCCTGGCCCGCTCCTACTCTGATTCCCCTCCGGCCTCGATTGATGGGTCGCAGGTGGTCAAGGTCCAGGATTTCAGCAGGCAGGACATCTATGACGAGGAGGGAGATCTCATTCCCAGGACGGGGATGATCATGATGGAGCTCCATGATGGAAGGAGCCTTGCGATCAGGCCCTCCGGGACTGAACCCAAGATCAAGTTCTATCTTTTCGGGAAGGGCGATCCGGGTGCGGTGGATCTTGAATCCAGCAAGGGAGCTGTAAGGAAGGGGCTGGAATCACTGTGGAGCTGGCTGGAGGCGGATGTCCGCGATCGCCTTGGAGAGATACCGGGATGACGTGTTCCCATGGGTCGGAGTAGATCAGGGGCGAACCTGTGAGCCTCCGCACAGGATTCAGACCTTGCGCCAGGTCGCGGCGTAGCCCCGGGTATCAATGTGTATGAAAGTGGGGTAGAGTCCGACACCTCCCCGGAAGAATCCCTCCCGGCGAAGATCAAGGGCGACTTGGAAGGCTTTTCGAGAGGAGCAGAAGTAGACCAGGTCGAGGGCCTGGTTGCGAGTGTGGTAGGACCCGGGTACGGATCCCGGAACTTCGGCATTGTAGCGTGGATTGCGATATCCAGAGGTAATCCTGCAGAGGGGAGCCTGGAGTCGCTCCCGGATCTCGTCGGCGGCCCTGAGGGTCGGGATCAACTTTTCCCAGAGGTCAAGGGGGGGGAGGGTATTCTCGGTACCATCAATGATTCCCCGGTGGGGATCGATGATTTCAGAGGGAGAGAGATGCCGGAGTTCGAGACTTACGAGGAAGTCTCGATAATCTTCCTCATTCTCAAGAGTTCGTCCGGTTGGAGGGAGAGGCTCCGTCTCCCAGAGCGTATCGATTGCGGGATCGGAATCGGGTTGTAGCTCCACCACGGGTGGAGGGGATTCAGGGCGAGGAGGGGGAGAAGGTTCAGGTTGGAGGGCCAGGCTCGGACTCACCGGGGTCTGCAGAAGCTTGTGCGCGGCGCACAGGGTGGAGGCTGCTCCCAGGGCGAGAACGGAGCTGGACCGGAGAAACCGCCGTCGCTGCAAGGTAGCGCGAGTGACATTCATGGTGAACAGAACGAGGGCGGAGGTTTATTACGTGTTTCTTAAATAAATGGAAGTCCGAAAATGAGGAATAGGGAATTGTAGTTGTGTGCCGGAGAGCGAGAATCGGGAACTGATGGGAGTCGTTCAGAGGATCTGGCCGTGGTTGCTGGCATTGCTCTCAGGAGTAATGCTGGCGTTGTGCTACGCTCCTTTCGACCTGCCTGCGATGGTCTGGATCGGATTGATTCCGCTCTTCGCATCGTTGTGGGGAGGGGGAGGCAAGCGACGTAAGCTTCATGGATTTGGAGTAGGTTACCTTGCGGGGTTGTCCTTCTGGTTGGTCAACCTCAAGTGGATCTCGGAAGTCGGAGCAGCGGGATGGCTCTCGGTTTCCTTCTTTCTCGCACTCTATTTTGCACTCTGGGGTCTCTTCGCGGCAGGTGCTGGTAACCCATGGATTGAGAGGAGAGGGGCAGGGATAGAGTCTGAGGGAAGTATTGCCGAAAAGGTGAGGAAACGGTTGGGTACGCGGAAGGAGAGGAGGCTACGGTCGCTACAGGAATCGAAGCGGGTGCTGAAGTTCGCGGTGCTTAATGGCTGCTTATGGTGCGGGCTGGAATGGATTCGGGGCTGGTTTCTCACCGGGTTTGGATGGAATGGACTGGGAGTTGCGTTTCACGACCAACCAATCCTGGCCCAGGGAGCTGATCTTGTCGGGGTGACCGGGCTCTCATTCCTTCCGGTATTCGTGATGGCAGTAGTCGTCCAGGTGGGCCGGGGTCTGCACCAGGAGGTAAAAAGCGGCCGTTTGCGGGCCCATTGGGATTTCGGGGTGGCCATGGTCGTCCTGACCGTTTGCTTCGTCTACGGGATCTGGAAACTCCATGGCGAGAAGCCCTCAGATTCCGTGCCGCTTAATGTGCTTCTGGTTCAGCTCAATATCCCGCAGGAAGCCAGCCAGAGGTTGTGGAAAGTGGAGGAGATCTACCGGGGCTATGAGGAAGAAACAGTGAAGGCCCTGGATGAGCTGGCCCTCCGCAATGAACAACGGGTCCGGGAGGCGATGGAAGCGGGAAGTCCGGAAGCGGTATCCCTTGATGTGCCGGACTGGGTGGTTTGGCCGGAATCAGCCCTGCCGGACGTGCTCTACTATGGCGATTCGGGTGAGCAGGAGGTGGGAAGGCGAACCCTTGCAGCCCTGGATGAGGTGAGGCGCCGGGGACAATTCACGATGATATTCGGGTTGCTGGAATACGAGGCGGAGAGGGTTCTCCCAGACGCTCCGCTGACAAGGAAGGAGAGAGGAAAGGGCTTCAATTCCCTGCTGGCCCTGCCTGCAGGGGCGAACAGGTTCAGCACCTACCGTAAGCAGCATCTCGTGCTCTTCGGGGAGACTATCCCGTATGTGGAACAGCTCCGGGTCCTTCAGTGGTTGTGGGAGAAATCAGCGGGGACCGAGTATGGTGGGTCCTTCAGCGCGGGAGAGCAGGAGGAACCCGTGCGTATCCCGCATCCACCTGCCGAGGCGGGCGAGCTGGCCCTGATCCCGACTATCTGCTTCGAGGATACGGTAGGGCGTAAGATGCGTAAGTTCGTAAGGAAGGGGGGGCAGTTGATCGTCAACGTGACGAACGATGGCTGGTTCAAGGACAGCGAGGCCGCGGCGCAGAATTTTGCGAATGCGAAGTTCCGCTCCATCGAATTCAGGCGGCCTACCATCCGTTGTGCCAATACTGGCGTCAGTGCGGTGATCAACAGTTATGGCACAGTGCTTGACCGGAAAAAGAATGAGAAGCGGAAGCTGGTCAACGATTCAGGGTCGCATCTGACACGAGGATGGCTCTACGCCAGCGCTCATGTTCCAGTGGACGGGCCGTTAACCCTTTATGCGAGATATGGTGACTGGTTTTCGATCCTCGCGTTACTGGGGGTAGTGGGTTGGTTGATTGTGGGGCGGAGGAGTAGGTCCAGGAGCAAGGATAGTTCCGATTGATTCGGGATGAACCGTCCTTGGCGCTTGAAAATTATCGCCTTGGAAGCTAACAGCGCTCCGAATGGCGGTCGGTGATGTCAGAGGGGTTCTGCAGTATGTGCCCATGTTCCGGGGACGCACGTTTATCGTGGTTCTCGATGAAGGGCTTCCGGAGTTCGCGGTGGCGGAGGCTCTGCTTGACCTCAAGGCCCTTCAGGAGGTTGGTGTAAACCTGGTCATTGCGGTGGCGGGTGATGACAGAGCGGTCGCCCTTGCTGCGGATCGGGCCATGGACCTGGAGATCAAATTTGCCCGGGCTGAAGCCCCGGAGGCAGTGAAGACGATCCTTGATCGAGGTCAGGCCGCGATCATGGGGTGCAAGGCGGAGACACTTCTGGGAGAGGAAATCAGTCGTCTTGGAGTGAGCCTTGGTGCAGCCAAGTTGATCAGCCTGTTGAATGGGCCCGGCATCCTGAGGAATGGGCAAGCTCTGCACGCGGTGTCGTGTTCAGAGTTGGAGAGCCTTTCCCGGGTCGAGGGAGAGAAGGGAAAGATCGAGGGAAAAGTGCTGCTGGAGGAGGCTGCAGCAGCCTGCCGGGCAGGTGTTTCCCGGGTCCATGTCCTGGATGGCCGGCAGCAGGGAGTTCTGGCTGATGAGCTTTTTTCCAACGAGGGGGCCGGAACCATGGTCCATGCTGATGATTACCGCGAGCTCCGTCCGCTTCGGGAGGATGATGTGCCCGAGTTGCTGGCGATGATTGGTCGCTCTGTCCGGGCCTCGCACCTTGTGCCCCGGGATTACGATGACATCCTCAGGTCTGCAGATGACTTCCTGGTGCTCTGCGTGGACGACAATGTGGTGGGTTGCGTGGCTCTTCATTCCTACAGCCAGGATACCGCGGAGGTGGCATGCCTCTACGTCAAGCAGTCCCATGAAGGACTGGGCTACGGGAAAGCCCTGGTTGAGGCTGCGGAGGAAAGAGCCAGGGAGCGGGGGATCGGCTCAGCTTTCGTTCTTACGACCCGGGCAGTGTCGTTCTTTGAGAAGCTTGGCTACGAGTCAGCGGACCTGGCCATGGTGCCGGAAGAACGGGTGCGAAAGTTTGAGGAGAGTGACCGGAGTTCAAAGGTCCTGTCCAAGACCCTGAACTGAAGCGTCAGGTTGGCCGGAGTCAACCGGTTCCCCGGGAGCTAGTTCTGGCTGGGGTCGTCAGGACATTCCGCCATGACCCGGTGATAGCTGGAGAGATTGCGGAGGGTTTCGGCCCACAGGGATTGATCGTGGCTCTGGGCAAGTAACTCGGAGGTAGGCTTGGCGGTGATCCAGGATCGATGGCGGATCTCTCCCTCCAGCTGGCCTTCCGACCATCCGGAGTATCCAACGAAGGCCCGGACCAGGGTCCCGGGATTCTGGGCGTGCCTGATTGCGTCGTGGGCCGAAATGCGGGTGGCGTAGCGCAGACCCTTTTCCTCGGTCCACCAGAGGGCCGCGAAGGTGAGGTGCTCCCTGGAGACGGGGCCTCCGACATGAACACCAATCCTGGCCAGAGAGGCGAATTCCTCATCCTTCAGGAAGTCCCCTACCGTATGACCGGAGGGGTTATTGAGAATGAGACCGCATGCTCCGTCCTCGGAACTATGCTCGGTGAGAAGGATCACGGAATGCTGGAATAGTCCCTCCCGCAGAGTGGGATCGGCAATCAGAAGCTGTCCCTGAAGGCGGATTGGGGCTTCCTGTCTGGGAAGATCTGCCATGGGTTCAAGGTGGCCGGGGGAAGCGGCCGCGTCAAGCGGGTGTGGGTAATTGGGTAATTTGGTGTGGATGGGGCATGCTGGGGGATTTTGAGGTTCAGGAAATGGGAATTAGGGACTAATAGACAGGGGTGTTCATTGATCACACGAGGATTTACGCGAAAGCGGGAAATGGCGGGAACGGGGTGGTCAGTTTCCGTCGGGAAAAGTTTGTCCCCCGCGGCGGTCCGGACGGAGGTGACGGGGCGGAAGGAGGCGATGTGGTCCTGAGAGTGGACCGCCATATCGATAACCTGAAGGCCTTCCACTATAACCCCAGGTTGATCGCGAAGGATGGCGGTCATGGACAGGCTTGGAAACGGCATGGCAAGAATGGAAAGCCATTCCTGGCCAAGGTGCCTCCCGGCACGCTTGTTTACCGGAGTACGGCCCGGACGGTAACTGAAGCGGTTAAGATGGAACGGAGCGAGGCGGGGATTGACCTCGAGCTGGTTGCGGACCTGACGACCGAGGATGAGGAACTGGTTCTCTGCAAGGCGGGGACCGGGGGGAAGGGCAACTGGCAGTTCCGCAGTTCCACCAATCGGACCCCGGAGGAGTTCACTCTTGGTACGGAAGGAGAGGAGGGGGTCTTCTACCTCGAATTACGCAGGATTGCGGATGCCGGGATGGTGGGGTTCCCTAATGCCGGGAAATCAACCCTGACAAGTAAGTTGAGTGCGGCGCGGCCCAAGGTGGCGTCGTATCCCTTCACGACCCTGAACCCGATGGTAGGGGTGGTGGAGTTCGAGGATTTCAAACGCTGTACTATTGCGGATATCCCGGGTCTGATCGAGGGGGCCCACGACAACCGGGGTCTTGGGCATGAGTTCCTCCGGCATATCACCCGGTGTGGTTTGCTTTTGTTCGTGGTGGATATGGCCGGGAGCGAGTGCCGGGATCCCATCGAGGATGTAGAAACCCTGCGGAGGGAAATCAAACTCTACGAGGAGGAGCTGTCCAAGCTCGACTGGCTGGTGGTAGCCAACAAGATGGATCTGGAGGGAGCCGCCGGGAACCTGCAGAATTTCCGGGCGCGTTTTCCGAAGGTGGAGATAGTGCCCATCTCGGCTGAATACGGAGAAGGCCTGGAGGAGTTGAGGAGGACCCTGTGTGCACGGGTAGGGAAGGATGGGAGGTGAGGAAGTAGCGTTGGCAGGATGAATCGTTCTCATACCCAGGACTGATGCCGGAGGATCAAGCGACCCTGGTCTTTGTCTACGGGACCTTGCGGGCCGGGGCTTCCAACCATTTCCGTCTCGAAGGTGCGAAACTGCGTGGGGAGGGCTGGGTCCTGGGGAGGCTCTACCGGATCGACTGGTATCCCGGATTGCTACTGGATGAGGAGGGTATTCCGGTCCGTGGTGAGATCTATGAGGTGGAGCGGGAGATGCTTCGGAAGCTGGATAGCTTCGAGGGAGGGGAATATGAGCGGTTGAAGCACAGGGTGTATTTCAAGGGTGGGGACGAAGTGGAGGTCTGGCTTTACGAATACCGGGAGGTCGTGGAGGAAGGCAGCGAACTGGTGCCGGCGGACTGGGTGCAGCATGGAGAGGGAATGAAGGTGATTCCGCCTTCCTCAACATTCAGTGTAGCGACCTTCCTCCTGCTGCCAGTGACCCTGGCCCTTGGAATATTCTCCCTGGGGGCAGGAGAAGGAGGTTTGTCCCGGTTGGGATGGGTCATCGGCGGATTCCTTCCGCTTCTTCCGTTCCTCACCGGGAGATGGGCTCGCAGGCGGCGGGAGAAACTGGTGGAAGGAGCCGAAGTCTGCGCAGCGGTGGCCTTCATTGCCTTCTGGTTGCTGCTGCTCATCCGCTATCTGCCTGCAGCCTTTGAAGCGTTTCCGAACTAGGTGATCTCAAGGAGTTGTTTCACGGGAGCAGTCAGGATGGGCCCTGTCTCCCGAGGAAGCTGCCCATCGGGGCGTAGAGTTCGGTCTGTCGGGAACTTTGTTCGAGCAGGTCATCGGCAAGGGTAATCCTTCCGGGTTCAAAGAGGGTGATGGTGCTCGATCCCCCGAAGGAAAAATAGCCTCGTTCCTCTCCTCGTTCGACAGGCTGGTCCGGGGTAAAGGTCTGGGTGATGGAGCCGACGTTGGTGGCACCAATTTCAATCATGATAACTTTGCCATGGGACTCGGTTTCGAGTTCGGTGAGAACCCGCTTGTTCTGCCACAGGTAGGAGAGGTTTTGCCGGAGGGCGATGGGGGACACGGAGAACAAGGTGCCGTTGAGGAGCCGGGAAGGAGACGGGGTCCCGGCGGTGGGGAAATGGTAGCGGTGGTAATCGACCGGGCAAAGGCGGGAGAGAACGAGGGTGCCTCCTTCAAATCTCCGGGCGAGTTCGGGGGAGCCAAGGAGTTCCGGAACAGAGAAGCGCTGGCCCTTGACGAATACGGAATCGACCCGGGAAAGGTCTGGAAAGCCAAGGTGCCGCCCGTCGCACGGAAAAACTACCGCGCGGGGGTCAGGGTCCAGGGGACGTGCTTCCGGGTTGAGCCTGCGAATAAAAAACTCGTTGAAACTTGCGAAGGAATCAGGAGGGTCGGCGAATTCGGCAGGATCGAGGCCGAAATCCCTGATAAACGGGCCCACGAGGGACCGGCTGGAGGAACGATCCATCCGGCGGCCATACCACCGGGAAAAAAAAGGTCGCTTGATCAGGTGCCTCAGGAGGGAACCGACAGGGTTTTCGTAGGCGAGGCGTAGCCAGCGTTCCCCGTAAACCTGTTCGGTTTCGAGGGTGTCTGTCAGGCGGTTGAAATAGCGGATTGGCTCCACGGGGTGACTTTGCCCCTTGCGTCGAGGGCGAGGCAAGATTAGGTGTCCCGCAGCCGCTAACCCATATGTATTTTCAAGATCCTTCACCGGTCGGGAGATTTCCCGGGGTTCGCCCCGGGCGTGCCTGCCGCCGATGGGGTCGGATTCTTTCCTGTGGGGTCGTGCTCCTGCTCTTTTCCGGGTGTGATCGCGGGGATCGGGAAGTGGTGGTGAGCGGTCAAAGGGACCTTGTCCTCTGGGATCGAGCTTATCCCGGTAACATCAAGGATAGGGCGCCGGAGGAGTGGCGCCGGGTGCCCTGGACCCAGATGCGCTATTACAATTACCGTTTCGGTGCCAAGGAGGACGGTGAGGTCTGGTTGAGCGTGATTCCCAGCCAGGGCGATGATGCAGTCCTCCAGAACGTGAACCGATGGTATAACCAGTTTCGGATGCCTGAAATCACGGAGCTCGATGAGCTCAAGCAGGAGCCTATGCTGGACGTAACCGGCTACGTGGTCGAGGCGGAGGGCGTCTACCACGCCGGGATGGGAGCAGAACCCCGGGAGGACTCCAAGATGCTTGCTGTCGCCATCCCCTATAGTACGATCATTGTGACGGTCAAGATGGTCGGGTCGCCAGCAGAGGTGGAGGCCCAGAGGGATAACTTTCTTGGGTATTGCCAAAGCCTTGTGTTTTTCAACGATGCTCCAGCGAAAGAAGGAGACCGTTACCCGAAGCCTGAAAAAGAGTGAGCGACTCCCTGAATGCACCCAGATCCACGAAGGTGGATGATCCTCCTGCGAAGTCCGGTGAGCCGGGCCGGAAGAAGGGGAGAAGTGTGTGGTCCCGGGCCTTCCGCATCCTGGCGGGATTCGAACTCGCCACCATTTGCCTGTTGCTGCTCTTTGCGGCGACGTTTTTCGGAACCATCGAGCAGACCCATGTAGGCCTCTACCAGACGCTCCAGAAGTATTTCGATATGGAGGCGATCTTTATTATCCCCGAACTCAAGAACGGGAAGATCGTTCCCCTGCCCCTCCCGGGCACGTTCTGGGTCTGTGCCGTGCTGTGTGTGAACATGACCCTGGGGGGATTGGTGAGGATCCGGAAGGGGTGGAAGACGGTGGGAGTGATCATCGCGCACTTCAGCATGATTTTTCTGATGGTGGCCGGTGCGGTCTCCCAGCTGAGCAAGAAGGAGGGGGTCATGCACGTCTACCAAGGGGACCGCTCAGACTACGCCCGAAGCTACACGGAGCCCAGTATTGAGATTTATCCTCCCGGGGATAAGGGGGAGCGGGTTAAGCCCTACGTTGTTGATAGTGAGCACTTTAGTGGCTTGGATCCTGATGAGAAGCTCACCATTCGACTGCCGGATGAGCTTTCCTTCGATCTGGTGGTTACCGGTTTCCTGAGAAGCTCCGATCTGTTGCAGCTTTCACGATTCAAGGAACAGCACAAGGGAGAGCGGGTGGTCGATGGTTTCTTCCTGCAGGAGCGTCCGCGGGTCCAGCAGGAAGAGACAAACCTGACCGGGTGTTATCTCACGGTGCAGGACAAGGAGGGCAAGGTCCTGCGGGAACTGATTCTCCACTACAATGGGATGGGGTTCCCGACTCCGGTCACCGCCATGGTGGAGGGCAAGCGCTATGAGTTCTCCCTCACCCGGTGGATCTGGCCCATGCCCTTTGAAGTTGAGCTCGATAAGACCATGGGTGAATACTGGCCGGGAACGCAGGCTCCAAGCTGGTTTCAAAGTGATATCACCAAGGTCGACGATGGCCTGCGGAACCAATACTCCATCGTGATGAACAAGCCCATGCGCCACGAGGGGATTACCCTCTACCAGGCTTCGTGGGCACCTCCTACCCCGGGAGGGCGTCCAAGTTCGGGATTTGCGATTGTCCAGAATCCTTCGGACCAATGGCCCAAGTGGTCTCTCTACATCGCGTCTTTTGGACTAATGCTCCATTTTGGAATGAAGCTGTTCCGGTTCCTGAGTTCTTCCCTTCCCTCCAAGAAGTCCGATGCCTGAGAAAAGTTTCAATCGTGCGGCCCGCTGGACCGGATTTGGACTCGCCATTGTGGTGACGATCCTGATTGCGATCACCACCAACCGGGAGGGATACAAGAAGCGGGAGTATTACGAGGTGGAGGAATACCAGAAGTGGAGCGAGGAAGTGGTGGAAATAGCCAAGCGTATTCCGGTGCAGGACGGGGGTCGGATGAAACCTCTTGAGACGCGTGCGGGCTTCCTGATGCTGAAACTCCATGGGGCGCGGAAAATGAAGATCAAGAGCGGAGGAGAGAAGATCAGTATCGGCCCCACGGAGTGGCTTCTCGATGTCCTGTTCCGGCCTGAGCTGGCGATGAAGATGCCGACTTTCCGAATAGATGATTCCGATCTGCTGGAGGAAGTCGGAATGGATGTCAAAAGTCGTCGGGACCGCTACAGCTACCTGGACTTGGAGCCCTACCTGCAGGAACTTGGGAAACGGGCCGGTGATGTCCAGAAGATGGTTCAGGAAGAAGTCCGGAAGAATGCCGATTATGAGTTTCCTAGGAATAAGTCGGACCCACGAGCCCTTGCGCAGCAGATCATGGAATACCAGGGGATGCTGGCCACTCATGATTTTGCCCGGGGAGTGAACTACCCCGGGGGAGAGTCCGGGGAAACAGTCAATGGCGAGGACCCGGCAAGGGTGAGTTTCTGTATAGAGCAGATACCAAAATTTAGAGAACGGGAAGTTCCACCGGAGATGCGTGCCAGTCTCCAGCAGATTGTTGGTGAAGTAAGTAATCTTCTCGGGCGGGGGGAAGGAGGGCTCGAGTGGTTGCCGCCCTATGAGTCCGAGGTCGTCCTGACCCCGGGGGGGCAGGCTCAGATTTTTACCGGGCAGACTCCAAAGACCTTCGAGATCAGGTGTGAGACAGGCGCAGTGGAGGTCTTTGAAGGAAGTTCCAAGCTGGGATCCCTCGGAAAGGGCGAGGAGGAGAGTTATCCAGGTGCTGATCTGCTGGTTCGTAACAGCAGGGGGGCAGAGGCTACCATCAAGGTGCAGGGCCGGGAGTGGATGTCCGCTGGTAACCGCCTGGCAGAACTTGCCAATGGCTTGGACCCGAGGCACTGGAAGCGCTTTGCCGGGGATCTGAAGACCTTGGAGACGCTCTATACTACGGCGGCGACGAAGGGGAAGGAGAGTGAATTTGCCGATGAACTGGATGACTGGCGGGAAGAGCTGACCTCCCGGGCGTCAGCCCTCGGGGAAAAGGAAGGAAAGATCGAATCGGAGGTCAGCTACTACAAGCAGAACTATTTTGTCCGGGGTCTGGTCTGGTTCATCCTGGCCTTCATTGTTGCTGCCACCAGTTGGCTGGCACCGGCATCAGGATGGGGCAAGTGGACGTATCGGATCACCTGGGTGCTGGGAGTGCTCGGTGCGTTCTACCTGGTGTGGGGCATTGTCCACCGCTGTATCCTGATGGAGCGTCCGCCGGTGGGGAACCTGTACGACACCATTCCTTTCATCGCCGGGGGTGGAGTCCTCGTCCTGTTTCTCCTGGAAGCGGCGACCCGGCGCCGGATTGCACTGGGCGCGGCCATTGCGGTGGGACTTCTGGGCCTGTTCCTGGCGAGGGCCTTCGAGGGGGTGGATGCCCAGGACCACATGGATCCCCTGCGGGCCGTGCTGCGTTCCAATTTCTGGCTCTCGACACACGTGATCATCATTACGCTGGGTTATTCCGGGGGCTTGATCGCGGCGGCCATGTCCCATGTCTATCTCTATGCCCGGGCCTTTGGACTGGACCGGAGTGATCGATACCTGTGCCGCTTCCTGACCCGCTCGGTCTATGGGCTGGTGTGCTTCACCCTCTTTTTCTCCCTGGTTGGGACGGTATTGGGGGGGATCTGGGCCAATGATTCCTGGGGACGGTTCTGGGGGTGGGATCCCAAGGAGAACGGGGCGATGTTGATTGTGCTCTGGTGCCTCATCATTCTGCATGCCCGGCTGGGAGGATACCTCAGGGAATGGGGGTTGCATATCGCCTCCGTGCTGGGGGCTATCGTGGTGGCCTTCTCCTGGTTGGGAGTCAACCTGCTCGGGACCGGGCTGCACTCCTACGGTTTTACCGAGGGGATCGGGGGAGCAGTGACGATGTTCTACTCCTTTGAGGCCTTGGTCGCCCTTGGAGGAATTGTGCTTGCCGTGCTGGATAAGAAAAGCCGCCGGGGGAAGTCCCGGGGTGGCGGGGCAGATGGCGAGGGGAATTCCCCGTCCTACACGGGAACCGAAGCGCTGGAACAGTAGCCTGAGTGGGTGCTAGCCCGGGGGCCACTCCAGCGGGCGACCGGCGAGGAGGTGGAGGTGAAGGTGA
>MDTA01097285.1_pt1 | contig 12879 bp, 2 predicted proteins | sample 811151 | NCBI WGS metagenome assembly MDTA01 (sample SAMN05326648, study PRJNA326480) | marine metagenome | isolation source: seawater | place: Indian Ocean: South | collected 2010
CATTGATGGAAACAGTGGAGATGAACTACTAGAGTTGGATGTATTTGATCTAGGTATTACGAATCTAGGACTATTAAATGAGACCTTCACTACAGTTAAAATTACTGCTCCACAGGGTGGTAATTTTGTTGCTGATAGAACTCAATCCTTAGATTCCACTAATAGAATTGAATGGTTTGGCAATTCTTCTGGTTATGGTTATCTACATGCAGCACTCAATGTTCCTGGAACTACAGAGTGGCACTTAATCATCAAGGGTGTATCTGGTAAGATTGATTATTCCGAATTTGATAACATTAGATTCTCTCAGGGTGCTGTATTTGCTGATCTACTAGCAGATCCTGACTTCGGTAAGTCGCTATACATTAAGGATCTGATTGCTAAAGGTTATCCAGAATATTATTATAGACAGAAGGGTGCATCAATTTACACTGTAACTCCTGGTGACATCATTACTGACGATGCAAACGTTCAATACTATGTTGAGTCAGTCACTGATACTGGTGAACTAGATGATACTTTCTACATCTTCGACTCTCTAGAAATTCAGCGTCGTATTTACGGTCAGCAAGATGGTATCTACTATCTAACTGCTGTACGTGGTAATGTATCTCCATTCCCAACTGGTGCTGGTAACCAGGGCAACTTCAGAAACATGAAGTTCTCTCAACCAATCAGCAAACTGTATCCACTGAACTATAAGAACGATCCTCTTTGGTTCAAGCAGTTGGATGTCAATGCTGTTGACCCACCACAAACATATTCTGCTGCAGATAACTACACCCATGGTCTAGTAACGGTTAACGACTTTAAGGGTTCGATGACCAGAGAGATGGTTGAGGACTTCATCTCTCAGGCAGCACTATCTAAAAATACTTATACACAAGTATCTTCTGTAGTTGATAATAGAATCAAGGCACAAAAAGGTAACGCAACTTCTGGTTCAGAAGATCGTCGCATTCCTATTGCTGGTGACAGCACTGTAATGTCTGATATGCGTCTCTACGTTGAACTACGTAGACCATCTATCGCCCGTGCTGGTAACCATACATTTGAATACCTTGGATTTGGTCCTGGTAACTACTCAACAGGTCTTCCTGCCCGTCAGGAGATCGTTCTGACGCCAACTCAGGACTTCTACGCACAGTCCAAGAAGCAAGATGGTGGTCTTGTATTCTACACTGGTCTAAACTCTAACGGTGACCTATACATTGGTAACCGTAAGATTGACGCTATTACTGGTGAAGAAGAGTTCCTAGAATCTGCACAGTTAGTTGATTCTGATGATGATACAGAGGATATTGGTAGCCTTGTTACTACATTTGACACTCCTGTAACATTTAATGAGTATATTACTGTTAATGGTGGTGACGCTCAGGATAGAGTAAGCACATTTAACTCTCCTGTTGTAATTAATGTTCTTGGTAGAGTTAGAGATTATGCTCTAAATGTTATCTCTAATGTATCACCAAGTGATGGTGATGATGGTTTACTTGATAAGACCCAACAGTTCCTAAACCAAGATACGTTTGGTGATATTGTTATTGCTAGAAATAGAGTTGCTGCTTCAGTATTCCAGTTCAACCCACGTGGTTCAAGTGGTGCTGCACAAGGTTATAAGATTCAGAACCATGCTGTTGGCACTGAAGGATCTAACTACACTCCAAACCAGAGTTCACTTTATAGTACTGGATTAGGAACTGCTCTTGATCCCCTCCAAGCAGTACAATATGGTAATGCTGGAGCACCAAAATCAGGAGATATTCTCCTTAAAGGTAATGAAGTTGGAATGTCTGGATCATTGGGTTGGATTTATGCCAACTTCTTTGATGTTATTCCTGCTGCAAATATTGAAAACCTATTGATGAATGGCAGCACTGTCATTACAATCAACTGGGGTAATAATCTTAAGAACAAGCAGGTTGGTGTTACTAGTGGTTCTTCTATCAGAATTAGTAATTTCAGTGATAGTGGATTTAATGGTAAGTGGCAAATTATTTCTAATGGATTTGATCCAGAAGCTACCAGTTGTCAAATTGCACTTCTTGAAAACAGAGGAAATGTTGCTAATGATAACCCACGACTTTGGGCAGATGAAGTTGCTCTCAGTTCTGATGTAAGAATGGAATACTCCAATTCTTCATGGAAAGAAGTTGGAGTTCTTGGATCTGAAACACTCAGAACAAACACTAATGATATTGGCAACTATAAGTTGGGTGTCAATACAGTAGCAAGATCTGAGCATGATGCATGGATGACTTCATTCGTTGATCCTAATACTGATCCTCGCGCTAATCTTGACGTTGTTGGTACTGCCTTTATTAGTGGTAAAACAATTAATAATTATCTTGATCATACTGTCTATGCTAATAGAACAGAGACAGCAGAAGATAATGCCCTCTTAGTTGGTGGCGATAGTGCAACTCCAAACAATGAGGCAACACTGAGAGTTGCAACTACAAATAATGGTCGCGTTGGTATCAACGTAACTAATGCTGAACTAGACAGAGCATTGGTTGTTGATGGTCTATCTAGATTCACCGATGATGCACGATTTGAGCATGACATTGAAGTTAATGGTGATGATGGTGCAATCGCTGAAATCAGAACTTCTCAGACAGATGGTACATTTAACTTACTAACTGACTCTACGTTTGTTGGTACACTAAATGTGGGCAATCTTACAGAATTCCTCAACATTGGTAATACTACTACTCAAGAGCAGTTTATCAGAATTGGTTCTGCATCTCTGAACAGTAATATCTTTATTGGTGCTACACCTGATACACCAGTTGGAAATGTTTCTAAGATTGAAATTGGTGGTGCATACAATAACAACGAATCACAATCGTTCACTAGAATTAAAACTAAGTCCTTCAAGGTTGATGGTGACTTCCAGTTAGGTTCTAGAAGAACTATTAATGATGAAGTTACATTATCTACAACTGCTGGAACTGTTAACTTCTTCTCAAATTCTGGATCTGCTTCTACAGTTAATTTTGCTAGAAATGCATCTGATGTTAGTATTGCTGGACAAGGTGGTAAGACAACCATCAATAACCAATTAGAAGTTATCGCTTCTGCTAAGTTCAATGGTGATATGCACATGTGTGGTGGACTTGCGTCCTTCGCATTTAATGGTGCTAGAGGTCAAAGTGGAACAACAATTACAACACATGCTAGTGGTATTCTTACTCAAACCACATTCAACCAGAATATTGACATCTTAAATGTCACACGTCTTACAAGTGCTGAAACTGGATACAACCAAATTGATACTGCTGGTTCTGGTCAATGGGGCGGAGCAGCATTCCAAACTGATTTAGGTCAAGGTCTTGCTGTTCTATCTGGAGATGAATTCTATCTACCTCTGAAGAACAAACCAGAAAATGCGGATGGAGATCCATACTTCAATGAGAATGATTATATTATTGTTGATAGTCCTGTAGTTTCAACTACTGGATATCCAGAATTTATGAAAGTTGTTGAATTGACGCAAATCAACACCGCGCCATATTATATTAAAGTTCAACGTAAACCATTTGGTACTTTTACTGGTCAAGTTGCAACACACCCAGATACAACACCAATTTACAAAGTAAATGTTCAGTTTGATTCTACTTGGATTGAACAAGCATTGGATGGAACTGGTGCAGAAGACCCTGTATACCTTGCTGAGTTTGGTGGAGATCTAAATCAAGACGATTATGTAATCGTTGATCGTGAAGATAGTAATAACGATGGTACTTTTGATCAAGGTGAAATCATTAGAGTTCTAACTTCTCTTGACGAAAATGTACAGAAGTTTAGAATTTCTGATTGTGGAAATCCAGATAAAGATGTATTTGTTGTTGATTCTACTACTGGTGATACCTATATTGGTGGTAAGGTAACCATTGAAAATTCTATCAACGTTAATGGTGGATGTTCTACTACAAACAGAGGAAGTATCACTGGTAATATTACACCTGAGGAGGGTAATGTCATAACCAGCATCATTACTAATATCAGTTCTACTGATATTGCTAAGGTGCAACTGCATGACATAATCACCTTTGGTGAAAGTGGTATTAATGCAGATCTATTTCCAAATACCAGAGTTTCTGAGATTGGATCTGATTTCATCAGAGTAACGCAACCGATTATTCTTACAGCAACAATAACAAACGTAAAATTTGACTTAACATTAAACGAAGAGTTTACCATTACAAATGGTGCTGGTCAAAATACTCTTTACTTTGATACTTGTCTGGCATCTCTTGAAATTGGTAATCAGTTTAGAAGAATTGATATTAGTAGAGTTCTTCCTGGATCAAGAACAGCAGCTGATACAGTATCTGATTATAGTGGAAAAGAAAATGAGCAAACAATCTATTCATATTGGGTTGATCCTCAGACAATCAACGCAAATGGTCCAGTTACTACATTAACTGCAGTTCCAAATACTGGTGCTATTGCAGGTTCAGTTTATTTGCAAGTTGCTGAACTTGGTCTTGGATCTGGTGAATTTGCTGTTGGTGATTTAGTTATTGTTGGTAACACCTCTCAGATCAATGCGAAAGGAACAACTGGAACTGACTGGGAGTTCATGACAATCGCAGCAATTGATCCTTTATCAAAAACAATCAGAGCTCTTCCTGGTCAAGAGGGAACAACTGCAAATGCATTGTCAACTTACCCAGCAACTACAACTAGTGTTATTAGAATCCTGAAGCATCATATGTCTTCTTCAATGATTGATATTGAAGAAAGAACTCGCGAGGTGAACGGAACTGACACTCCATTTGTTTCTGTAATTATTGATAAGGGACAAATTGTTCAGACCAAACTTGATTATACTAATTTTGTTAGAATTATTAGTAGTACTAAACCAGATGGTGAAATATTCCTTGTTAATGGTGGTCTTAAGGGTAAGTTCCATACAACTACTATGGATGAGAACCTTCAAGATGGTACTGTCAGCCATAGAAATGGAGATCTAACACTTCATAAAGATTTCACCATGATTGGTGGAAGCATTACGATGAAGGATTCTGTGTCCAAGACAGAGATTCTTAAAGTTGCGAATGATGATGGACACGCAGATCACTCAGGATCTATTAAATTTGATGCTGGTATTATTGGACGAGGTAACGTTACCCTTTATCCAACTTCATGTCCAGAAAATGTTATTTCTGCTGGACTAGGATGTAACCCATCATTTAAAGTTGATGTATTTGGCGATGGTTTAATTTCAAATAGTTGGACAGTTGTTGGAACTCCAACAGAATCTCCACCGAAAACACCAAAACTTTCTGTTGAAAATCTTGGTGTCAATGGTGCTGATAAGTTCGTAGTCAACCAAGATAATTCTATTGATGCATTTGGTGTTAATAATTTCTATACCAGTTCTGGTGGTAGACATGCAAGATATGTTTCTACTGGATCTGATGCCAATGCGAAGAATCTTCAATCTAATATCACTTATTTTGTTAATGTAACTAATCAAGATGAAATGATTCTCTTCTTGCCAGAAAATGCTCAAACTGGAGATAGAATTGAAATTATTGAAGTTGGTGGAAACTTAACTTATGATACTTCTTTAGTCATCAGAGCATCAGGAACACAAGTTAGAGTTCAAGGCGATGCTACTGGAACAACCATTGGAATTGGTGGAACCACACCATATGCATCTGGTGAATTGATTGTACAAACACCAAATGCAGCATTCACTTTGGTTTACCTAGGATCTACAGATTCTCAAGGAACAATTGTTTCTTCTTCTGTAACTGGATGGTGGCTCAAGGAGGTCTGATACATGGCAAATTACGGTAGATACAAATCAACAAAAATTGCCCCAATTGGCACAATCATGCCATGGGGCGGTGGTTCTAATATTGGAGAACGTGCAGATAATATTCCTAGGGGATGGATTATATGTAATCCATCTGCACAGTCATTAAATGCAGCGGATTATCCGCTTCTTGCTAAGGTAATAGGTAATACATATGGTCCCTTTCCAGATCCAACAGACACCACATCAATCATTGGAGTTAATTTTGGCATTGTAAATGATTTTCCTTATAATCCTCCACCTGAGAGAGATAATCACAATGCGGCGAGATATGTAGATCAGTTTGCATTACCTAATTTAAATCAACTTGCGTTGGTTGACATTGAAGCACAAAGAATACCATCTGATGCTCTTTTAGAGTTAGGAACATATGTTAGTAAAAATGGAACAGAGGGTGATCTACCAGACACAGAACCAGATGTTGATGTTGATGTTACTTTTACAGTAGAACCATCAGATAATATGGCTGGTAGAATTACTGGAATTACCATGTCGGATCCAATTTATAATGACACGATATATGTTCTTCCAAGAAAAATGGGTATTGATCATATACCATCACATACACATAGACCAATACAAGGTGAAGGTGGTATTACTCAGGATTTTGATCGCTTTAGAGGTGTTCAACCTGTTGGTGACCCCTTAGCAGAATTCCAACCAGGACTGGGACAAGAATCTGGTGATGGTGGAACTACTACAGTTACAGCACATGGTAGGCGTGGAGGAACTACATCACGTCCACATAATTTTTTGCGTAATCAAAAAGATATTACATGGTATGATCCCAATGATGGTGGACTTTCAGCACCTGTTTTGGATGTGCAAGTCAATATTCCTTACTCAAATACTTTAGTTCCAAAACCACCCAATAGTGGAACAAGAACCATACCAGAGAATGATATCTATGAGAATTCATGGGAAGATGATTATAGTGCTGTTCCAGATATTCAAACACCTGCTTGGACAGGAGCATTCCCACCTGCTGGTAAATATGCTGGCAAACGAAATTTCTATCCATCAGATGATATTCCTGTTTATCATAGAGGTGAAAATATGCCACAGGCATATATTAATGATCCAATAAGTCCCGTTGGTGAACCTCAACAAGTTAACGGAGCAGTTAGTAATACATTTTCCACAACATTGGATCATACGGGTGATCGTTGGTTGGACTCATCATTAAGATCCCATACTCATGATGCAATGGAATTGACCATGACAAGAGGAAGTCTCGCAATACCTACAACTATTTTGGTAAATGATGTTTCTACTGGTACAACAACTCCAGTTAATGTTGATACTGCATTAACAATTGCGGTTAATCCAAATTCACCATCAGCAACCATAATGTACATCATTAGGGCATTCTAAAATGGCAGTTTTTTACAATAAAGAGAAAGGAAAAGTAGGATCTCTCACTGGAACTATTATATCATTTTCAACTCAACTTCTTTCCAATGATCCTAAAGATACAAAAAATAGACAAATGCTTCCAGCTGGTTATTTAAGGTGTGACGGGAGTGTTTTGTTTGCAGAAGAGTTCCCTCTTTTAGCTGAAGTTTTAGGTGTAGGAGATTCTTCTCGCTATAAGAAACCAGATACTACATTAGCAGCAAATCAGTTTCAGTTGCCTGACTTAAGAAGTAAACATATTAGGGCAACGACATCTGCCAACATTGGTCTTTACAACGATCTATATGTAACTGATGTTAATGGCAATCAAGTTATAAAAGCAGGTGCTGGATTGGATGTAATTCAAAATATTGATAGTCCATTTAAGTTAACATATAATGGAGAATTTTATATTCCACCACAAACTTCTAACTTGAGAGGTGAACCAGGATTTACTCTTGAAACAGGAGCATATACGTATGAAACTGGTGTGCAAAACAATATGTTCCAACCACACTTACATAGAACCACAACAACACGTGCAAGACAAAAAGACAGAAATGGTAATGATTTTGGATCTTCACAAAATAATTCTCAAAGATCAGACACTTCACTTAATGTTTGTTTGTGGTGGGCAAATACGAGACAAATGTTGTGCTATTGGCAAATAACAACAGGATCAGCAGTGAGCAAACCAGGAGTAAATCCAGTGCCAACCAATATCATTGGTGTCATCATATTTGGACAGAACCGACAAGAACAATTTGGATTGTGTTGGAACGATTGTGGTAATTTTACAACTAGTGGATACTGCCTCTGGCCATCAACTGATTCATGTCCAAATGTAAATAACCAAGTATGGAATGTTAGATTAGATAATGATGGTTGTAATTCTGGTGGTGGTAATAACGGTGATACAACTACGTATGGAAATATAACTTACGAACCAACTTGGGTGATTGAATGCGTATGCGAGACAGACCCATACGGTTGTCCAGATGGTGTTACTCCTAACGAAATAAATTCTGATACATTAACAAACTTTGGTGAGGGTGATGCAGCAACATTAAACCTTCCTTTTACTGACACGGATGAAGAAAATTATCCGACTGGTTATGGATCAGTATCAAACCAAACAATTCAATCTGGAGAGTTTGGTGATGAAGGAATTCATAGACATAGAATACCAATTTCATCTGATGAACCGCATACATATCAAATGGTAACAAGAGCAGCAGAAGCAAGAGCTGATCAAGGATTGGATTCTCAAATCGTTATTGATATTAACAAGTCCAAGAAAGCTGATAAATACATTCAGCCTTACATTGTAACGGAATATTTAATTAAAATCTGATGGCAAAATACAGATCTACTCTTCCAAATTATTATTCAGACAAAGGCGGATCATATGTTAGTATTGGTGCAATTGTACCAGTGTTAGTAGACACTAACAGTGATCCTACAAATAGTGTAACAACAGAAGATCCACATTATTCTCATCGTGGATATTTGTATTGTGATGGAAGAAAGATAGCAATTAAAGATTATCCGTTACTGTATGATAGTATTAGAAATGAATACTTACAAACATCTGGTGTAAACGGTAATGAAAAAATAGCTGCAAATGCTATTTTATCATCTGACTCTGGGGGTCCTGTAACTGTATATAGATTTTTTATCGATAGTGATAAAGTATATGTAGAAATTTATGGTAGAGAATATATAAAACCAGATGGATCTCCTGCATATGATAGAGTAGTTCCAAATGATGCAAGTATATCATTTCAACAATTAAATGACTTTCCAGGTTCAAAAACTTGGCGCAGCGCGGTAGCACCATATAATGCCTCGTGGAGTACTTTTATGCAGAATTTTTCTGTATATCCCTCCATCAATGACCCTTTATTTAATATCGATCATACTTACAGTGGAACTGTTGTTATCCCTACAAGTGGTAATCATACTGTTACATGGGCAACTGATAATGCAGGAATTTTAACGTTTAATGGTCAAACTTATACCACTTCATCATCTTTTGCTGCTGGTACGCAAAATGTCCAGAGTTTAGGAAATCTTACTGCTGGGGAATATCCAATATCATTTATGGTAAACAATGGAATAGGTACTGGTGGAACTGACTGGTCATCCAATCCAGGTGGTATTGCTATAAAAATCGTTAGAGATTCTGATAGTGTCAATGTATGGAACACTAGAGATAACGTCAATGGAACTACAGGTGGTGGGTTAGTAGAAGAGAAAAAGGAATATAAACTCAACTATGCTAGTTTTTATCAATCTTTAGCAAATAGATCTGATACACACGTTTATAGAGTACTTGTAGGATATGATCCTAGTGATCCCAGTACAGGAACTCCTGGATCAACTGTAGTTTGGAACGTAACATCACCTACTTTATTAGCAACACAGGGTAACTTTGATTCACTTCCTATTGCTAATTATGGCACAGTACCTGCCATTCAGGAAGGAACATATGATCCCACAACAGGTACTGGATATCCAACAGGATATCCACAGTATGAGGGTGCTCGTAATGATACCATAGCAATTAATTGGGGATCTTTATTTGGAATGCCAGAAGGCGTTGTAGTGGATAATTATGAGGTTTATATTGAAAATAGATCAATTGATACATTTGTGCATTGGCATGTTAAAAATATTCCTAATACAGTAACATCACTTTCTACAAATCAACCATTGCCTACTGGAGCAACTATTGTTAATAATAGTGTTGCTAGTTCTTCTATCGGGTTCAGTCCTGAATGGGTAAACAATGGTTATACTGGTCCACAACCACCAGATGGAAAGAAGCATAAGTTTAGAATAAATGTTATTGCTAACTTAAACAACTCACAAAAATTAATTACTCATTTAGATTTTACTGCTGGAAATGGTGCGCCAGTTCCTGATTATGGATCTCCAACTTATCCAGACAATTATGATATTTTAGGATCCGCAGGTACAACTCCACCCACTGGTTTAAATAATCTAATAATTGGAAATCTTGGCACTGAACCACTAATTAGAATCCGAAAAGGATTTGATATGAGAGATTATCCATATCTTTTGGGTGAATTTAGATTACCTGATTATAGAGATAGAAAATTGATTGGATATGGAGAAGGTGTTGAGGGTGCTGGTACTCCATTAGTTGGAGATAGAGTCACCATGAAAGTTGGTGATATTGGAGGGCAGTGGTACATTACAACTGATACACTTGAATCACCAGAATTTTATGAAATTAGTGACGTTGTAACAACTGGTTATTCTGATGTAGTAGCTGACATCTCACCTTTCCTAATAGGAGATAAAAAATATGTTGTTGGACCAACTGAGGATTATGTATTTAACCGTCCAGCACAGCACAGTCACAATGTGTTAGGTAGTGAAGTTCTTACAAGAACTGAAGCTTCGCTTGGAGGTGTAGACACATACACCACAGAATGGATCAATTTCAATGGATCTATGTTGGAATTTGTTCCTGGTGGTCCTGGTGGTGATGGTGAAGCATTAGGTCACTCTCATGGTTTAACAGTAGATAGACCAAATCCTAACATTGCTACTTATGGTAATGTTGAAGGTATTGGTGATAAAAAACCAAACAATCTTTTGCCTGATAAAAGATGGGCAGTTGATGATCCATCTTTTATGGATAAAATTTCTGACTATAATGATACCTGGCAGACAGAATGGGGAACAGGAGTTGGTGAAATTGGTGGATTTCTTAATCCTGGTTTAGCAAACGAAAAATATATTAGATTTTCTAGTTTAGGAACATCTCCACAATCTACTTTGGCAGTAGACAGAGGTGTTACATTCACCCTTGATATGTCAAATTATACTAAATTCTATGTTCTTGCTATTGTAGGAAATGATCATAATGGTGGAGAACGTCCTAACCAACCAGGCGAAGGATTGAGAGTAATTTGGCCAAATGGCGTTGAAGAAGATATTCTTCCTTCTAGAGGAAGTAGTGGTTTATCAACCTTTGCTGAATATGATGCAGCATATTCTTATTGGAAAAGGCAGGTAGTTGACATCCCTCCACAATATCAGACAAGTGGTGTGGAGATTACACTAAAACAAGATCTGGATGCATCATCTCCCTATGATGAATTCAGTAGGGAAACAAGGGATTCACTTGGAGTTGAAACTGGGGATGAAGTTGGTGCAGTTCACCCTAATGGATTGGATTCTATCGGAGTTGCAGAAGTTGGATTGATGGGTGGCGTGCAGCCAGGTGTAGTTTGGGATGGATGTTATGAATATAAAATTACAAATCCACCAACAGTTAATATTAGTACAGTTCAAAGTAATGGTTCATCTTTAAATGTTACTACACAAGTAGATCATGGATTTGAGGTAGGAGATGTTGTTACAATTGCTTTAACAGGTGATTATGACGGTACTTATGAAATTAAAAATGACACAGGATTTTCTGCAAATACATTTATAGTAGAACCTGAAACTTCTCTACCTACTGGAACTTACAGTGGTGGAACAGTTAGAGAAGCTGGTGGATATTTTACAGACGTTGCGGTTGATCTAGCACCAAAAGTATGGGTAGTAAATCAGCAGACAACTATTGGTGGTAAAGAAATTACGGCATCTGATGCTCCTTTAGGAGCTACAATTTTTGATGAAACAATTTATTCGGGATCTTTATCAGTACCTTCAAATCCTGGTGGATCTACTAACATTAGTGGATATACTGTTAAGATCGCAGCGCCTGGTGGCGGTGGTGGTGGATCTACTGGAAATGGAGGAAATGGAGGAAATGCTAGTGTTACTCTTACTGTTGATGGTATTAACTATACTATTACCTGTACTGGTGGTAAAGGTGGTACTTCAGGAGCAGGCGGCGGTGGCGCTGGTCAAGGTGGAACTATTTCAATTCCAGGTGCCTTAATTAATGATCCTCGATTTACTTTTGATATACAAGAAAATGGAAATGCTGGATCTGGAACAACTGGAGGAATTGGTAGTCAAGGTAATAGCGGCGGAATTGGTGGTGATGAAGATTATCAGGTTTCTGGTTATACCGACAGATCTTTTAGCAGTAGTAATAGTTTTAATGCTACCAGTGTAGTTCCTTCTGGTGGTACTCTAAGTTATGTGGGATTTGATATTTCTGGCGGTGCTGGTGGTAACGGACCATCAAATGGTAAGGGAGGATGTAGCACAGTTGGTGGAACGCGAAGTAATGGAAGACGATTGAATGGAAGTACGAGTTTACAAAGTTTTAGTTTTGTTGTTGGGCAACAGGGTCCTCAAGGTCGAAACGATCGTGAAGGAAAAAATACAGAAAATTACACTTCTGGCGGTAATGGTCATTCATCGGGTGGTACTGGTGGCCGCGGCGCATGGGGCAATGGCGGATCAGGCGGCGGAGGTGGTGGTTCAACATCACTAGCTAGTGGTATTGGTTTAATCGCAATCGCAGCGGGTGGCGGTGGCGGCGGCGGTACTGGTGGTGGATTCAATGGTGGCAACATCTATGATGATTGCTGGACTGGTGGTGCTGGTCAGCCTCCATCGCAAGGATTATATGGTGCCCCTGCCATTTATGGTTCCACTGGTGGCGATGGCGGTATTTCTAATTGCACCGCTGGTGGAGGCGGTGGAGGCGGCGG
>MDTA01212825.1_pt1 | contig 12879 bp, 9 predicted proteins | sample 811151 | NCBI WGS metagenome assembly MDTA01 (sample SAMN05326648, study PRJNA326480) | marine metagenome | isolation source: seawater | place: Indian Ocean: South | collected 2010
CCTCAGGGAGATGGAGTAACTCATATTCCTGCTGGATATAGAACTTATGGAGATGCTACTAGATCACACTGGGGTGCAGATATGTCTATGGACTACTTCGTGAATAGCGATGTAAGACTTTGGGCTAATGCTTCTTGGTTAAGTCAAAATGAGTGGACTCCGGGAGAAGATGATGATGATGACCTCCCATATTATTCAAGCCTTAATGCTCCTAAATTTAAATGGAGAGTAGGAATGGATTATACTCCACCAACTGGTTTAAATTTAGCATTATCATTCCAACATGATGATAAGTTCTACACTGAACAAGGATTTTTCACAGGAATGGTTGATACAAAAAACCTTATTGATTTAAATATCGGATATAAGTTTAGTCCTGCTATGAGATTTGATATCTCAGCGCAGAATCTTACTGATGATCCATATTCAGCATTCCCTAATATGCCAACAATTAAGAGAAGAGTATTAGGAAAGCTTACTTTTAACTTCTAATCTTGAAGTTTTAATAATAAAAAGAGCAACTTTTTGGTTGCTCTTTTTTTTTGTAAACATAATAATGTAAGTATATTTGATTTTTCGTATTCTGTAAACCACTTTAGAATGAAAAATGTAGGAATTGATGCAATTGATTATTATATCCCAAATCTGTTTGTAGATATGAAGGATCTCTCTTTAGCAAGAGATATTCCGTATGAAAAACTATCTCAAGGTTTAGGACTAAAGAAAATGTCAATTCCTGATAGTAATGAAGATACTGCTTCATTAGCAGCCAATGCGCTTCTTAAATTAATTACAACAAATAAAATAAATCCAAGTGAAATCGGAAGAATATATTTAGGTACTGAAACAGGACTAGATTCATCAAAACCCATTTCTTCATATGTAATAGAAATTGTTGAAGACTTGCTTAGTGATAAATTTGGAAACAGGTGTTTTAAAAATTGTGATATAGTTGATCTAACTTTTGCCTGCATAGGTGGAGTTGATGCTCTTGAGAATTGTATAGATTGGGTTAAAGGAGGTGATCAAAGAAAAGCTATAGTTATTGCAACTGACATAGCAAAATATCATATTGGTTCAACAGGAGAATATACTCAAGGTGCAGGAGCAATATCATTGTTAATTAGTGAAAATCCGAATATTATCTCTATTTCAAATATTTGGGGAGTTGCGTCAAAGGGTATTGGTGATTTCTTCAAACCAAGAAGGATTTTTAATAAAAAAGATGTTTTTCAAGAAGCTGCTGCATTAATGGGAACAAATCCTTCAGATGAAGAGGTACTAGAAATACTTGCTAATAATGCATCAAAATTTTGGAATTCATCAAATAAAAAAATAGAAGTTTATAAAGAAGAGCCTGTATATGAAGGGCAATTTTCTAATGAGTCATACCAAGAAAGAATATATGAAGCCTTAGACCATTTCAAAAATCAAAAAAATATAAATTTTCTTACTGATTGGAATTTCTTAATTTTTCATCTCCCTTACGCTTTCCATGGAAGGAAAATGATTTTAGAGAAATGGATTCAATGGCTTGAAGAAAATGGAGAAATAGATAATCTATATAATGAAATTGGACATGAAAAAGGCAATAGAAAAGAATGGTTAAAAAGTGTTGGGAAATCAACCTTGTTTTATGATTTTGTAAAAGAAAAAATAATTCCTGGTGAATTAGCTTCAGCAGAAATTGGAAACATGTATACAGGATCAATTTTTATGGCATTAATTAGCCTTCTATCATCAGCATTAGAAAAAGGAAAGGACTTAAAAAATTCTAAGATTGGATTTTTGAGTTATGGAAGCGGTTCAAAAGCAAAAATTTTTGAGGGTACTCTAGAAACCCAATGGGAAGAAAAAATAAAAGGTTTAGATCTATTTAAAAATCTTAATAATAGAATAAAAATTGATATCAATGACTATGAAAGGCTACATAATAATGAAAATGTCTCTCCATTAGACTCTTCATCACATTCAATTAAATTAGATAAAATAGATTCCTCAGAATTAACAGCAGGTTTAAGAAAATATAAATAATATATCTTGATATGAACATTCTTGTGTGCGTAAGCAATGTCCCAGACACAACTTCTAAAATAAATTTTGTTGAAAATGATACAAAGTTTGATACAAATGGTGTGCAATTTGTAATAAACCCTAATGATGAATTTGGACTTACTAAAGCAGTATGGATGAAAGAATCTCATAATGCAAATGTTAGTGTGCTTACTGTTGGGGATCAAAGTACAGAACCTACTTTAAGAAAATGTTTAGCTATTGGTGCAGACAAAGCAATTAGAATTGATTGTAATGCTCAAGATGGGTTTTCCGTTGCAAAAGAGATTGCTCATTTCTGCCAAAATGAAAAATTTGATTTAATAATTTGTGGGAGAGAATCTATAGATTATAATGGTGGAATAGTCGCAGGAGTAATTGCTGGAATTCTAGATTATAACTTTATTACAAATTGTGTAAATCTAGATGTTAAAGGGAGTAATGCCGAAGCATCAAGAGAGATTGATGGAGGTATTGAAACACTTGAATGTAATTTACCATTAGTCGTCGGTGCACAAAAAGGATTAGTTGAAGAAAGTGATTTAATAATTCCCAATATGAGAGGAATAATGATGGCTCGACAGAAACCATTAGAAACTATTAAAGCTGAAAATTTTGAGTGTGAAAGTGAAAATAAAAGTTATCATAAGCCAGATGCTAAACAAGAAGTTAAGCTTGTGAAAGCAGATGAAGTTGATAAACTAATTGATCTTTTAGAGAATGAAGCTAAAGTAATATAAGTTATAGTAAAATGTCAATATTAGTATACTCTGAATCTGAAAACAATGAATTTAAAAAGTCTGCTCTTGAAGCTCTTTCATATGGTAAAGCATTAGCAGATAAGATGAATGAAAGCCTTACATGTTTATCAATCAACTGTTCTGATGTTAATCTATTAAAGCAATACGGTGCTAAAAAAATACTTGATATTCAGAATCCTTCCTTAGAAAAATTTATAGTATCAAATTATGCTGAAGCAATTCATCAAATTGTAAAAAGCGAGAACATTAAAACAATTATACTAAGCTCATCAGCTAACTCAAAATATTTAGGAGCATTTTTGTCAGGGAAACTTGAATCAGCCTATGTGTCAAACGTAGTCGAACTACCAAGCGAATTAAACCCTTTTTTAGTTAAAAGAACTTGTTACACAAATAAAGCTTTTTCTACTACAGAAATAAAAAGTGAAATCAAAATAATTAGCGTCTCATCAAACTCATTTGGAATTATTGAAAATGTAGCAGAGTCAGATATCAATAATATAGATGTAGAGATTGGAGACACTGATCTTAAGATCAAGAAAATTGAGAAACAAACTGGAGCTGTAACAATTGCTGATGCAGATATAGTGGTATCTGGAGGTAGAGGGCTGAAAGGACCAGAAAATTGGCATCTCATAGAAAAACTAGCAAATGTATTAGGAGCTGCAACTGCATGCTCAAAGCCAGTATCCGATTTAGGTTGGAGACCTCATAGTGAACACGTTGGACAAACAGGTAAACCTGTTGCATCTAATCTTTATATTGCAATTGGAATTTCAGGAGCAATTCAACATTTAGCAGGAATTAATGCTTCTAAAGTAAAAGTTGTAATCAACAACGATCCAGAGGCACCATTCTTTAAAGCTGCAGACTATGGAATTGTTGGAGATGCATTTGAAGTAGTCCCTAAACTAATTGAAAAACTTGAGAATAGACAATAATTATAATTATTTTCTATACAAAATATAAAATACATAATTTTTATTGATACCTGTATAGATATTTCTTTTATTTTAATACAGAAAAATTAAAATAACTGCTATTTATAATATTTATTTATTACAAATAGATATTTAATAAAATAAATTAATACTTAGTGTATAAAACCTCTAAAATTAGTCTTTTAGAGACATTTACAGAGTCTTTGGGGTGTGACCCATGAAGCACAACAGAGTGAGGTGAAGTTATTACTGATGTAGGAATAAGAAGCTTATCATTTTTAGGATTACTAAACGCTTGCCTTAATGTAATATCTTCTATATCAGAATTAACAACTAAACCTAAATCAAAGTTTAACGAATCCTTATTTATAATATTATTAACATGGTTAGTTATGTTGAACTTATATCTCTCCGGAATATTATTAGAGTCGTATTCCAGCAAACCTCCAAAAACATATTTGTTAGCATTAACACTTCCCAAGTTGAAGTCAATTGTAAAATCTTTATTATAATCCTCTATTGTTTGTCCATTATCATATGAGTATAAGTAAATCCTATTAGGCAAAAGATCATGAGAATAATCATGGGCAGAATGATCAATATTAAAAATAAGGTTAGCTTCATTAATAATTATATCTTGTGACGCGAGATCAGAGATTACATTATCAAGATCAAATTCATTGTCAGTAAATAGTTTAATCCTAGAAGTTAGCCTAGATCCTTGAAGAAAAATTTTATTTGAAGGCAATCCTTCTGAAGAGCTAGAAATAACCCTTTGCACCTCTTGATTAGAATCTTGATAGCTAAAATGATTAACAGTTATACCTCCTAAAGGTATAGAGTTGCTTTTTTTTCTTCTTTCAATTACATCGTCATCAAGCGTTGCAGTACCTTGACTATTATACCAATTATAGTTATACTCGAGAACAACTTGAGCGCCTGATATGTTTAGAAGCATATATAGGTCGTCTGAAATATTTTCAGCCTTAACAATTAGCCCCCTTAAATGATGATTAAAGTTATCTGTGTTTTTAAGTTGGTCTAAGCCCTCAAAATTCATTACGCGCCTTTGAAAAAACTCTGTATTAAGAGGCACCCTTATTCTGGGAGATTCATAATATTCTATCTCATCTGTTTCAATTAAAGTTGTTTCAGGATCATCTTGATAATAGAGAATTGGCACTTCTTCAAGATTCAAGGTAATAGTGTCATCGTGCAAAACCTGACCTGAGAAACCATCAGCATAGAAGTCTTGATCTGAATAATACATAGCATATGACTCAAAATTATTCTGAATATCAAAACTGTTTAAATAGTATGTCAACTCATAGACCTTAAGGTCAAAAGTAGCCTTTCTATTTCCATACAAAGAGTCTATTTCATAGACCTTTCTTTGACTATCATAGCCAGAATTATCGTCATCATCAGGATCAAGTATTCCGTCTCCATCACTATCATTACTAAGTGGGTTTAATTCTGCACGTAGTTCATCAATATCTGATATCCCGTCTGAATCTGAATCACTACTACTGTCATTGGGATCAACATCATAAAGATCAATTACTCCATCTGTGTCAGTATCATTTCTATTATTAAAGAATGGTATATCTAAATAAACTGCAGATAAAACTTCTTCTTCATTAATTACCCTAATATCAATATCACTACCCTGCAATTCTTGCTCTTGAGAGAAGTCTCCAAAAATATTGATATAGGAAACATCTAGTTGAGAAACAAAACTAGACTCTATGGTCCCATAAAAATCATCATTATATTCTCCAAGATGAATATTTGGCAAATTATTAGTTTGGACTTTTGACATAGATTCTTGATATGAGTATACGGGAAATACAACACTCTCCAAATCTTCAAACTGTGGATTATAAAGTTCTGCTCCAACACTAAAGTATTCCTTATTACAAGCTAGCAATGCAGAAAACAAGACAAAATATAAAATGTTTTGATATTTCTGAGAATTCATTATTTATTTAAATGTTTTGAAAAGAACTCCATAAACGAGCTTTCATTTAATGAGTTTTTATAGCTCAGTAATGGTTTCGAAGAATTTTTAATAATTTTTTGTGTTGATTTATCGATTTTATCAGAAGATAAAATGATGGCGTCAGAAAAACTTATCATAAGATCTATCAGAGAATCATAAGTAGGTTTTGAAAGCTTATCAATCCCATCATCTATTTCATCAAACTGAACTTTTTGGGCCATTGATTTAGACAAAACCCCTTCAAAAGATTTTGAATATATCGAAGATATTATTTTTGTGTTCAAAAACATTTCGTCATCAGAATAAAGCTTTCTTAGATATAGAGGAAGCAATGACGTAAATGCACCATGTAAATATATTATATCAGGTGCCCAGTTCAATTTTTTAACTGTTTCAATGACTCCTTTTGCAAAAAATATCATTCTTAAATCATTGTCTTTATATAACTTGTTTTTTTTATCATGAAAAAGCTCTTTCTTTTTGAAGTAATCTTCATTGTCAATAAAATAGACTTGCATTCTCTCTTTTGGGATAGAAGCAACTTTTATTATTAAGGGCATATACAAATCATTAATAACCATATTCATTCCAGACAACCGGATAACTTCATGGAGCTGATGCCTTCTTTCATTTATTAGCCCATATTTAGGCATAAAAATTCTAGTAAGACCTCCATTATCATTTATTTTTTTAGAAGACTGAAAAGAATTAACAGCTTTCTCACTTTGAGGCATGTAGGGGACCACTTCAGAAGAAACAACTAAAATCTTTTTTTCTTTTAATGCTTTCAAAATAATTTTCTCGATTATAGTCCAGCAAAATTACAAAAATTATGAGTAAGTATTTAAAAACATTATCTTTAAAAGACCCGCAAAAATATTTAATTGAAGACATTTGCCTCATACAAAAATCTTAATAATGAGCTTAGGAATAAAAAGGGGGCTCTCAGTCTAGTTCCCACAATGGGATCGTTACATCAAGGTCATATTTCGCTAATTCAAACTGCAATAAAAAAAACCCCAAATGTAGTTGTTTCAATTTTTGTAAACCCCACCCAATTTGAGAACAAAACAGATTTAAAAAATTATCCTAAAAATCTAAAAAACGATTTATCCAAACTTAAGGCTTTAGGCAATCTCTTAGTATATATGCCTGACATAAAAGAATTGTACCCAAAAAAGGTAATCGCAGATGAATATAATTTTGGAGAATTAGACAAAATAATGGAGGGAAAGTTTAGAAGCAACCATTTTAATGGAGTAGCTACAATAGTAGAAAAACTTTTCACAATTTTTAAACCCGATTTTGCTTTCTTTGGCGAAAAAGATTTTCAACAATTAACTATAATTAAATCGCTTGTAAATCAGAAGGGGCTTAAAACAAAAATAGTTTCTTGTCCGACTATTAGAGAAGATGATGGACTTGCAATGAGCTCGAGAAATCATTTGCTAAGCAAAGAAGAGAGAGCAAAAGCTATAGTTTTATATCATGCTTTACTAGAGGCAAAAGAATTAATTGTTTCTACCTCTCCTATAGAAATAGAAAAGTCTATTTCATTAAAATTTGCTAATATTGAAGGTGTTGATCTAGAATATTTTAAAATACTAACTACAAATTCATTTTCAAAAACAAAAAAGTTAAACAGAAAAGACAAGTATAGAGCATTTATAGCTTGTATTCTTGGTAAAGTAAGGTTAATAGATAATATTATCTTAGAATAAAATTAACATGAAAAAATATATTAAAATTCTTGCTCCAATTTTGTTAGGCTTCTTCTTTATCTATCTAACAATAAAGATTACTACCCCTGAAGAGAGAGTGTTAATATGGTCATATATAAAGTCTGCCAAAATTGAATTTGTAATTGCTGCAATGATGTTTGGGGCATTTGCTGATGTTATTAGGGGACTTAGGTGGAGGTTTCTTGCTAAGGCTGTTGGCCATTCTTCCAACCCTTTAGTAAGTATAGCAAGTGTTTTTATGTGTTATAGCTCAAATTTAATAATTACAAGATCCGGGGAGCTACTAAGAGCAACTGTTTTAAGTGGTTATAATAATATTCCCTTAGGGAAAACTTTTGGCACAATTGCAGCAGAAAGAGTAATTGACATGATGATTTCATTCATAATTCTATTGTTAGTGTGGATGCTTCAGTATGAGATAATTGTTGAATCTTTTTTTGATGACCAGTTTTTGTTTTTTATAGATGACAATATTCATTATATCATTGGGTTAGGAATCATTATAATAACATTGTTATCAATATTTTTTATCAAGATTAAATCAGTTAAAACATTTTTTCTCTCTATTGTTGAAGGTCTTTTGTCTATAGTAAAATTAAAAAAAGATTTACCTCTATTTATACTTGCAACATTAACAATTTGGGCAGGATATTTTACAGCATTTTATATGATTAAGTTCTCTATTACAGAATTTGCAATTATTCCAACAGAGTTAATTCTTCCAACATTTGTAGTTAGTGTTTTTAGTATTTCATTATCAAATCATGGTCTTGGGGTCTACCCTTTAGCCATTTCATTGTTTTTATTAGAGTTTAACATAAATACTGAAATTGGGCTAGCTTACGGTTGGTTAGCATGGTCTTGTCAAGCTATTATTACACTATTTTTTGGAGGTCTATCTTTTTTTGTGCTACCTTTGTTTAACTCAAGTGATTGAAATGGATAAAATAATAAAGCAATTTTTATCACGTGTAAGTGCAAAAAACCAAAATGAGCCTGAATTTATGCAGGCTGTTACTGAAGTCGCTGAAACTGTCATCCCTTACATTGTTACTAAAGACATATACTATGGTCAAAACATTCTTTTAAGAATGGTAGAGCCAGAAAGAGTAGTCTCATTTAGAGTTGCATGGATAGACGATAATGAGGAAATACAAGTTAACAGAGGTTATAGAATTGAAATGAATTCTGCTATTGGCCCATACAAAGGTGGGCTAAGATTCCATCCTTCCGTTAATTTAAGTGTATTAAAATTTTTAGCTTTTGAACAAGTGTTTAAAAACGCTTTGACCACACTTCCAATGGGGGGGGGAAAAGGAGGTTCAGATTTTGATCCTAAAGGAAAATCAGACACCGAAGTAATGAGGTTTTGTCAAAGTTTTATGACTGAACTGTTTCGTCATATTGGTCCAAATAAAGATATTCCTGCAGGTGATATCGGAGTGGGTGCAAGAGAAATAGGATATATGTTCGGACAATATAAAAGATTAAAAAATGAGTTTTCTGGAGTCTTTACGGGCAAAGGCATTTCATGGGGAGGGTCATTAATCAGACCAGAGGCTACTGGATATGGAGTGGCATATTTTATTGGTGAAATGCTTAAACATAAGAAGAAAAACGTCAAGGGAAAAAAAGTTACCATTTCTGGTTCAGGAAATGTTGCACAATTTGCCACAGAAAAATTTATTGAAATGGGGGCAAAAGTCTTAACTCTATCTGATTCCTCAGGTTTTATTCATGACCCAGCTGGTATAAACAAAGACAAATTAAAATATGTAATGCAGCTAAAAAATGAACAAAGAGGCAGAATATCTGAATATGAAAAGAAATATCCAAAAGCAAAATTCTATGCTAAAGGCAAACCTTGGAAAGTAGCGTGTGATATTGCAATTCCTTGTGCAACTGAAAACGAATTAAATGAATCTGATGCAAAAATATTAATCAAAAATGGTGTAATTGCAGTTGCTGAAGGTGCCAACATGCCATGTACTCCAGAGGCTATAAATGCTTTTCAAAATAGTAAAGTTTTATATGCTCCTGGAAAAGCCTCAAATGCTGGTGGGGTAGCTGTTTCTGGCCTAGAAATGGCTCAAAATTCTTTAAAGAACACTTGGTCTAGAAAAATTGTAGATGGAAAGTTACAAGAAATCATGACTGATATCCATAGTTCATGCGTGGAGTATGGGAAAGAAAAATCCCGTATAGACTATCTGAAAGGAGCAAATATTGCTGGTTTTGTTAAAGTAGCTGATGCTATGCTTGCTCAAGGGGTTGTGTAAAGCTTTATGTCAAATCAATCTAAAGCTATTGTTCTACATTCAATAAAATATGGAGAGACTAGCTTAATTGTTAATTGTTTTCTTTATGACATTGGTGTTAAATCATTTGTAGTTAAGGGGGTTTTTAATTCTAAAAACAAAAAATTCAGTAAATCTTATTTTTTACCATTATCCATTATATCTATAAATTACTCTCTAAAAAACAATAAAGATCTTGGATACATAATAGATGCAAAGCCTACAAAAATTTTTACATCCCTTCATATAGATTTATTTAAAAGCTCTGTTATTGTTTTCATGAGTGAGCTCCTAAACTCTGTTTTAAAAGAAAGTCCAGGATCAAATAAAAAGCTATTTAAGTATCTTGAATATTCTCTAATTTGGTTTGACAAATCAACTCAAGAAGTAAACTTTCATTTAAAAGTACTAGTTGATTTAACAAAATTTATAGGTTTCTACCCAAACATTAAAGAGGAGTCGCATAAATTCTTTGACTTAGGTTTAGGGACATCAGCACAGCTGAAGCCAATTGAAAATTATATTGAAGACCCTGAATTAAAAATATTTAAAAATTTATTAGGCACGAATTTTGAGGATTTAAATAGTATGAAGATTGATAATTTATTAAGAGCTAAAATGTTAGGACTAATGATTGATTATTATTCTTTACATTTACAAATGTTCAAAAGCCCAAAGTCAACAAATATTTTTAATGAAGTATTTAAATAAAATAACTACCCTATCGCTTTTTTTTATTTTAATTACAGGGAATATTTTCTCTCAAGAGATTACAGTTAGAGATTCTAAGACTTCAGTTGTATTACCTAATGTATATATATATAATGAGGATAAAACAAAATCGATTATTACAAATGATGAAGGGCAGGCTTCATTATCAAATTTTTCACCAGATGAAATAGTTTATTTTCAACTCCTTGGTTATAAACTTTTAGAATTACAACTTTCTAAGTTTTTAAATAACTCATTTGATATTTATTTAGAGACTGAAAGTCAAAATCTAGATGAGGTGATTCTCTCTGTAGCCAGATCTGAGTCGAACGCTAATGAAATTGCTGAAAAAGTATCCGTGATTACAGCTGCGGACCTATACTTAACGGCCCCTTCATCAGGTGCAGAAATGCTAGAGCTAAGCCCCGGTATAAGAATTCAAAAGTCGCAAGGAGGTGGAGGTAGTCCTGTAATTAGAGGCTTTGAAGCTAATAGAGTCCTTATTGTTGTAGATGGTGTAAGAATGAATAATGCAATATACCGATCTGGCCATCTTCAAAACTCTATAACTATTGATCCAAACAATATTGACCGTGTTGAAATAATTTATGGGTCTTCATCTGTTGGATATGGGTCAGATGCTCTTGGAGGAGTGGTTCATTATTATACAAAAAACCCTACCATTAAAGATTCAGTTAAGATTAAAAGCTCTTTCTCCTCTAATTTTAATACTGCAAATTCTAGTATCTCAAACAGCTTCTCAACCAATTATAGCGAAGAAACATGGGGTGTTTTTAGTACAATATCAATATCAAAGTTTTGTGATATAAGAATGGGAAAAAGAAGACAACACGGATATGAAAATTGGGGTTTGAATAATTATTTTTCTGAAAATTCCAGATATAAATTCAAAGAAAATGCAAGCACTAACAGAGATCCTAATATTCAAGAAAATACTGACTATAGTCAGGTTGATTTTTTTCAAAAATTTCTTTTCAAACTACCATATCAAAATTTACTAAACCTAAATATTCAATATTCTGAATCATCGGATATTGACAGATATGATAAGTTGAGTGAGGGGGTTAACAGTGAATTAAAGTTTAGTGAATGGTATTATGGTCCACAAAAAAGATTATTGCTTTCTCCTAGCCTTAAGTTCTTCTCCCAAAACCCTCTATTAAAAAGAGGGAGAATTACACTAGCTTATCAGATGATTGAGGAGTCTAGAATTAATAGAAAGTTCAATAGTATGGTTAGGTCATCACAGCTTGAAAAAGTTAATGTCCTTAGCCTTAATGGAGATTTTGATACATCATTTGATAAAGGTCATGCTGTTTCTTATGGAATTGAAGGAACTCTAAATAACGTTAAATCAAATGCGTATAGTCAAAACATTGAAATTGATGGGGCTGAAATATCTGACTTAGGCCCTAAAACAAATATTCCAACAAGATACCCTAGTGATGGTAGTTCCTATAAAAGTTTTGCGATGTATGTTAACTGGACTTGGAATATGAATGATTTTTTCACTTTCAATGCAGGAACAAGATTAACCTATACTGGTTTGCGTGCCAGCTGGCAAGAATCTGCCTCAATAAATGCACAGCTATCAAATGTTAAACTTAATTCAAGTGCATTAACCCAAACTTTGTCTATGACGTTAAGGCCTTCTAAAAAGTTTCAAGTAATGACAGTCTTGTCAAGCGGTTTTAGAAACCCTAATATAGATGACATTGGAAAAATCAGAGAGAATAATGGTATCCTTGTTGTGCCAAATACTTTTTTAAAACCGGAATATGCTTATAATCTTGACTTAGGTATAAATTATAAATCACTTAATGCGCAAACATATTTGTCTTTTAGAACATTTGCTACTGTTATTTCTCGTCATATTGTTAGAGATGATTTTATTATCTTTTCTGATACCACCACTGCTGATGAATCGACAATTTTATATAATGGAGAAGAGGTAACTACTATTGCAAATAAAAATTTAGGGAATAGGTTTTTGCATGGATTCTCAATTGATGGGTTTTCATATTTCTCAAAATCATTAAAATTGAATGGTAGTTTCAGCTATGTTAAAGGAGATGAGAATGAAACATATGGGCCTATGCCATCTATTTCTCCAATTTTTGGAAGCATTTCCGGAGAGTATGCTAAAAATAAAATTAAGATAAGTGCTATATATAAATTCAGTGGTGACAAAAGTCCTGCAGATTATAGTTTAGGTGGAGAGGATGGCCTTGAGGAGACACCTATAATTATTGAAAATAGCGGAAGAGTTAGATATGCTGGAACACCAAAATGGTCAGATTTTTCTGTTTATACAAATTATGATATTTCTAAAGACATTAAAGTTCGCATTGC
>MDTA01121939.1_pt1 | contig 12877 bp, 4 predicted proteins | sample 811151 | NCBI WGS metagenome assembly MDTA01 (sample SAMN05326648, study PRJNA326480) | marine metagenome | isolation source: seawater | place: Indian Ocean: South | collected 2010
GCAAGGACGCACGCAGCACCCGCCGTGATCTGAAACTCTGGGATCTCCCGGTCGGTGAAACAATTCTCCGGAGTCGCAACGACACACTGCATTCCTTCGATATTTCCATCTACAATCGGGGCGACAATGGGGAGATGACCGAGGACCGCTTCAAGGCCCTGACCGGGACATGGCACTCCCTCCTTGTCGAGAAGACCGGCTTGGACGGCGAGAAGATGAACCGAACCCAGAAAGGCAGCGTGGTCTCCGCCGATCGGTGGGTCTGGAAGTGTCCGGGGGCCTTTCTGGTGCTTACTTCCAGCAAGTCCCGGGCCTCCAGGGGACATACTCCTGAGTTCCTGAAGCTCAGCCTGGTCTCCGTCAAATATGGAGAGGAGATCTATGAACAGCGTTCAGGGCTCACCCGCGTCATGGCCCGGCGGCGGGACCTCGTTGCGAACCGCGTGACTCGTCCCAATGGGGACATCTTCGTTCAAGGTATTCCAATGGTCGATCAGGGGCGCAAGGGCTACTGCGCAGTAGCAAGTGCCGAGAGGGTCTTTCGTTACTATGGCCTGCCAGTCGATCAGCATGCAATGGCGCAGATCGCGGAGAGCAGCGCCCAGGGAGGGACCAACCCGGCAACCATGATTGACGCGCTGAAAAAGGTGGCCGGACGCACGAAAACCCGCCTCCTCGTTCACTACGAACTGGAAAATCGCAAGATCAAGTCGGAGATTAAGGCCTACAACCGGCTGATAAAAAAGAACAAGAAAGGCAGGGAATTCCGGGATGATGCAATTATTCCTTACCAGTATTTTCTCTCCAGTTGCCACGCCCCTACCCTGCGGGAAGTCCGCGCCAAGGGCACGGCCTTCGACCGTTTCCGAAAGCAGATCAGGGACAACATCGATACCGGGACTCCCCTCCTGTGGGCCCTTCAGGTCGGTGTTTTCCCGGAACCGGGAATCCCCCAGCAGGGCGGAGGACACATGAGGATCGTCCTTGGCTACAACCAGAAAACTGATGAGATTATCTACACCGATTCCTGGGGGCCCGGCCACGAGTTCAAGCGTATGAGTGCCGCAAACGCTTATACCGCTACCATGCACCTCCTCACCCTCAAACCTTCACAATAATTGTGCATGGAGAAGGAACCGGAAGCTGAATCCAGTTCTCTTGGCTGTATCCTGTCCGGAACCTGGACCCTGCTCTCTCTTCCCTTCTGGCTCGGCGCAGCTGGGCTGCTCGCGGTTTCCACCACATCAGCATCCAGATTTTTCGCCATCGCCCTGATTTGTCTTCTCCCCCTGCCTCTGAATTTCCTCCACTGGCACAAGCTCAGCCGGAAAATTACCACCGGCCTGCTCTTTCTGGTCGCCCTGGGGGCCTTCCTGCTCTGCGCGCGGCAGGCACCGGGCCACAACGACAACCCGGAAGCCTCCGCCCGGGTAACCTATGAGAATAAATCCGGGCATTCCCGCTACTCCTTGGCCAACCTCATTCCCGAAGTCGACCAATCTATTCTCGGTTCCTATATTCTCGGGGCTATCGACCCCAACCTGAACTGGAGCCGGAGCGCAGTAGTCCGCAGAAGTATCAGGGAGATCTACGATGGGCTCCGGGGCGACCCTGATCTTGCCTCCCTGCCCTCTACCCTGGGTTCGTCCTACCGGGACATGCTTGGATTTAAACCAAGGGCAGGAGGCCTCTTTATCTACATCCCGCAGGAACCAGGATCAGGACCGGGTCCTCTCCAGAAGAAGCCCGCCATAGTCTTTCTCCATGGCCAACTCGGAAATCTTCAGGCCTGCTGGGCTCTCTGGAAGCGAATTGCTGATGCCACCGGGACAGCCATTGTTGCCCCTACCTTCGGAGCCGGAAGCTGGAGTCAGGAGGGCGGCCCGGGCGCCATCGCACAGGCCCGGGAATTCTGCGTGAACAACCCACAGATTGACCCTGACAAACTGATTCTCGCAGGTCTATCGGACGGAGGAGCGGGCGTGCTCCGGGAAGCCGGGGCCCACCCCGGGAAGTGGCAGAGACTCCTGCTTCTGTCTCCTGTAATTGAGCAACACACCCTTGAGTCCGACACCTTTGCCAGAGGGTGGTCCGAGCGCAGGGCGCTTATCATCACCGGGGAGCGGGACAAACGCGCAACTGCTGATCACGTCCGCAGAGCAGAAACTTCCATGAAGAAGATCAAGATGGAGGTGGAGTCGCACTATCTTGCCGACGGAGATCAATTCCTCATTTATACCGGTTGGCCTGCCCTCGAGGAAATTATCTCACAGTGGCTGGCAGATGACTGATCCCCATGCGGGGATCTTTCTGGCGAAGGGATTCTGTCCGGGGAGAAAAGGCAACCCTCAAGCCAGGATCTCCGGGATCACATGCCCGTGGACATCCGTGAGCCTGCGATCAATGCTGTTGTGTCGCACGTTCAGGCGCTCGTGATTGATTCCAAGCAGGTGCAGCATGGTTGCGTAAATGTCGTATACCTGCGTGGGATTGTCCCGGTCCAGCGGCTTGTAACCCCACTGGTCGCTTTCTCCGTGAGTAACACCTCCCTTGATGCCCCCCCCGGCAAACCAGTTCGTAAACACGTACGGGTTGTGGTCACGACCTTTCTCTCCTTGCGTGCTCGGCATTCGTCCAAACTCGGTCGTCCAGTGGATGATGGTATCCTCTAGCAGGCCGCGCTGCTTCAGGTCCTGGATCAGGCCTGCCGTGCCGCGGGCCATACCAAGGGACAGGGAAGGATGGTCCCGGGTCATGTCCTCATGGCTGTCCCAGTTGCGTCGCGGAAAACTGTTATCGTTACCACTCCAGATCTGGACAAAGCGCACGCCCCTTTCAATGAGCCTGCGGGCGATCAGGCACTTGCGACCGAAATACTCGGTTTCTTCCTCGGGGTTGATCTCCTTCGGGTACTTCGTCTTTGGGTTATCCAGCCCGTACATCTTCAGGATGTGTTTCGGTTCCTTCGAAATATCCAGCGCCCTCGTGGCTGACAACTGAAGGCGGGCAGCCAATTCATAACTGCGTATGCGCGCATCCAGACGCGGATCTCCCGGGCGGATTTTGCTGTGACGCCTGTTTAGTTCATTGACGAGATCAATACCTTCCCGGTGGCTGGCCTCGGAAACGTAGTCGGCATGGGGGTGAAGATCCTCGATGGGGTTTTCACGTTGAGGAAAGATGGTGGTGCCCTGGGTATGAGTGGGCAGGAAGGCCGACCCCCAGTTCTTTGGCCCATTGGAAGCAAAGCCCCGGTGATCGGGCAATACCACGAAGGTGGGAAGATTTTCATTTTCGGAGCCCAGCCCATAGCTGACCCATGAGCCGGCCCCGGGAAAACCGGGCAACTGAAACCCGGTAGCCTGCAGGTAGGTGGCCTGACTATGAACCCCTGTCTTTCCCACCAGGTTATGAACGAAAGCGATATCATCGGCCACTTCACCAAGCGGCGCCACAATATCACTCATCAGCTTTCCGGATGCTCCGTAGGGTTTGAACTCAAAGGGCGACTTCATCCAGGGGCCGAGTCCGTTTTGGAAGGCTTCCACGTGCTCGCCAAAATCCGACTTCTCCCCATGTCTTTTTACCAACTCAGGCTTGAAGTCATACATATCGAGATGGCTCGCGGCCCCGGCCATGAATAGCTGGATAACCCGCTTAGCTCTCGGGGGGTGATGCAGTGCTGACGGGGTCGCGGCGGACAAGGGATCCCTGGCCAGCATGGAAGCAAGGGCCAGCCCACCGAAGCTGGACTGCTTGAGAAAATCTCTGCGGGATTCTCCGGGAGTCATGTCAATCAAGGTAGGTAAACTCAGAAAGGTTGAACAAGGCGCGACAGAGGTTCTGCAAACCGTGGTTCCGGGCGTAGGACAGCATTAAATCAGTCTCTTCTGTTGCCGGCTCCCTGCCAGTCACGAGGAGGTGCCCCCGCCTTACCTGTCCGGCCAGGTCCCCCGCTTCCTTTTCGAGCCGGGCAGCGAAGTGGCGAGCCATCGCAACGCTGAACTTATTGTTCATCAGGCTGAGGGCCTGCAGGGCAGTGAGGGTCTCGTTGCGTTTGGGAGTGCTCTGGGAGGAATCTGCGCAATCCAAGGTGGTCATGAAGGGGTTGGGTTGCGAACGCACGATAAAGCGATAGATCGAGCGGCGGTGGCTCTTTTTATCCTCTGGGTTGAACTTATGATACTCGTAGTGGGGAGAGTGAGCGGTCTTTTCGAGCGAAAAGAGATAGTAGCCCGGCCCACCCATCTCGAGACTGAGCTTTCCGCTGACCGAAAGAACGGCATCCCGGATTTCCTCCGCGGAGAGTTTTCTGCGATTCATCCGCCATAGCAGACGGTTACCCGAGTCCAGACGCGCAAACCTTTCGTTCCCTGCCGAGGACTGCCGGTAGGTGGAGCTCATCACCAGCAGCTTATGCATTTTCTTGAACGATCCTCCCTGGTCCCGGAAATACAGGGCCAGCCAGTCGAGCAGTTCGGGATGGCTGGGAAGCTGTCCGAGTTCTCCAAAATCATTAGGGGTGGCAACAAGGCCTTCTCCAAAGTGCCACTGCCAGACACGGTTGGCGATCACCCGCCAGGTTAGCGGGTGATCCTTCCGGACCAGCCACTTCGCGAGAACAGCCCGGCGCTCGGCCTCACCATGACCCTCCGGCAGGTTGAATCGCCACGACTCTCCCTTGAAAATCGGGAGGGCTCCGGGCCCGACTTCATCACGAGGCTGGGTCACCTCGCCCCGGTGGAGAAACCGGATAACGCGTGGCTTGCCATTGGTTGGCTTGAACTGCCCCTGTGGTTTGAACCGGGTGGAGGCCGCATAAACCATGCTGCCGCTGGGCAGCCTTTTCATGGCAGCACTCTTCTCCGTGATTTCCCCGTCGATCTTCTCCAGTCGCTGCTTTCGTTCCACCGTATGGAGTCTGGCCAGCAGGTCTTCTTTCCTCTTCTCGAGCTTCGCGAGGCTGGCCACAGCCTCCTTGTCCTCTCCCCTTGCCCAGATCCCATCGGTCAGGTTGGATTTTCTCCAGCGCACTGGAGCCTCAATGGAGTCCAGGGAAGATACCCCCGCATTGAGGGCACGGTTGGCACCGGTACTGTCCAGTACTTCAACCTCCGCCAGGGCAAAATTGTAGTCCTTGGCTGCCCGTCTCGCCAGCTTCGTGGCATAGACCCGCAGGAACCGCGCTGAGGATTCCGTTTGATAGTCAAGGGGCATGAGCCCGGGGTTGGGAAAATCACTACCGGACTTGTCCACAAGGACCTGGGAGCGGGAAAAATCCTGACGGTTGGAAGCGATCAACTTGAAGCGAACGGGGAAACCAAATCCTGCACCAATATTATTGAAACTGTCATGACAGGCATGCAGCACGATTTTCCTGATATCGACCCGCTCACCAAGGTCGATCTGCACCCACTTTTCAAGATCGGGGGATGCTTCCACCTTGCTGTGGTAACCAAACTCAGGACGTTTACTGGAAGGGCCTGCTTTTTTCTTCAAGGTTCCAATCGCGGATTCAATCCTGCTCAGTTCCTCTCCTCCCTCTTTCCTTATTGCTTCCTCGATTCCACTTTTTTCAGCACGCAGGGAAGTCAGCTCCCGTGTTAGCTGGGAGCGACGTTTTTCTGTCCGGGGATCACTCCCGTAATTTCGATCAGCCTTGTCAACTGCCGCAAACACCGACTGCAGGCTGTAATAGTGCTCCTGGGTGAAGGGGTCCCCCTTGTGGGCATGACAACGGGCACACTGTATGGTAACCGCACAGAAGGTATTGAAGACGTTGGTGACCATGTCATCACGGTCCAGATTACGCGCAACCTTGCCGTCGATCTTCGATTCAGGCACCTCGGCATGCCCGATAAAGTCCCAGGGCCCCGCGGCCAGAAACCCGAGGCCCAGAATCCCATCCGGATTATCCGGATACAGCTTATCGCCGGCCACCTGCTCTTCGATAAAACGGGCATAGGGCTTATCCTCATTAAAGGAGCGAATAACATAATCCCGGTAGGGCCATGCGTTCGGCCGCAACTTGTCTTTGTCGTAGCCACAAGTGTCAGCATACTTCGCCACGTCCAGCCAGTGGCGGGCGAAACGCTCCCCGTAGCGAGGAGAGGCAAGCAACCGGTCAACCAACGCTTCATAGGCCTTGTCAGGATCTTTCCGGTAGGCTTCCAGAAACTCTTCCGTTTCCTCCGGGGCTGGCGGCAGGCCGATCAGGTCATGGGTCAACCGACGAAGGAGTGCAAGTGGAGTAGCCTCTTCTGAGGGTTTCAGGCCGTTGGCTTGCAGCCTCTCCAGAATGAAGCGGTCGACTTCATTGCGGGCCCACTCCTTGTCTTCCGGGACCTCTGGTCCAACCAGCGGCTTTCGAGACCACCATTCTTCATCCCCCGGATCTCCCGAACTCATCGGGCTCACGAGGAGCCAGAGAGCAAGCAGGGAAAATATCTTCGGTTGGATCATCGCCAGCTACAGCACTACCATAAATGCAGACCTCCGCCAGCCCTCACTTTATCGCTCCAACAGACGAGTGTCACGCCCCGGGAGGACACGGGAGAACCAGACGCGCCACAGCCTGGGAACCCATCATTCCAGTATTTTGTCCGATCCAGACCGGACTCAGGGCGCAGCTACAACGACATTGTCGATCGAGAGCCCGCTGAAGGCATCCGGGCTGCTGTCACTGACGAAATTAAACTCAATGACGATACTCTCTCCAACAGCCTCCAGGGCCACGGGAATCGTCTGGGACGTCCAATCGGCATCAAACAAAGTCATGTCAATCGATACCTCCTCGCCCAGTTGCACCTGATCGGAAGCACGCAGGAAACGGACCGAGGCAACATCGCCAAACCCATCCCCATCACGGTAAGCATCGAAGCTCAATTCCGCCGCGGCTACACTCGTCAGGTCAATGACCGGGGACCGGAGGGAGATATCGGAATCCGTCCCGAAGTCCCCAAGATTGGTGCACCACGCGTTGGCGGAGCCATCGGCACCAGTAAGAGGACCCGTGCTGCCATTGGGCGCACCCCGTTCCCAGTTGGTATTCCCATTGGCATCATTGACGACCGGAGTCCATCCCGTGTCGGTCTCAAAGTCATCTTCAAAAAGGGCCGGAAGCCCTTCTTCACGTACGATCAGGTATCCAGTTTCCGGGAAGGGAGGCGCCACCACTGCAGTAGTGATACCCGAGGCGTCCCCCTGAATATCCTGAGCACCTGCCACCTCGGCCCATTCAGCTCGTGGCGTATCCAGACCAGCATTACTCAGGATGTCGTACTGTCGCTCCTGGCTGCTTTTCCAGCTGATCTGGATCTCCCCTGTCTCCGTACGGCGAAACTCGGTTATCTCAACCCCCACCTGGGAACGTGGACGCCCGAGCGGCGTGATTTCGCAAGTGGCCAATTGCATGATCTCATCCTCAGTGAGGACTTTGTCCCAGACTGCGACCTCGTCGATACATCCAGAAAAGAAGTTGCCTGTGGCGTCATAGATACCGCCCCCACCAATATTGAAGGGAAAAGTCGATCCAGATCCGAGGGACGAGGGGCCTGTGCCCGCCTGCACACCACCAAGATAGACCGTGCGCCCCGTGGCATCACCAGTGACAAGAACATGTGTCCAGGGAGCCGTATCCGGAACTGTGATATCGAGAGCCCCTCCCACACTGGTCCAGTGCTGCAGCTGGGATGGATTGATGAGGCCGAATTCCACCGCATCATTCTGCCCGAACAAGCCGATTCGGTTGCCGGTCTGTGCAGTCTCGAACTTCACCCAGCCGGACATGGTATACTCGCCCAACCCGGTGAGCAGCGAAGCACCAGTGCCGATGAAGTCATCAAATCCGTCGAACTTGAAGGCAAAATAGCCGGGGCCACAAGGACCGTCGACCACCTCGGGACCGCCATTGAGGGTTCCATCATTACCCTCGTTGGACAAATCCGCAGTCGTTCCACCGGCCCCCTGGTCGTCGAAAGACCAATACCCGATTGGCAGCGGCAGCGGCGGCTTGGAATCTGCATCGTTTGGATTGGTCCCCGCCTGAAGCTCGTCACCATCGTCGATCCTGTCATCATCAGAGTCATCATCATTGGGATCGGTCTGATGAGTAGCCACCTCTTCACCATCCACCAGTCCATCCCCGTCACTGTCGGGATCCAGCGGATCGGTGCCGGTATCGGCTTCCCCCACAAAGACCCCGCTTCCACTCTCAGCCCCATCCAATAGTCCGTCTCCATCACTGTCGGCTTCCTGTGGATCAGTTCCCCGCGTAAACTCCTCGAGGTTCGGCGAACCGTCTCCATCTGGATCGCCCTCTGGGCCGTTGTCCGGATCAACAGACCCATCGTCATCAGAGGCCAGGCCGTTCTCCTGCTCCCAGCTGTCGGTCAGGCCGTCATTATCAGCATCCTGGGGAGGTTCTGTAGCAACGACCTGAATACCATGGAACCCTGAATTGCTGGAACCCCGGTTCACTTGAGCTGAAAAGGTCCCGGAGGACTGATTCCGAAAGACGCAGTAGTTTGCCGCAGGATTCCCCCCTTCCTCATCCTCAGTCAGAACATAAGCACCAGGGAAACCACCTGTCTGCTGGGAGCTGGTTGTGTAGGAAAAGGTCTGTCCCGCCGTTGTGCTCTCGATTGCGCCAGTCCGGCCGTTTCCATCGCTCCCGAAGTAGACATACACATCGTAGTTTGCGTAGGTGATATTCGAGATCTCCACGTTGGCAAAACCACCGGTATGATCAATGTAGCCGTTCATCAGCTTATTGTCCCCGGTCCCACTGCCATTGTTGGTATTCCAAGTACCGTTTGACGCCCACGTAACCGTAACTGCACTCGGATTCCCTTCACTATCAACGATTGTTCCATTCCCCCCGAGCAGACTGGATTCGTTACCACTCGGAGCCCCACTGGTATTATTCCAGTTCGCCTGTGCAACATCCGGATGTCCCGCCAACTCATCAGGCAGGAGTTCAGCTGCCAGATCACGATTGCTCAGGAAGTTGATCCCGATACTGGAATCTCCCCCCACTGGCCGGCTGTTCGCATCGGTGGGGTCAGCGTCGAACTCCAGCTCCAGAGAGTCGCTGAAACCATCAGAGTCCGTATCCGGGTTATTAGGATCGGTCACGAAGGGATCACCATTTATCTCGGCACCATCACTAAGGCCATCCCCGTCACTGTCGGGTTCAAGTGGATTCGATCCGGAATCACTCTCGCTCACGAAGATTCCCGTGGCAGTTTCCACCCCGTCTGACAGGCCATCCCCATCGCTGTCAGCGTCCTGCGGATCAGTTCCCCGTTCAAACTCCTCCAGGTTCGCCGATCCATCGTTATCAGGATCCCCGGCCGCTCCATTATTGGTGTCGACCGAGCCATCATCGGAAGGATCCAACCCATTGGCCGTTTCCCAGCTATCCAGAAGTCCATCGTTATCAACGTCTGCCGGCGGGGCAGTAGCGACAACCTGCACTCCGTGAAAGCCCGAGTTGGAGGATCCTCGATTGATCTGTGCCACGAAGCTGGGCGAGGACTGGTTACGGAAGACACAGTAGTTCGCCGATGGATTCGTTCCCAGTTCATCCTCAGTGAGGACATAGGTTCCGGGGAAACCCCCTCCCTGCTGTGAGTTTGTCGTATAAGAAAAAGTCTGCCCCGCGGTCACACTCTCAATCGCCCCCGTTCGACCGTTACCATCGCTCCCGAAGTAGACATAAACGTCGTAGTTAGGATAACTGATGTTGGAGATTTCAAAATTCGAAAACCCTCCCGTATGATCGATGTAGCCGTTCATCAGCTTGTTGTCTCCGCTTGCGGTCCCGTTGTTGGTATTCCAGGTGCCGTTCGAGGCCCAGGTCACCGTGACCCCGGTGACCACTCCATTGCTGTCGATCAAAGTTCCCGGATTCCCACCGAGCAGACTTCCCCCGTCGCCACTCGGCACTCCGTTTGTGCTGTTCCAGTTAGTTTGAGCGACATCCGGATGGCCCGCTGACTCGTCGGGACCCAACTCGGCTCCAAGATCGCGGTCGCTATTAAAATTGATTCCAATCGACTGGCCCTGGACCAGCGCGGAGCAAGTGAGCAATACCAAGAAAGCAGGCAGGATCGGGGTTTTCATGGGTTTGTGAGTTTCCCCGATCTTGGCCAACCGTGATCTCGCCACAAGATGTTATCGCTCGAATTATATAAGCTCTTTTGAGCATTCAGCACCTGTCTAGTATCAACACGCCGCTAAATCCGACGATCAATTCCCCTGAGAGGCTGCCGAGCAAGCCGATTATCAGTCAGGGGCCACTCCCGGTCCAAGCATGAGAAGATCCCCCTCGGACGCGGTTAATCTAAGACTCGTGCGATTTTCTCCCCGGCCAGGCCAGGCGACCTCGATTTCCCTGACGTCAGGGTCGACGAAAACCAGACTGCTGGACTGCGAGAGATACCCTCCACCATGGTATACTTCCGTAACTTGAGTGGTCTTCTCTCCCTTGAGAAAAACTCGGGCCCCGGCCGCCAGCGGGTTTCCTGCCGGCCCTTTCAGTCGAAGAATCCTGTGCTTCGGGATCCTGCGATTCGTGAACGCCCGCAGTTCTCCATTATTGACCCCGACGAGAAGATCAGGCCGACCATCCAGGTTAAAATCAGTGACCGCAAGACCACGCGCATCCGAGGCTACTATCAATCCACTCTGCTGGTGAGGGATATGGGCAAAGCCACCCTCACCATCCCCGGCCAGCAGCACGCTCAGGCCACCCTGAAAAGGAGGCGTCTCAAATTGCGGATTGCCAAAGTTCTGTACCGCGTAGAGATCCAGCTTCCCATCTCCATTCCCATCAAGGAATGTGAGGCCGAAGATTGTCGAGGCCTGGGCGATCCGTGGCAGGGGCTTGAAGGTGAAGGACCCTGTCCCGTCATTCACGAAGATACCTGACTCAAGAGTATTCACTTCAAACTTCTCCGAGGCCGTCAGGCATTCCTTGGTATAAATCTGGGGAAGAGTAGCACTGGCGAACTCGTGAAAGGTATCAAACTTCGCCCTCAGGTGGGGCATCGCTCTGGTCGAGCAACTCTTCCCGCGACCCGGCACGACGATCTGGTTTTCATATTTCGCCTCCACCAGACGCCTTACTCCCTCGCCGCCATATTCGCCGTAATACAGCATCACGGGCTTTCCGTCCTTCGCATGGTATTTCGTATTCAGCCCAACATTACCCACGGCATAGTCGATATCTCCATCACGATCGGGGTCTCCCCCGGCAATACTGTTCCACCAGCCCAGGTGCGCACCCAGCCCCCTCTCGTTCGTCTCTTCCGCCAGACGCCCCCCTCGGTTCTTGAATAGCTTTACGGGCCCCCATTCATGCGTGACCAGTAGATCCGTCCATCCGTCGCCATCGACATCAGACCACAGGGCACCCGTCACCAGTCCAGTCTCACTCAGTCCCGGCGCAAGACTGTCTGGAGCACTCACGAACCGGACCGTCCCGTTCACCGACTCATTGAGAAGCAGCCGGCTCCGGGCCGGCATCGGATATTCTCCGGTGACCACCCTGCCGCCGACAAAGAGATCAAGGTCCCCATCCCGATCAAAATCAGCAGCCACTGCGCAACTGCTGTTATCCCGGAAATCCGGCAAGGCGTTGGAAGGAGCCCTCATGAAGCTTCCATCGCCTCGGTTTAGATACAATCGGTCCCGGACAAGAGCGCTCCCGGGATCATACTCATAACCCCCACTGGCCACATAAAGGTCCTGATCTCCATCCCCGTCTGCATCAAAAAACAGAACCCCAAGCCCCTCAAAATCCTCATCATCCTTGAAGGAGGCTGTACTCCCCACCCTGTACCTGCCCGTTCCATCATTCAGAAAAACCACACCTGACTGCCCGCGGGGCGTGGCGAGGTAAAAATCTTCACTGCCGTCACCATCCACATCAGACACCGCGATTCCCGGGCCCAGTTGTGAGAGTTTGTTGGGAAGAAGAGGCTGCCGGGTGAAATCCTCAAAGATGGTCTCCCGGTGGATGATCCCCCGAAGCTTTTTCTCTTCGGCATACAGAGGCACGGGTAGCTCCTTCTCCTCCTGAGTGAGGCCCGCCTCACTTTCGGTGATACGATATCCGGTGTTTACCGAGAGCCCTCGAAACTCCTGCAGCTTTCCATCAGGCCAGCGAATCTGTAAATTGTCGATCTCCTCGGCAGCTCCGAGCCCGATATGGATGGAAGGCTCATTACTCGACAGATAGCCTGTCACAGGAACCATTTGCCGCACATGCTTGGCTCCCCCGGCTTCGACGGTCACCAAGGCCCCCAATCCGTATCTGTTGGAGTTACGGCCTCGAAGGCCAAGAGTAACCCGATTTCCCTCCTGCGAGTCATTCCGATAGATACTGACCGGTTCATTCAGGTTCACGGTCACGAGGTCAAGATCCCCATCCCCATCAAGGTCCCCACAGGCACTGGCATAACTCATCCCGACATGATCAAGGCCCCAGCCCTCAGAAGACTCCTCAAAGGATAGATTTCCCAGGTTTCGAAAAGAAAGATTCTGTTCAGGTTTTGTAGGGGAGTTTTCGTAGTGATCCCACTCACTTTTCCCAATCTGGTCCGCAGGTGTAAATGAGATGTCGGAGTTATTGAAATCGCGGGACATTCCGTTCGTGATATAAAGGTCCACCTTCCCGTCGTTGTCGAAGTCTGCGAGCTTGGCGGCCCACGACCAGTCCGAGTTGGACACCCCCACCAGACCAGCACACTCCATCAAGCGGCCTGTTCCCGTATTAAGATAGAGGCAGTTCCGCATCACCTGGCGAGGGCGGAACCGTTCAATGACATGCTGAAGCGTTCCCATCTCCCCCATGGCCATCTTGGATTTGTAA
>MDTA01180359.1_pt1 | contig 12877 bp, 7 predicted proteins | sample 811151 | NCBI WGS metagenome assembly MDTA01 (sample SAMN05326648, study PRJNA326480) | marine metagenome | isolation source: seawater | place: Indian Ocean: South | collected 2010
TGATTTACAATAAAAACCAATGGTTTATCAAATATTATACTTTCATCGTTATCACTTAATACTTTTTTTCGATTGTTTTTTCCATTGACTTGAACTATAGGTCCATCCTTAATAAAAAATCCTCCCATTTTAACAACGTCTTCTAATGCTCCACCACCATTGTTTCTTAAATCAAATATTAATCCATCTATTTCCGCGTCGTTAAATTTAACCAAATCATTTTTTATATCTTCTGCACAACTTCTTCCTTCCTCATTATTAAAATCATGATAAAATTTTGGTAAATTCACATAACCAATTTTTTTATTTATTAATTTATGTCGCAAAATCAAAGATTTTGAATAAGTATCTTCTATAATAACAATATCTCTAATAATTTTAATAACTTTTGATATCCCGTTAGCTCTCTTTATTGTCAATTTTACTTCAGTATCTTTTTTTCCTCTTATTAATTTCACTGCATCTCTAGACCTCCATTCTTCTATATTAACTGGTTCTTCATTTTCTTGTGCAACTTCAATAATTAAATCGTCTATCATTAATTCACCTTGTCTCCATGCTGCTCCTCCTGGAATGATATCTACTACTTTTATATAACCTTCATCTTCGCGAAGTCTTGCTCCAATTCCTTCCAGTCTTCCTGATATACTTATATCAAAATCTTCTTTTCTTTCAGGAGCATAATATGAGGTGTGTGGATCAAAAGTTTGTGTAAAAGAATTCATGAATATTGCAAAAATTTCGGATCTTTCTTGGGAAATCAATCTAGTTAATCTTCTATTTATATTTTTTTTCTCTGTATAAAATGCTTTATCAAAAATTTCAGCATTATATTCATTATTTAAATTTGGTATATTAATTGTTGTATCTGCTTTTGACAAACTCAAATATTTTCGTAAAATTTGAAGCTTAAATCTATTTTTCCACTCATCTAGTACCTGTGTTTTTGAAATAAGAAAATCTCTTTTTTTAGGATCAGTTTCTATAGCATCATTTGATGAAAAATCTAAGTCTTCTAATTCCATGTTACTTAAAAAGCTACTTATATCCAGTAGTCTTTCCTTCCATAACGATACGAATAAATCAAAAAAGTCAGAATTGTAATTAAATAATAGATCATCTAATTTTTCTCTGTATAAATCAAATTTATCAATATCAGATTTAAGAAAATATTTACGTTCATAATCCATTTTATTTATAAAATCATCATACACCAAGATGGAATAAATATCATCAATTTCATGCGGTGAGTATTGCCATTTTGTAATTATTTTATTTGATAAACTAATTACAATCTCCTCGAATTCATTATTTGAATAACTTATTGATACTATAACAAAAACAAAAAATATTTTAAGATATCTATTAATTTGTCTTTTCAAAATGCTCCTATTTAATTTAATTTTTTAATGGTATTTTAACTTGAATTCTAGTTCCAATATTTTTTTTTGCTTCGATATCAAAACTTCCTCCGATAATGTTAACTCTTTCTTCCATACCTAATATACCAAGTGATTTTTCATAATTAATTACATCATCATCAAAACCAATCCCATTGTCGATTATATCAATTAAAACTATATTCTTATCTAAAATAAATTTAATTTTAACATTAGTGGCTTTTGAATGTCTAGCAACATTAGTGAGAGATTCTTGTATAATTCTATAAATAGTGATTGACAACTCACTATTTATATCAGTATTCAACCCGTTGTGGCTGTAATCACAATTTATCTTAGTTCTAGTTTTAAACTCATCGATATACCACTCTAAAGCAGAATTCAAACCTAAATCATCCAAAATTCCAGGCCTTAATTCAGATGAAATTCTTCTAACTGAATTTATGGTCGTATCAATTAATTTATTCAATGAATTAATTCTTTCTCTGACCTCATCTTGTGGATTTTTCAATATACTAGATAACCATGATATATCCATTTTTATTCCAGTAAGCTCTTGTCCTAATTCATCGTGTATCTCTCTTGATATTCTTGCTCTTTCCTCTTCTTGAGCCCTTTGTAAATGTGAAGCAAGTTTTCTTAATTGTTCTCTGGATGTCCTTACTTCTTCTTGTGCTTTTCTAATGTTTGTAACATCTTGAGATGTTCCGGCTATTCTTATGGGCTTGTTATTCTCATAAGTAATTTTTGCAATACAGTGCATAATTCTTACCTCATAATTATCACTTCGTATTAATCTATGATCATATTCTAATAATGTTTGATTTTTTATTGCCTCAGAAATAGTTTCTTTAATTTTTTTTCTATCATTTTGATGTACCAAACTAAAAAAACCTTGATTTGATGGATTGTATTCGTCTTGTTTGAGACCATAGATCCTATACAATTCATCTGACCAAACAACTTTTTCATTTATTAAATCATAGTCAAAACTTCCAATTTGAGCTACTTGTTGCGCTTCCTTTAATCTTGCTTCACTTATTTTTAATTCTTCTTGTGCTAAATAAGATTCTGAAACATCTTGAATTGTACCAGTGGTCTTAATAATCTTCTTATCATTGAATATAAATTCAGCCTGTTCCTCTATATATTTAGTTTCTCCATTATCCAATAATATTCTAAAAATTTGTTTATGCGGCTTTCCTTTTTTTTGAAGCTTATTCCATATTTTCTTCATCCAATGTCTATCTTCTGGGTGTACCCTGGACCAAAACATCTTATTATTAATATCATCATTCTCAGAAAAACCTAACAATCGTTTACAATTTTTTGACCAAGTTAAAGTATTATTAATAAAATCTTCTTCCCAATTACCTGTTTTTGATATTATTTGAGCTTTATCATATAATAATTGATTTAATTCTAATTCTTTTTCTGTCGAGATCTCAAACGATCTGTCCTTGATTAGAAAAACTTTACATGAATTAAATGCGGTGATATTTAGTTTTACAGTCGATAAAAAGTAATATTTTTTATCATTGTTCTTTATCTTAATTGAATGATTAAAATAATTATTTTTTAAGTCTAAATCAATAATAAAATTTGATATTTTTTCACCGAGTATTTGTTTAATTGGCATATGAAAAAATTTATGAATATTATTATTCATATTTAATATAATTCCATTTTTGTTAGCTACTAATAAACCATCATTTGAGTTCTGATATATACTTGAAATAAATTTTTCAAATGTATTAGTGAGTATTTCAATTTTAATTATAATTGGAGTAATCATTACAGTATATATAGGAATTATAAAAAGATTATAATTAAATAAATATATATAATTGTTGTTAGTTAGAATAAAAATTTCTATTAATAAACACAAAATTATCATTAAAAAGGTAATAATGAATATTAAGTACGAATGTCTTTTAATTAGTTTTGATTTTAGATTTTTGGATTTAATGATATAAAGAGCGTGTAAATAAGGAATTAAAAACGAAAAGATAAAATTAATAAATAAAGTATATTTTTTTATATTATAATAATTATTAATACTTATATCAATTTGATTCAAGTAATAATTTAATATAAAAACAATGAAACATATTGATATATAAACTTGTTTGTATATTTTATATTGATCTGATGATCTCTTACTTAATAACTCAATTATTACATAAAAAAATGTAACAGTACTAAAAGACCAAAATATTGATCTGATCTCTTTGATTTGTAAATATTGATAGTAATTTATAAAAATATTTAGAATGTGAGGATCGGATAAAATGCATAAATTTACCAAAATCAAGTGAAGAATGTATTTTTTTACTAACGAACTTGAAGGATTCAAACCAAATAAATACGCAGCAAAACAAGAATTTAGCAATATGCAATTTAAAATTAAAATAAAATAAAAGTAAGTAAATTCCATTTTAGGTTATATCGTTACATTTATATTTTAAAAGTTCTAATTTTTCATGAAGTCCCTCCCATTTATCCATTTCAAGTTTAATTAATTCATTTAAATAATCAAAGTCATCAAAATTTAATTCTTTAATATTATTTTTTTCAAGCTTCACATTAAGATTAAACAACTGATTCTCTAATTCTTCAATTTTATTTTCAACAATAATTATTTTTTTTTTCAACTGGCGAAAAACTTTGTTCTGATTTTTTTTCTCTTCGTATTGGCGCTTGCCATTACTTTTTTTGATTTCTTTTTTTTCTTTTACTATATTGGACGCAAAAAGATCTTCTTGAGATAAATAATTATCGATGTCTCCTGGGAACTCTCTAACTGTGTTATCCTTAAATTCTATAACTCTATCTGTTAAACCACTGAGAAAATCTCTATCATGTGAGACAATTATTAGTGTCCCCTCATATTTTCTTAACGCATTTTTTAAAATATTTTTTGCGTAAATATCAAGATGATTTGTTGGCTCATCTAGGATTAATACATTACCCTCTTGAAGCAATAATCCACAAATTGCTAGCCTAGACTTTTCTCCACCAGATAATACTCCAATTTTTTTATAAATATCATCTTTTGAAAAGAGAAATGATCCTAAAATTGCTCTTAATTTTGATATATTTTTTACATTAGATTTTTTTTCAATATATTCGAATATTGTTTCAGACAGATTAAAGTGATCAATATGATTTTGAGCAAAATAATTTATATGAACTTTTTCACCGATTTTGTATGCACCGGTTGATATATCTTCATCTTGATTAATTATCTTTGTAAGGGTTGTTTTACCATTTCCATTTTTACCAACAAATGCAATTTTATCTCCATTGTATATATTTAAATTAACATTTTTAAAAATAATTTTATCGTTAAATTTTTTTGATAATTTATCGCATTGAAAAATAACTTTTCCAGAATGTTTTGGTGGTGGAAAAATAAACGAAAATTTAGATACTTTATTTGAATCAACCTCCATTTTTGGTATTTTTTCTATTTTTTTTATTAACTGTTGAGCAAATGAAGCTTTATTCTTTTTATATTTAAATTTTTCAATAAGCTTTTTGGATTTTTTTCTAAATATATTTTGCTTTTTTTCTTCTTTAAGCTGGCGGTTTAACTCTTTTTTTCTAAAGTCTCTAAATTTAAAATAACTTCCACTGAAATCTTTTATTTTTCCTCTACTTATTTCAATAGTTCTATTTGTTAACTTATCGATAAACGTCGTATCGTGTGAAACCATTACAATAGTTTTACTAAATTTCAGTAAAAATTTTTCCAACCAAATGATAGATGGTAAATCAAGGTGGTTAGTAGGTTCATCCAATAAAATTATATCTGGTTCTGAAAATAATAATTTACATAATTCCGCTCTCGTTCTCCATCCACCAGAAAAGTCATTTATATATTTTTTGAAGTCAGTTTTTGTAAACCCTAAACCTTTCATAATCTTCTCTGAATTATATTCTTTATTTTGATTGTTAATTGAATATAACTCATCTTGTAGTAAAATCAACTTTTCTAAATTTTTATTCTTATCATCAATATTCACTAAATGATTTTCCAAATATTCTGTTACTTCCTGAATTTGAGTTTTAAGAACTTTCATCCTCTCATTTTCGTTAATAACAAATCTTTTAAGGGTAATGTTTTTGTGAGAGCTTAACTCTTGAGATAAGTATCCTATTCGGATATTTTTATTTTTTATGATTTTTCCACTATCAGGATGGGCAATTCCTGACAAAAATTTCAACAAAGTAGATTTACCAACACCATTATTTCCAATAACTCCAATCTTATCTCCACTACTTATGTGGAATGAAATATTATTAAATATTATTCTATCACCAAATTCAAGTGAAATATTCTTGATTTTAAACATTATTTAACCTTCGTAAAAATAATTATTATTTTGAATGAAATATTATTCAAGCTATAAATTGGTAAAGATAATTAAAATTATGCCGATAATAATAATAATTTATAATTAACTTTTAGTAAGGGTAAAAGATTACTTTGTATACATTTTTATATTTATTCTTTTTTAATATTATATTCTGCCAAATTGAATGGATTGATAGCGAGGGTGAGAAAAGCTATATTTTTGTAAAAACACAGTATGATAGTCTACTGGCAAAATCAGAAAGGATACAATCTGAACTTAATCAGCAAATTAAAGAAAAAAGAAATATTGAAAAAGAACTTAAATTCTATAAAAATCTCTCTTTAAATAACAATTCATCAAATATATTGATTAATCAAATAACCCCATTAGAAAGTCAACTTAATTTGTTTTGGTTCAGCTCTGGAATAGTAGGAGGAATATTTTTATGCCAGCTATTAAATCAATAATTAAATATTTTTCATTAATTCTGACTATTGTATTGTCATTTTTAATCATTATGAATTTCATCATACCCAATAAATCATTTTTTGAGGATTTATCTTCAGATATTACAATGTCAGTCTTTGGATTAGAACCAAAATATGGATGGAAATCAGAGATTAATTTAAATAAAAATATTAAATCAGGGTATTACATCAAACCTTATATACTAGGCGTCAAATACCCTAAAATATGGATCTCTTCTAAAGACTCCATAAATAAGGAATTAATTTCAAAGTGGAAATTATACGATGCTAGTTTTTAAACTACATTAATTTAATCATATTATAATTTTAAAATAAAATATCTCCTTTTATATTTTTGTAATTTCATAACTTAATACTACAATTAATTAAGAGATTACATTGAATAATAAAAAATACAATTGGTGGATGATTTCCGCTTTAACACTTATTCCTATGGTTGGAATCTTTGGTTCCATACTTCACTCATATTATTTTGGTGTAGTTTGGCAAGAAATATTTATTTTAATTATTGGCTGGTGGTTGTCAGGCATTGGTATAACATTTGGTTATCACAGATTATTTGCACATAGAAGTTTTCAAGCACATAAATTAGTTCAGTTTATTGCAATAATTCTTGGATCTAGTGCACTTCAAAACTCTGTATTAAAATGGAGCTCAGACCATAGAATACATCACAAAAAATTAGATTCAAAGGATGACCCATACAGTATAAAAAAAGGCTTTTGGTACGCTCACATCGGATGGATAGTTCAAAAGAAAGATCCAATTATTAAAGGTGTAAACGATTTAAAAAATAATAGATTAGTAATGTGGCAACATGAGTATTATTATCTTATCTCAATTTTTGTTTCCTTCATAATTCCAGCATTGATCGGTCTATCATATAATAGGCCCATCGGAGGCTTACTGTGGGGTGGATTTTTACGCATTACATTGATTCACCATACGACCTTTTTCATAAACTCATTATGCCATTATGTAGGAAATAAACCATATGATTCTAATATTTCTGCAAGAGATTGTTGGTGGGTAGCATATTTAACGTTTGGTGAAGGATATCATAACTACCACCATAAATTTCAATGGGATTATAGAAATGGAGTTAACTGGTACTCTTTTGATCCTGGAAAATGGATTATTCAAACATTATCTTGGTTTGGATTGACGAAAAAAATAAAAAAAGTTTCAGAATATCAAATATTTTCAGCAAAAATGCAAAGCTTGAAGGATTCAATTCAAAGTCAGATTTCAGAAATGCCAGAAATAATGAGGAATCAATACTTAGCTAAAATAAACGAACTGCAAGAAACAGGAAATAAAATAATATCATCTTGGAAAGAGCTAGAAAGGGAAATCATTGGAATGAATAAAAAAGAAATCAGCGACAAATTTCAATTAGCAGTTCAAAAACAAAAGAGAAAATTATATAGAAAAGAATTTTTAGGTGTTATAAATGGTTTTACAGTCCTGTTTGTCAACTTGAAAAGTTAAGTTCTTTCAATACTCAGAATTTATATTCTCCAATTTTCTATTAAATTCAAATATATGCTCCATATTTTATCATCATTACCAAAAAGTTGATAAATGTCAATGTAAATTATCACCATGATTAAACTAAGATTTTATTTTGCGATCTTAATATTAATTGCCTCGTGTTCAGACTTGTCAGGTAGCAGACTTTGGGGTATTATTAAGAAAAGTAACTCATCTCTTATCCTAGACTATAACATATTATATAAACAGCTTTTAGAATTACAGCTACAAGGTAACTCAGGTAATTTTTCTGATTGGCCATATAATAGTGATGATGGTTGGGGGTTTATTAAGTATAATCATTTAATTTTAAATTCTTCAAGTGATATTTTTAAATCGTCAAATGTAGCGATAAATGATCCAAATTATATAAATGCTATAAATGAAATACTGAATGTAAATGAAAATACTAGAATTTCAATTGGGCACGTAAGAAACTCAACATCAGGCTCATTTTCAATTCCAAATCCACATCCATTTATCTTTAATTTAAATAATCGATCATATGCATTTGCACACAATGGAACAATTGATAAAATTGGACTTATGAGTTTATTAACAGAAAATAATACTGATTCTAGTTGGATTAGACAAAATCCACCCAATTCACATAGCTGTGGTTATTGGGAAGATGAAGGGTTTAATTGTGTTGTTGATTCAGAATTATTCTTTTTGTGGATAATGAAAAATATAATTCAAATTGGAGATGATTTAAGAGGATTATTAAATGCACTATCGATTCTTGAAAATACAAATCTAGAGATAAGCGATTATTATGGAGAACAACTTAACTTTATATTTTCTAACGGAATTGAAATTTTTGCTTATAAATCAGCTAGTCAATTAACTGAAGAAAGTCGACACGATCTATATTATAAATCATATGATAATCACTTTTCAGTAATGTCTTCCCCCTTGTCAATTGATAATGATTATAATAAAATCAGAGATAAGGAATTATTAATTTTATCTGGAAATAATCAAGAAGAAATAAGAATTATACCCAATATTTATCAATATACATTATTAGATGAACAAATACTTAATGATATTATTTTACTTAATAATTTAGATGAAGTAAATTGCTTAACTTGTAATAATAACGGATTATTAGAACCTCAAGAACTAGGAATTCAAGTATGGGAAAATAATGTATTAGTTAGTTTAGACTTATCATATTACATGAATAATGATTTTTTTCTATTACCCAGCTCCGTCCATCTGTTCAATGGCTTAAATTCATTTCAAGGATCAAATATTAAAATTATACCAGAAATAAGTTGCAGCGAATTGCCTAACCCAATTTCAACTCAACTACAATGTGATTTATACGGCTGCACAGATCCTCTTGCTTGTAACTATGACAGTTATGCTGATACTGATGATGGAACCTGTATATATGAGAATTTCGATCAAAATTGTGATAATTCTTGTATAATTGACCTAGACGAAGATAATAATTGTGATGAAATATCAGCCTTAGGATGCGTTGATACAGAAGCTATTAATTTTAATCCAAATGCTTCTATAAATTTAAATTGTTTTTATGACAATATTTTACTTTTAAAAAGAGGTAACAATCTTATAAGTTTACCACAAAACATGAATAATATTAATATTTTAGAATATTTAGATCAAAATCCAAATATTTTTTTTCCTATAAACTTTATTCTTGGTGAAGGTGTAGGTATATTTAACATCAATGGGACTTGGTCAGGAAATCTAGATAATTTTAATATAAAAAAAGGATATTGGTTTAACTCTGAAATGAATTTTTCATGGCATATGCATGATGAAAATAATCCGTCAGACAATAATGAATGTTTAGAGTACCATTTAAGTGAGGGAAATAATCTTATTTCATACACAGGATCTCAAAATAATGTTGTTCTTGATGCTTTGAATGGTGAACAGTTTTCTCAAAATTTTAATTTCATTTTAGGACAATCTGTTGGACTTTTTAATACAGAACAGGGATGGGCTGGAAACTTACATAGTTTACAGAAAAGAAAAGGTTATTGGCTTAATTCAAATTATCAAATGAATTTTTTTTGGGGGAATGAGTGTGATGATACATTCATCCAAGATTCATACTTTAATAAAAAAATAGATAACTTTTTTAATGTAAATCAATCAACATCACAATCTTTTTATTTAATTGAAAAAATTGAAGTTAGTGATCCTATTCCTACATTAGATGATTATATTTTAGCATTTTATGATAATAACTTAATTGGATATTCTAAATATCATGAAGATTTAACAATATTACCAGTGATGGGTAAAGATTATAGTTCTCATACAATCAACTACATAGAAACAGGTATTAAACCTGATTTCAAATTTTTTTCTAGCAAAAATAATAAAATTATTAATCTAGAAGGTAATATTCCTTCTTATGAGAACTTAAAAGTAAGTGTAATATCGAATTTAAGGTCTGAAACGAATTCTCTTTCAAAAGAATTTGATACATTTGAAGTACAACCAAATCCTTTTAATTCTTCTTCCAATATTAAATTTAATTTATCTCAAGAATCATATGTTGTAGTTGATATTTATAATATAAATGGTAAATTAATGAAGTCTTTACCAAGTAGAAATCTTAAACAAGGAAGTCATATCATAAATTTTGACATGATTCCATATTCATCTGGTGTATATTTTTTGGTAATTAAGATTGTAAATGAAAAATATAATACAATCGAAAATAGGGTTCAAAAAATACTATTTCTAAAATAAATTTACTCTATAGACGTTAGTAGAGTATCAACTAAATTAATTGCTAATTTTATTCCCACCTATTTAATATTGTTATTTGCAAGATTAATATCATTCTATGTATCAGTATTATAGGTTATTTATTTAAATTGGTGTACAGTGATAATTTTATAATAAATTATAAAAATGTTGGTGATCCAACATATTAACAACATAAATTTTGGTAGAATAAATATAAAAATAAATATGAATAATGATATTTTGTGGGCACCTTGGAGAATGAAATATATCAAATCTCCAAAAGACTCAAAGAATAAATGTATATTTTGTGATAAAGTTAAATCTAACGATGATGAAAATAATTTTATTGTACATAGAGGAATCAATAGCTATATTCTTTTGAATATTCATCCCTATAATAATGGTCATGTTATGGTTTCACCATATAAACATCAATCAAAATTTGATTTGTTATGTGATAAAACCCAAATTGAAATGATGAGTTCTATTAGTCATCTAATGAAGATAATGAGAAAAAGAATGAATGTCGATGGCTTTAATTTTGGGGCAAATTTTGGTAGTGCCGCAGGAGCTGGTATTGAGGATCATTTACACTTACATTTAGTTCCGCGATGGAATGGTGATACGAATTTTATGCCTATTTTAGGACATACAAAAGTCCAAGTTGAAGGTTTAAAAGAAACATATAAAACATTAAAAAATGATTTTATAAAATGTATTTAACAAAAATTGATTCAAGAATAAAATGAAATTAAGTTATCTAGATTGGACTATTATTGGTTTTTATTTCTTAATTTCATTAGGTATTGGATTATGGGTATCAAAAAAGTCTGGTAATAATACTAAATCTTTTTTTCTAGCCAATAAAAATATGTCCTGGTGGCTTCTGGGTATATCAATGGTTGCTACTACTTTTTCCACTGATACACCTAACTTAGTAACAGGCATAGTTCGTCAAAAAGGTGTATCTGGAAACTGGACATGGTGGGCTTTTTTACTTACTGGCATGATTACTGTTTTTGTTTATTCAAAATTATGGTATAAAACAGGAGTTTTGACAGATATCGAATTCTATGAACTTCGATATAGCGGAAAGTCTGCTGCTTTTTTACGTGGATTCAGGGCATTATATTTAGGATTAGTATTTAATGTATTAGTAATGGGTGCAGTGAGTCTAGCAGCAATAAAATTTGGTGAAATTGTATTAAATTGGCCTGCATGGTTTACACTATTAATAGCCTGTTCAATTACACTTATATATTCCACATTAGGTGGACTCAAAGCAGTAATCATAACTGATTTCATTCAATTTCTAATAGCAATGATAGGATCAATTTGGGCGACGATTTATATTTTAGATTTAAAGCAAATAAATGGAATAGTAAACTTAATTTCTCACCCAAATGTGAAGGATAAAATTAATATATTACCAGACTTTACGAATCCAGATATTTGGATCCCAACTTTACTTATTCCATTTGCTGTTCAATGGTGGGCAAGCTACTACCCCGGTTCAGAACCCGGAGGTGGAGGCTATATTGCTCAAAGAATGTTCTCGGCAAAAGATGAAAAAAATGCACTTAAAGCCACTTTGTTTTTTAATTTTGCCCATTATGCAATAAGACCTTGGCCTTGGATATTAATTGCATTATCATCACTAATTATTTTTCCAAATTTAGCTGACATAAATTCTGCATTCCCTAATTTAACAATAGATAAACTTGGTCATGACGTCGCATATCCGGCTATGCTTACTCTTTTACCCCCTGGCCTATTGGGTTTAGTTGCAGCATCCTTAATTGCAGCATTTATGAGTACGATGTCAACCCAAGTTAATTTAGGTGCAAGTTATTTAGTTAATGATTTTTATAAACGATTCATCAATCCAAATGCATCTGAAAAAAATTTAGTAAAAGTTGGACGTATTTTCAGTATTCTTTCGATAGTCTTTGGTTCAGGACTTGGCTTGATTCTCACCGATGCAGGACAAGCTTTTTCTATTTTATTATTGCTTGGTTCTGGTACTGGTTTAATTTATATATTAAGATGGTTTTGGTGGAGAATTAATGCTTGGAGTGAAATCGCTGCGATGCTAAGTTCAGGATTGATCTCATTGCTATTTGCTAATGAAAAAATTGCATCAGCAATCTTTAATGAGAACTTTATTGAACCATATTTTAAACTTCCAGTTGTTGTTCTGATTACAACTATTGTATGGCTAGTAGTTACCTTTGTGACTAAGCCTGATGATGATCAAAAGTTAATTGAGTTTTATAAAAAAACTAGACCAGGTGGTCCTGGATGGAAAAGAATTGTAAATCTTCCAGATTTTAAAAATGAAAAAGGATATAATAAA
>MDTA01094472.1_pt1 | contig 12876 bp, 12 predicted proteins | sample 811151 | NCBI WGS metagenome assembly MDTA01 (sample SAMN05326648, study PRJNA326480) | marine metagenome | isolation source: seawater | place: Indian Ocean: South | collected 2010
GGCCTTGTAGCTCAGTAGTAGAGCAGTACCCTGAAAAGGTATGTGTCGTAAGTGCGATTCTTACCAAGGCCACCACTAAGTTATAATTTCACATCGATATTTCAATGTATATTTGTTATTAGAATTTATGCCTGATAAAATTGGACTATTTTGGTTAAAAGATGATTTTAGAGTTAAAAAGAATTTGGCTTTAATTGAAGCTAGCAAAAACCACAAACATGTTGTTGCATTCTATTTGTTTAAGAAAAGTAAATACGACGATCAGCAAGCTCAAAAATGGTGGATAAGCAAATCATTAGAAGAGTTTAAAAGAAAGCTAAACAAATTTAATATTAATCTTCAAATTTTATTAGTTGAAAATTATAAAAGTTTTTTTGAAAAGTTATTTAGTAATAAAAATTTTTCAATATACTGGAACAAGACCTATGAGCCAGATTATTTAAAATTCGATAAATTTCTAATTGAAAATCTTAATAAAAAGCAGATTAAATTTAAGATATTTAAAGGAAATATTTTGAACGAATACAATCAAATCCATAAGAGTGATGGAACTCCTTTTAAAGTATTTACACCTTTTTGGAAGAGCGCTGAAAAGTTCCACTTAGAAAAAATCCCTGTCAAAGATAAAAATTTAAACAAATGTAAAAAAATAGTTTCCTTTTTTAAAAACTCAATTAGTGAGCGTGAAATTTTACCAAAGAAAAAATGGTTTGATAAATTTGAAAAACATTGGCTGCCTGGTGAAGATAACGCTTTAAAAGAGCTTAAAAATTTTATCGGTAATAGAATTGAAAATTATTCAGAGGCAAGAAATTTTCCATATATTTTGGGAACTTCAAAATTATCTCCATTTATTAAACATGGCCAAATTCATGTAGAAACTATTTGGGAAGAGTGCATCAAAGCAAAGAATAAGGGCGTTAGTAAATATTTAGCTGAAATAGGATGGAGAGAGTTTAACCACTCGCTCATTAATAACTTTCCATATATGACTAAAAATAATTATTCAAAAAAATTTGATAATTTTCCTTGGGAAAAAAATTATAAATTTTTATCTGCTTGGAAAAAAGGTTTAACTGGATATCCAATAGTAGATGCTGGCATGAGAGAACTTTATTCACTTGGATGGATGCATAATAGAGTCAGAATGATAGTTGGTTCTTTTCTTGTTAAACATTTACTTATAAATTGGAAAGAAGGTGAAAAATATTTTAAAAACTGTTTATTAGATTATTGCGAAGCAAACAATGTATCAGGCTGGCAATGGGTAGCAGGCTCTGGGGCAGATGCAGCACCATATTTCAGAATATTTAACCCAATATTACAAGGTGAAAAATTTGATAAAGAAGGAGATTATGTCAAAAGGTGGGTGCCAGAATTAAAGAAAGTTCCAAAAAAATTTATACATAAGCCCTGGGAATTGCAGGACGATAAAATCCTTAGGCTTGGTAAAGATTATCCGTTTCCAATAGTTATACATGAAAAAGCTAGACAAAAAGCACTGAACGCTTTTAAAAAAATTTAATTAAATTTTACCATGACATTGTTTGAATTTTTTTCCCGAGCCACAAGGACATTTCTCATTTCTACCGACTTTCTTAAAATCTTTTTTTTCTTTTAAACTTTGATTTTGATTTTTTTCTTCTTGATCAGAGACCACAATACTTAGATTGAATAAAAGTTTGATCAGGTCTTTCTTAATTTTAACCAATAAAGACTCGAACAACAAAAATGCTTCTTTTTTAAATTCTGATAGAGGATCTTTCTGACCATACTGTCTTAATCCAACTACCTGTCTTAATTGTTCTAAATATTGTAGATGCGATCTCCAAGAAAAGTCGATAATTTGTAAAAAAATTTTCTTTTCTAACAACATATTTTGTTCAGTTCCGAGAATTTCAATTCTCTCTTTTTTCTTTTTTGAAAATAAATCTTTCAACTCCTTAGTAAAATCTTCTTTATTTTTAGAAGCTAATTTAATTAAATCGCTATCTTCAATAGAGTTTCCTGTAGTATTTTTTATTTCTATTAAATGCTTTTCATTATTAGATGTTTTATAATTATTAAGTGTGGTCTCTAAATCTTGCAGTATTTCGTCAAAAAAATCTTGCAATATATTATCAATATTGCTTTCTTTTAAAATTCTTAGCCTTTGTGAAAATATCACTTGTCTTTGGTCATTCATCACATCATCAAATTTTATCAAAGATTTTCTAATGTCAAAGTTTCTACTTTCTACTTTCTTTTGCGCTCGTTCCATAGCCTTATTTATCCACGGATGGTCGATTGATTCATTCTCCTTTAGACCTAATTTTTTAAGCATTCCATCTATTGAGTCGCCACCGAAAATCCTCATTAACTCATCTTGTAAACTAATATAAAATATAGTCGCGCCTGGATCCCCTTGTCTACCAGATCTACCCCTTAATTGATTATCAATTCTTCTACTCTCGTGTCTCTCAGTTCCTATTATAAAAAGACCTCCCAAATCTTTAACTTCTTTTTCGTTAATTTTATGTTCTTTGAGACTTGTGGTTTTTTTGTTTTCAGAAAAGTAATCTTTGTTTCCTCCTAACTTAATGTCAGTTCCTCTACCAGCCATGTTAGTCGCAATAGTAACAGCTCCCTTTTTACCAGCAGCTGCAATAATATTTGCTTCTTTCTCATGTTGTTTTGCATTAAGCACGTTATGATTAATTTTTTTTTCTTTAAGATTATTTGAAATTTTTTCTGATTTTTCTATGCTTGTTGTTCCAACTAAAACAGGCTGACCTTTATTATTACACTCTATTATTTTTCTTGTTATAGCATCATATTTTTCTTTTTCAGTTCTAAAAATTTGATCATTAAAATCCTTCCTAAGCATTTCTTTATTAGTTGGAATAGAAACTACATTAAGATTATAAATATCATAAAACTCCTCAGACTCAGTCATTGCAGTACCAGTCATACCTGATAATTTTTTATAAAGTCTAAAATAATTTTGATAAGTAATAGATGCTAATGTTTGATTCTCTTCTTCAATTTTGACATTTTCTTTTGCTTCGATTGCTTGGTGCAGACCATCTGAAAATCTTCTTCCACCTAAAACTCTCCCTGTAAATTCATCAATTATTAGAACTTTATTATCTCGTACAATATAATCTTTGTCTTTTTTAAAAATTAAGTTAGCTTTCATAGCTTGATTCGTGTGATGTACTAAATCGAGATTAGCCGGGTCATAAAAATTGTTGTTTTTTAAAAGATTTTTTTGTGATGCAAGTTTTTCAACTTTATCTACCCCAGCATCTGTTAAAATTACATTTTTGTTTTTTTCATCTAACTCAAAATCTGTATCCTGAAGATATCTGATGAAATCATTTGTCGAAGCATAAAGAGTAGTTTTGTCTTGAAGTTTTCCAGAAATAATTAAGGGAGTTCGGGACTCATCTATGAGAATGCTGTCTACTTCATCTACTATACAAAAATTATGACCTCTTTGAACCATCTCACTAAGTTCATATTTCATATTATCTCTCAAATAGTCAAAACCAAGTTCATTATTTGTTGCGTAAGTGATATCACAACCATAATTTTTTTTTTCTTTTTTCGTCCTCGAGCTCATTAGTGATACAACCAGTTGAAACTCCCAAGTAATTATAAACTTTACCCATCCATGCCGAGTCTCTCTCCGCAAGATAATCATTAACTGTAACTATATGGACTCCTTCACCTTTTAAAGAGTTTAAGTATGCAGGCAAAGTTGAAACTAAAGTTTTACCCTCACCAGTTTTCATCTCTGCAATCTTTCCTTTATGCAGCATTAAACCGCCTGCGAGCTGAACATCATAATGTCTTTCGCCTAAAGTTCTTTTTGCGGCTTCTCTAACTAAAGCAAAAGCCTCAGGAATTATCTTATCTAAACTTAAAGAACCATTTTGAACGTTTTTTTTGAGATTTAATGTTTTCTCCTTAAAATCGCTTTCGTTGAGACTTTTTATTTCTGACTCTTTGTTATTTATAGCTATAATCAAATTTTGTATTTTGTCTAATTCTTGTTGATTAGAGCTTCTAAATAACTTACTAAAAGTTCTTGTAAAAAGATTCATTATACACCTATATATGTATTATTAATTTAAATTAAATAAAAATAATGACAATAAATATTAAAAATTTCCTAAACGATAAATCTAAATTATCTAAAATGGGTGAGTTTCAAAACTTGAAACAAATCGAGGGCTTGGAAATGTCCTCAATTTCTGCAGATTTATATGGCGACGGTAGAGATGATTTAGCTTTGTTTTATTTCAGAAAAGGAGCAAATTATGCAACATTAACTACGAGCAACAGCATTACTTCAGAGTTTATTCCATGGAACAATAATTCGCACAAAAAAATTATCAAAGGTTTATTAGTTAACACAAAAAATGCAAATACTTTTACTGGCAAACAAGGAAAAGAGAGTATTGATACTATTGCTAAAAATTTATCTAGAATTTTGACTTTAAAGGAGTCTAAATCTGCTAAGGGCACTAATGAAACAGTAAAAATAAAAGATTTAATCTTTGCATCAACAGGAGTTATCGGCGAGGAGTTTCCAGTCGATAAAATTAAAAATAATTTACAAGAGCTTACGGATAAACTTAGAGCTGAACATAATAAGATGTATTGGATAAAAATTGCCTCTGCAATTATGACAACAGATACTAGACCCAAAGTTGCTTATGAAGAGGTGATCATCGGCGATGAACTTATAAAGATTTGTGGTATTGCTAAAGGGTCAGGAATGGTAGCCCCAAATTTAGCAACAATGTTGTCATTCATTTTTACAAACGCTGATATTAACTCAAATTTATTAAAAACATTATTAAAAAGATCTATTTCGAATTCATTTAATGCCATCTCAGTCGATAGCGATCAATCCACAAACGATATGGTTACTATCTTTTCCACTAGAACATTAAAACTTGGGAATCTTTCTTTAGCAGATAAAACAATCCAAAAATTTGAATTAGCTCTTAAAAAATTGTGTTTAAATTTAGCAAAACAAATAGTTGTAGATGGGGAAGGGGCAAAGAAATTTTTAACTGTTAACGTTATAAATGCCAAATCTTTAAGTAGCGCCAAAAATATTGCTTTTTCCATTGCCAATTCTCCTCTTGTTAAAACTGCTGTAGCTGGAGAAGATCCTAACTGGGGCAGAATTGTAATGGGTATTGGCAAATCAGGCGAGATAGTAGATGCAAAAAAATTGAAGATAAAAATTGGGGAATTCTTGGTGGCTGAAAATGGAAAGATCTCGGATAGTTACGATGAAAAAAAACTAAAAGAATATATGAAATGGGACTCTGTAGATATAGAAGTTAATCTAAAACTTGGCAATGATTCATTTAAATGTTTCACTTGTGATTTTACCCACGATTACATTGATATAAATGCAAATTACAGAAATTAATATATGATAAAATATAACCTTATTTGTGAAAATAAACACGAATTTGAAAGCTGGTTTTCAGATTCAAGAGAATTTGAAAATTTAAAGAGTAAAAAACTTCTTGAATGTATTTATTGTTCATCAAAAAAAATTAACAAATCAATTATGTCTCCGATGGTTTCAAGAACTGCAATCGAAAAAGATGAGCTAAACAAGCTAAATAAGATGTTAGAAAACGAAAAAAAAAATCTCTTAAAAATTAGAAAATATGTAGAAAAGAATTTTGAGAATGTTGGAAAAAATTTAAGTAAAAAAGTTAGAGAAATTTATTACAATAAAGATGGTAAAAAAACCATTTATGGAACTGTAACTCAAAAAGAAAGAAATGAGTTGGCTGAGGAGGGTATCGACTTAATTAGCATTCCTTGGGTGGAAAAGGATAATTAAAGTTTTTTACTACATACAATATAATTTACAGATAAATTTCCTGATTGTTTCCATTTTTGAAAAATTGGATTAAAATCTAATCCCTTTATATCGACAGTTTCGAATTTTTCTTTAGAAAGGTAGTTCTCTAACTCCTCAGGTTTTATAAATTTATTCCAATCATGGGTTCCTATTGGCAACCATCTTAAAATATATTCAGCTCCTATTATAGCTTTAATGTAAGAGGTTAAGGTTCTATTTAAGGTAGCAGTAAACATTAAACCGTTTTTTTTTAATAATTTTGCACAAGATTGAAAATATAAAGGTAAATTATCTACATGCTCTACAATCTCTAAATTTAAAATTATATCATATTGTTGAGTTTTGTTTAATTTTTCTGGTGAAGTGTTAACATATTCAATTTTAAGATTGCTCTGAATGGAATGCAATTTGGCAATTTTAATATTTTTTTCAGACGCATCTATACCAGTAACTTCACCTCCCAATCTTGCCATAGGCTCACTTATTAATCCCCCTCCACAACCTATATCTAAAATTTTTAAACCTTTTAAGAAATCATCATCAATGTCTTTTAAATTAAAATATTGTTTAATTTGATCATTTATATACTTGATCCTAATAGGGTTAAACATATGCAATGGTTTGAATTTACCTTGCACATCCCACCACTCATCTGCTAGATTGGAAAACTTTTGAATTTCTTCTTTATTTATAGTAGTCATAATAAAAAATTTTAAAACATATTATTACCTAATTATATTATATTAAATTCTATAAAATGTTAAAAAAAGTGTTAAAGTTTGGCGGAACATCTGTTGGAAGTATTAAAAGGATACAACATGTCGCTGGTATTATTAAGAAAGAACGCCTAGACGGAAATAAAATTATTGCAGTTGTCTCAGCAATGTCAGGTAAAACTAATGAATTGGTTAAACTGTCTAATGATATAGCAAAAAATTTTAATAAGAGAGAGCTAGACGTTCTTTTATCCTCTGGAGAACAAGTAACTTGTGCTTTACTCGCGGGCGTATTAACTGAAATGAAGATAAAAGCTCAATCTTGGTTAAATTGGCAAATTCCTATTTTGACCGAGGGCGAACATTCAAATGCAAGAATAATTAATATTAATACTGAAAAGATAAATAAGTTTATTGAAAAGGGTGTTGCTGTTGTTCCTGGTTTTCAAGGGATTTCTGCAGATGGTGAGGTTACTACAACAGGTAGAGGTGGTTCTGATGCCACTGCAGTGGCCATTGCAAAACTGTTAAATGCAGATAGCTGTGAAATTTATACCGACGTAGATGGGATTTATTCAACAGATCCCAACAGAATACCAGTAGCAAAAAAAATTGAAAAAATTTCATATGATGAGATGCTCGAATTATCTTCTCTTGGTGCAAAAGTTATGCAGCCCTCTGCAGTGCAAACCGCAATGATGTACAATATACCATTAGAGGTAAAGTCAACTTTCTCAAACAGAAAAGGAACTAAAATTTTTGATCAACAAAACTTAAATTATAAAAAAAGTGTAACAGGTGTTGCATATTCTAAAGATGATGCAAAAATAACATTAATTGATGTTGAGGACAAACCAGGCGTTGCTGCTAAGATTTTTGAGCCAATTTATGACGCTCGTATAAATGTTGACATGGTAATTCAGAATATATCGTCTGACCTAAAAAAAACCGATATAACTTTTACTATTAAACGAGATGATTTAGAAAAAACAAAAGAAATACTAGAAAACAACAAAAATATTAAATTTAAAAAAATAACTTATAACGATAAAGTTGCCAAAGTATCAATTGTAGGCGCTGGTATGGTTTCTACACCAGGTATAACTTATAAAATGTTTAAATGTTTAGCTGAAGATAAAATTAATATAATTGCCATATCTACATCTGAAATTAAATTATCAGTGATAATTGATGAAAATGAAACTCTGAGAGCGGTTAAAAACTTACACACAATTTTTGAATTAGATTAAAATGGAAATAAGACCTCATAGAATTATAAAACGAAAGAAAACTAAAGTAATTAGAGTAGGGGACGTTTTAGTAGGAGGAGATAATAAAATAAGCGTTCAATCAATGACAAATACTTTAACAACTGATGAAATTAAAACAATTAAACAAATTCATTCACTAGAGGATGCTGGTGCGGACATAGTTAGAGTCTCCTGTCCAGATATAAATTCCACTAAAGCACTCAAGAATATTGTAAAAGAGTCTAATATTCCAATTGTCGCGGATATACACTTTCATTATAAAAGAGCTATAGAGGCAGCAGAAATGGGTGCTAATTGTCTAAGAATAAATCCAGGTAACATTGGTTCAAAAGAAAGATTATTGGAAGTCGTAAAAGCTGCAAAAGCCAACAACTGTTCTATGAGAATAGGAGTGAATGCAGGCTCTTTAGAAAAAAAATTGTTAGAAAAATATAAAGAACCTTGTCCTGATGCACTAGTTGAAAGCGCCAAATACAATATTAAGTTGTTGGAAGACAATGATTTTTTTAATTTTAAAATAAGCGTGAAATCTTCTGATATTTTTTTAACAGTTAAAGCTTACGAAAAATTATCTGCAATTTGTGATTATCCCTTGCATTTAGGTGTAACCGAGGCAGGAGGATTATTTACCGGAAGCATAAAGTCCTCAATAGGAATTGGACAGCTTTTAATGCAAGGCATAGGCGATACAATACGAGTTTCTTTATCTTCTGATCCTGTTGATGAAATAAAAGCTGGTTTTGAAATTTTGAAATCTTTGGGAATAAGATCTAGAGGAGTTAATATAATTTCTTGTCCATCATGTGCAAGGCAAGCTTTTCCGGTAATTGAAACAGTGAAAAAATTAGAGAAAAAATTATCTCATATAAAAAAACCTATTAATTTGTCAATTATAGGATGTGTAGTTAACGGGCCAGGAGAGGCATCGCAAACAGAAATTGGCTTAACTGGTGGAGGGCAGGACAATAATCTATTGTATCTATCTGGCATACCCCATAGCAAAGTTGCCAGCTCGGAAATTATAGATAGGGTAGTAGAGATGGTTGAAAAAAAAGTCAAAGAATTAAAATAAAATGATACCACTAGATAAGGTTAAAGATATTATTGAAAAACATAATTTACTAGAAAGAGAGTTATCGTCTGGTTCAATTGACCCAAAAAATTATGCCTCTAAGTCAAAAGAATACTCCAATCTCGGAAATATAATTCTAATAGCTAAAGAATATCTAAATATTGATATTGAAATAAAGGATTTAAATCAAATTATAGAAGATAAGAAAAATGAAGGTGAAATTGTTGAAATGGCTAAAAAAGATTTGCACGAAATAGAAAAAAAAAAAAAAGGATTTTGAGAATAAATTAAAGATTTTTTTGTTACCAAAAGACGCGGACGATGAAAAAAATGTTATTGTTGAGATAAGAGCTGGCACTGGAGGTTTAGAGGCTTCACTTTTTTGTGCAGACTTATTTAGAATGTACGAAAAAGTTTGTAATAAAAAAAATTGGCTGTTAGAAATAATAAATATTTCAAAAAGTGAGGCTGGAGGTTATAAAGAAGTAATATTTTCGGTAAATGGAAACGAAATTTATTCTTATCTAAAGTATGAGTCTGGTGTGCACAGAGTACAGAGAATACCTGAAACAGAAACACAAGGAAGAGTTCATACCTCTGCTGCTACTGTAGCGGTTTTACCAGAAGTTGAGGAAGTTGATATAAACATTAAAGACTCTGATTTAAGAATAGATGTATTTAGAGCCGGTGGTCCGGGAGGTCAGTCAGTAAATACTACTGACAGTGCAGTAAGAATAACTCATATACCGAGTGGAGTTGTGGTAAGTCAACAAGATGAAAAATCGCAACACAAAAATAAAGCTAAGGCTTTAAAGATTCTTAGATCTAGAGTTTATGAGGCAGAAAAAAGAAAAAAAGATCAGGAGCGATCAAGTAATAGGCGTAACCAAATTGGATCAGGAGATAGATCAGAGAGAATAAGAACATACAACTTTCCACAAGGCAGAGTTACCGATCACAGAATAAATTTAACGTTACATAAACTAGATGAATTTCTTAGTGGAGAAATTCATGATGAAATGAATCAAGAATTAAGACTACAAGATCAAAACTTAAAATTAGAGAGTTTAAATCAATGAACACTATTCAATTATTAAATAAAGGTATCAAAAAATTAAAGACTAAAAAAATCAGAACATCACAACTAGACACAGAGATAATCCTGTCAAAAATATTAAATAAAACTAGAGAAAAAATGTTAATAAGCTTGAATCAAAAAATTAACGATAGAAATATTTTAGATTTTAACAGATTAATTCTTAGAAGATTAAAGAAAGAGCCAATAGCACTTATACTAAATGAAAAAGAATTTTGGAGTAAAAATTATGAAGTTAACAAAAGTACTTTAATCCCAAGACCAGAGACAGAATTAATGGTAGAAAGTCTTGTAAAAATTTACAAAAATAAAAAATTATCAATTATAGATATCGGCACAGGAAGTGGTTGTATTTTGTTAAGTTTATTAAGTGAGTTAAAAGACTCCTATGGTGTTGGTTTAGATATTTCAAAGGATGCTATTAAAATTGCAAAAAAAAATGCAAAAAAACACAATATTTTAAACAATGTTCGTTTTATAAATAAGTCTTTAAATGATATTCACAATCAAAAATATGACTTAGTTGTTTCAAATCCACCATATATTCAGACAAGAGATATAAAGTATTTGGATGATGATATTAAGATGCATGAACCCAAAATAGCTTTAGATGGAGGAAATGATGGGCTTGACCTTATTAAAAAAGTTATCTACAAAACTAAATATATTTTAAAGTTAAATGGTAGACTTGCACTTGAAATTGGAAATAAGCAAAGTTTAAAAGTTTCAAAAATATTATATAAAAACAATTTTAGGATAGAAAATATTATAAGAGATTATGATGATAACATCAGATGCTTCATTTCGAAATATAATGGTCGAGAGAGATTATGAATATCAATAGACGAAGAAACTTCAGACCAAGACAACAAAAAAATAATTTTAGGCGAAGAAATGGTTCCATGACATCAAATAATTCTATCAGTTACAATAATGGCAATAGTGGTTTTAATCGAAATAGTGCAATGAATAATATTCATAGTGTTGAAAAAACTATGATTAAATTCCAGCAATTAGCTAAAGATGCACAAAGTAATGGCGACCCAGTATTATCTCAAAATTATCTTCAGCATGCTGATCATTATTTAAGAAGATTTAATGAATTAAGTGCAAAAAAAGAGATTGTATCTGAAAAACAAGTTTCTAATGAAAAATATTCTAAAGATGAAAATACTACTAAGGAATTAAAACAAAATTCAAATTCCTAGTTATCTTAATTCAGACAGTCTAAGATCTATCTTTATTCTCTTAAGCTCGAATTCTTCTCTTGCCTCACCTTTAAGTATTTTCCCAGACGGTAACTTTAATTTTTGAGAATTAACTTTTTTACCGTTTACTATAACTTCATAATGTAAATGAGGTCCAGTTGACATCCCGGTTGAACCAACATAACCAATAATTTGACCTTGTTTGACCTTTCTTCCCTCCTTAACGCCTTTAGCAAAAGATTTCATGTGAGCATAAATAGTCTCGTATGTTGAATTATGTTTTATTTTTACACAATTTCCACCGCCACCGCACCATCTTGCACGAGTAATTGTTCCTGATCCTGAAGCCATAATTGGTGTTCCACTTGGTGCTGCAAAGTCGGTTCCTCTATGCATTTTGTTATAACCTAAAATTGGATGTTTTCGCATTCCAAAAGAAGAAGATAAGCGTGCGCCATTAATTGGAGTTTTCATTAAAGATTTTGTAATACTTCTTCCTTTAATGTCATAATATTCTTCATCATTTTTATAATTGAAATTATACAAGTTAATTTCTTTACCATTAACGTACATGGATGCATAAATAATTTTTCCTGTATCTCTAACTTTTCCATTATCGTCTTCAAATTTTTCATAATAGATTTCAAACCAGTCACCTTTTCTTATGTCTCTTTGAAAATCAACCTCAAACCCAAAAATTCTTGCAAATTCAACAATAATATTTGGTTCAATTTTAGATTTGACAGCAGAATTGTAAAGATTATCTTTTATAACATTTTTCACTACAACTTCTTTTTTATTAAGGCGAAGAATATTTTCCTTAACAATAAAATCATCGTTTACCTTTCTGATCTCCACACTTGTTGTGTTATTTATGGGAAATAGAAGATTGATGAGAGTATTTATTTCAGTATCAGTTTTTTTCAAAATTATTGATATCTCTCTACCTGAATAAATATAGGAGAGATTTTTATTTTTTAGTTTTAACGATATTTTTCTAATATCATCATTTTTAACTTCAAATTTTTTAAGTATTTTTTCTATAGTATCCTTATTTTTAACTGAATATCTTATTTCTTTATAAGGGCTATTAATCTTTGAAACAAAAAATTCAGTAATCTTTGAAAATTCTTTAGATTTAGTAATTTTTACAAAATTTCTTGAATTTCTCTCATAATTATTTGAATTTATATTTGTAATCGTAAAATATATTGCAGTAAAAAAAATAATTAAGCTTAAATATATTAATAGGTTAAACTCTGAAATTTTAAGTTTAATCTTCAAAATTGAAGAGCCAGCATTCAATATTTTTTTTAAAGTATTGTTGAAAAATTGGTTTATCGCCATAGTTGTTTTTCTACAAAAAAAACTAAGGGTTTGCAACGTGCGTATGGCAAAAAAGCCGCTATTTACTGGGTTTATTGAACAATATACGCCTTGACTTATACATTAATTGTAATAAAACCAGCGCTCACCTCTGCATAATTATATTTTTACATTGCTAGAGGTGTGTAGATTTAAAACATTAAATCTTAGCTTTTTTAAATTGTTAATTTAAGAAGAGAAGTGTGGACGGCTAGGTTAATAAAGAAATTGTCGTACACACTTTAACGAAAAATAACTTTGATATAC
>MDTA01227057.1_pt1 | contig 12876 bp, 8 predicted proteins | sample 811151 | NCBI WGS metagenome assembly MDTA01 (sample SAMN05326648, study PRJNA326480) | marine metagenome | isolation source: seawater | place: Indian Ocean: South | collected 2010
AAGAAGTTTTTCAATGTCTTCATTAAAAAAATAAGTCAATGCTTGTATTCTTTTTTGCCAATCTTTATATCTCAATTCGGCTTGTGGGTCGAGAGCTTCTCCAATCCACAGGTTTTCATCGTCAATAAAATTAGCAACAAAAAATTTTGCAATTTCCTCATCTTTATAATTTTTAGACAATCTCACAAAAAAGAACTGGTCATTTCTTTTTTTGAAAGTTTCATATGAAACTTTCCTATTTCGACCTTTGAAGTAATCAAACTTCTCAGTACGAAAATGGGTTTTGATTGCCACATATTCTTTGTAACAATCGAAAGGTTCCATTTTTATCATATACCAGGTATTGTAGCAGTTTTTGGAAGAAAATGCAAGTTAATGGCCTCTTCCCTTACTTTCTGTTTTAAAACTCCTTGTACTAGTTTACCTGCCGTTTCTGGTTCCATTTTATTTTATTCACAATAATGACTTATGGCATCAATATAAGTCATATTTTTATTTAAGACAATATCTTCGATAATTTCTGTAAAATCTTGAGGTTTTATTGTTCTTAACAAAAACTCTCCTTTAATTAATTGTATCAAATATTCATTCATTTGTCAATTTTTGTATCACGTTATCCACTGCATTACAAACTGTTTCTACTGAAATGTTTTTTGTACATTCAAACATTCTATCAGTTCCTTCGTGGTCAGGACACCATGTCCAATTTGATGGGTCGAGCTTTACACGATTGTAACAACCATGACACACATCAGTATTAATAATTCTTGTGCATTTATTTTGAAATTCAGAGAAAGGTTGACTAAATCCTGAAATAAGTATTACCTCTTTATTTAGAGCCCAAGAAATCCAGGATAAACCTGACCCAATTCCTATAAAGAATTCAGAACCAGCAATTGTAGCAATAGTTTGGTCAAGTGTTCTCTCATTTCGTTTCATAGCATTTGAAGGATTTGAATTCATGTGTGGTTCTTTTCCAAAATGCTCATGTTTGTCAACAAAAACTACATCATAACCTTTTTTCTGAATGTAGTCGGTCAACTTTTCCCACCCTCCAGGATTATTCCAATATTTGGCCTGTGCCGTTGATTGCATACCTATTGCGACATATGGTCTTTTAAAAAGAGTTTCTTTTTCTTTTACTGTTATTTTTGCAGAAACCTCTGTCATACCATCACATCCTAGAATACTAGCACACACATTTTGCAAAGATGTTTCTCGACAATCTAATGGATTAAATTGTCCTTTCTCCAACCAAGGTATTCGATATTGAATTTCAAAATCATTAAAACCTGTATTAGGTTCTACAAATTTTATTTCAGGATAATTTTTTTCAAAAAGTCCATTGAAAAAAGTTGAACATGTTAAATTTTTTATATTATATTTTTTTCTAAATTCTTCTACGGCAGGCATCCAAGCCATATTGTCCCCAATAGAATTGGAATCAAAATATACATGAGTTTTTCTTTTTTTAATTTCTTCGATAAAATCATATTCAAATAAAATCTCACCGTTTGTGTCTTCCACATATATTAACCAAGGAATAAAATATTTTTCCGTTACGGCCGCCCAATGATTATGTTTAAGCATGGTACTGAAAGGTATTTCACCGGTTTTTTTATTTTTGAAAACAACATTAAATTCTTTGCCTTCTTCAGACAGTAAAGTTGCTATAGGATTACCTTCTTTGAAATTAATTTCTAAAGTAGGTTTCACTTCCTTTACGGTATTTTCCGTCTTATTTTCTGTATTCTCATAAACATCTATCAGTCGTTCTTTCATTGATAACGGCACATTATTTTTCAATGATATAAAATCCTGATAATTGATTTTATTTCTCTCTAATGCAAAATCCCAAGAATTTCTTTTTGAAAAATTTAATCCCAAAGAACTCATCTGTTCATATTTGTTTTCTTTTATTAGGTTCCTTAAAGATTCTACGATTGATTTTTTAGATGGTTTTATAGTTTCAATTCCAGGAACAGTTTTATCAACAGTAAGTCCTAAACATACCATTCCTGTTGATAATGCATTCAGTAAATCGTATGACATGTAATTTTCATTTAAACTGATGAAAAAATGATTATCATTATATAAATCATTTAATTGGTCATCAGTCACTTCGGTTAAATATTCAACCTGGTCATGCTCTGTATCGAAATCTTTCAATGCTAACTGAATAGTTTTATACTGTTCACATTCTGTATTTGGGTTAGGAGTTATTAATGTAATCGGTAAATGCATTTCTCTGGCCGCAATTAATGATAAGTGTGCATATGATTTTTCGATATTTCTCTCCACGCAAATCAATTTAGGTACATTCGGAAACACAAATTTTGTATTTCTTGTCTCTTTAGAAAAATATTTTTCTTTATAAACTCCTATACTGAAATGTCTCAAATCTAATTTCTTTTTAATGTCTTGCTTATAGGATACATTGATTAAAGATTTTTCTAATAAAGTCTCGTCTAATTCATCATTTTCATGTACAACTGTCATAAAAGGAATATACAACTCTTTTAGTTTATTATTTAACTGTATATCGTGATTCACAATCACATCAAATTTTTGTAAATCATTTTGAGTGATATCAATATAATCTTTTGATGTAGTTTCATAACCAGCTCTAGACTCAGAAATCATCGTATCATTAATAATCTTATCTTTTAAATCATCAGTATTTTCTGGATTTATATGGAGAATATTAAAACTATCTTTTTCGATGACGATATCTACATTTTTTTCTATCGGCTCATTTTTTACTATTTCACTCTCTATCACAGGTTTATAATTTGAATTATCTTCGACATTTATGTTATCAAAAAGAGCAAAAAATCTATTTTTTTGTATATTGAAAAAATATTGATATCCTTTTTTATTTAATTCATCACACAATTCTTGCATGAAATCTCTTCCTGTTTTATTATTATGCATCAAATGTGTGTTATAACAAAAAACTGTAATTTTAGATTTATTTTTTATTTTAGAAAGGTAAGAAATAATTTCCGATGGTTCATTTTCTGTTCTAAAATTTAAAAAATAATAGTCACAATTTTTGTAATCGTCAAATACTATATTATGGTCATAAAATAATACTTTTGTTTTCTTTTGCTTAATTTCGTCAAAATCAAAATTCAAAAATGATAAAGTTTTTCTTTCACTTTGATAATTTAAAGTATTTAAATAAACAGATTCGGCCAATTCATATATTTCATCAAAATATTTAATGTTTCTAGGTTGCTCTAAAATTAGATTTTTTCTTCTCTTTTGAGCATCAATTACTAATTTTGCTTCACCTCTAATATTCCATTTTGTGAATTGTTCTGTTCCGCCACTTCGTCTAACTAAGCAAGCCGTTCTAGGAATTGTCATCCATTTACCGTGTTCTTCTCCGACCAAACACCATTGACCATCATTTGAAGAACATTCCAACCCGTCTCCATCATCATAGACAGGAAATTCAAGGCCTTTTATATTTTTCATAATGCCAGTAGGTTTACCAAAAATGTCAGTTCTAAAAGTGGTCAACTTTTCAAAGCCTTCTAAAAATGAGTCATTATCTGTAGACAAATATACATTTTCTAAAAAATTATTTGTGTATTCTTTTTCGTTTTTGGGTAATGTATCGGTAAATTTATTTTCAAAAAAATGTAAAAAGAAAACATCAGGAAATTTATTAAAAAAATAATTTGCATGTTGTAAAGTTTTAGGTAACAAACTATCATCCGAATCATGGTGAAAAAATAAATCTCCAGTTGCGGCTTTCTGAGGATTCCACCAATATTGTTTTTTAGTTTTAGCCTCTAAAGTTTTGATTCTATTATCACGAGAGCATATTTCATTTATTTTCTGTTTAGTATTATCTTCTGAAAAATCGTCTATCAATACCCATTCCCAATTATCATGTGTCTGATTAATAATAGAAGTATAAGTTTCATCCAAAAACTTTTCAGCATTGTAACAAGAAGTAATTATAGAAATCTTAAAATTATACATTATTTTTCTCTCATTTTTTATTTTCATTATATGCGAATAGTGTTCCCAATTTTCCATGTTCAATCACCTGTGAACTGATTTCAACATTCCACCCCAAATTCTTTAATCTTTTTACAAAATTAGAAGCATTGACTTTCAAACCTTCTTGACCAACTCCATCTGGATGAACTTCCATGCAAATTTTTCTTATTTTATTTTTAAAAATATCATCAGATATTGTTGGTAATAAATCCCACTCGGCACCTTCACAATCCATTTTCAAAGCATCTATTTTTTCAATATTATTATTTTTCATGAACTGCTCAAAAGTCGAACATTTGACAATTTGTTTTTTTCGAATTCCTTGTGTTTCTTTGTTATCTAAATTGTTGTTAGAATTTTCATGAAAAGAATTGCAAGAACTTGAACCAATAGCAATAATTTCTCTATCTGTATCATCAGAAGAAATTGCTAAATTATATGTTTTAGCATTTTCATATTCCTTTAAATTTTTATTTAAAATATCAAAAGTAGTTTTTGTTGGTTCGATTGAGTGAATTTTTGACGCTCCCTTGTTCAAAGCATACATAGCAAAAAATCCATAGTGGCCTCCAATATCAACCACAACATCATCTTTTTCTATTTTTAATTTATCATAAACACCAACTATTAGATTTTCATATAAGGTATACCACGCAGAAGGGTCATCTGGTATACCATAGAATTTTTTGTTTTTTCCGAGAATCTTGACATCCACATTAGGTTTGTCAAATCGAAATGATTTTTCAAATAAAAGATGATTTTCATCAATTAAATTTTCATCATTGATACTAGAAAAATAATTTTTAGGAGCATCAAATATTTTTACTGTGATTCCATTTATGGAATTAGGGTCACAATAAGGTTGAGTCCACATCATACTGGATATAACATTCGTTCTATGAATTAATAATCCAGTATCTATTTCGTAAACACATATTAATTTATCATGAAATTTTTCATAAGAATCTGTGATGTGTAAATTTATTCTCGTTTTATCTTCATTTGTGCATATTACAGATTTATGAAAAGATTTTTTTTCATTTTTTTGAGTTAATTCTTTTATTTTATTATCATTCAATCCTGTGGTTCCGTCTTTGTATTTTTTATCTAAATAAGAATCTCCTGAACATTGTATTGATAGTGGTTCTTTTAATATGCATCCAAACCCATGCCAAATTACATTGTTGTTCAGCCATAAGTCATATGTGTCCCAACCTGTATTATTTAATTGATTAACGAAAAATTCTCTTTCGTTTGTAGGAATCAAATAAAAATGTGCCTCAGACATCCTAGATGTTTTACCTAAAAATTGATTTAATTCAGTATGATGCATATTTTCTATTCTTTTTGCCATATTCATGAATTTCATATTATTATACCTCATATCATCAAATCTGTCTAGTATTGTTCTGTAAACTTTTTCATGCGATTCAATTAATATAGCATCACATTCGCAAAAAATAATAGCATCACAATCATCATTTAAATAAGTTTCTATTGCAGTTTTATGTGCAAGAAAATTTCCATAATGTGCTGGAGCTAACTTATATTCACCTGGTTCCATTTGAACAACTTCAGGTCTTGCACAAGTATCTTTTGGTGGTAATTCTGTGTAAAGTTCATTTATCATTTGAATATACTCAAAACCTGAATATTCGGAAAATGCTTTTAATTGTTTGATTGATTCTTTTTCTCTATTACCATTCACATCCACTAACATGTGAACTATTTTCATCTTAGGTATTCTTTTTGCTATCAAATTTCCACACTCTCCCTGCAAAACTTGCGGGTCATAATCAACTTTAAAATTACATTTTTTCAATCTCTCAATCAAATCGACTGACCTTTTTTTACTCTCTTCTTTATCATCATTTTCATGAAAATCATGCACTTCCATGGCGATTTTTCTAACTTTATATTTTAGAAAATCATCAGATATAGTTGGAAGAAAATCCCATTCCGAACCTTCACAATCAATTTTGAAAACATCTATTCTATCAATATCATAATTTTTTAAAAAAGAATTAAAATCGATAGTTTTAACTTTTTCTATTTTTTTTAATCCTTTATTTACGTTATTACTTTCGTGAGTATTAAAACTATCATAAAAAGAATGCACTGCACTAGAGCCCACCTGAATAAATTCTTTTTCTCCGCATTTATCAGAAAGGGCCATATTAATTTTAGTTACATTTTCTCTATTTCTTAAATTTTTACAAAGCACGTTAAATGTTTTTTTAGACGGCTCTAATGTGTAAACATGAGATACTTTTTTATCTAAACAATACAAGTCAAAAAAACCATAATGACCTCCTACATCTACCACAACATCATTCTCCTTTACGTCTACATTTTGATAAACTTTTTGCAAAAATATTTCATACATCGTAAACCAAGCAGATGGGTCATCATCAACACCATGTAATTTAATTTTCTCTCCATTTATTTTAATATCTACCTCATTCTCAAAATCAATTTTTTTATTAAAAATTATATTGTGTCTATGTAAATGATTATTATCATCAATATTTGAAAAATAGTTTGACTCTAAATCATAAATTCTTACATCTAAACCACTCAAAAATCTTTTACGAGCATTCAATTGTATCCAATAATGTTCTGTAAATATCTCCGTTCTATAGATTAATTGACCACTATTCAAATCATATACACATAACATTTTACCTTTTAAAACGTCATAATTTTTTGATGAATCTAAAACTAATTTAACTATATCAGAAGATTTATCATGTTCTAAATTAATTTTGAATATTTCATCTTCTAAACCCACTTCATTCAATATTTTTAATTTGTTTATTTGGAAGTTATCTGAAAGATAAGTCAATTTATCATCATATTTGTCCTGATAAACATCTAAACGATGAATTAAAGAATTCATATTATGCGATAAGGCCTCTTTTATCACTAAGGGATTAGTTTCTTTATCATGTTTATTACCTCGTGATGTAAAAAGAAATAAATCCATAGCAGAATAAAAATTACTAGTATCAGACCTTTCTCCCCATACTATACAGTTTTCTGGTTTGTTGTTTATCAATGGCTCCCAATAATCTTTAAAGTTTGGTGCCATGTTTCCGACAAAATGAAATTTAATAGGATATTCTTCCATCATACGAGCATATTCAAAAATTTCGCCTTGATTTTTTCTAGATGTAAATAAACCCACGTTCAATACATGTTTAAAATTGGAGTCGAGTTCTAATTTTTTTGCATATTCTTTTTTATTCACTTGTTTGTCATAGACCGGATATTCTATAACACAGGAAGGTATGTTTAAATCTTTAAATATTTTAACTTGATTATCACTACAAAATAAAATTTTATCAGGAAAAAACTTCTTATTATTCGGATTAAAAGAGGAATCATGAGAGGTTTCAAAGATTTTATATGGTCTATCATTTGAATAAATTATTTTTGATATATGGTCATGCATAAAAAATTCTGGCATTTCAACAAAATGAATAATATTAGGGCTTGAATATTTTATAAAATCAAAAATTTCTTCTTTATTTACTCCTAATGTCTTATGTCTTTCGCCCAATAGACTTACAATTTTATTTTTTTGTACTCTAAAATGGCCGTGGTCATTATACTCCAAAACATATATATTGTATATCTCATTCAATAATTCTATTTTTTTAAAAAGATATTGTGGAGCGCCACCAGTAGATAAATGAGGTGTGATATATAATAAATTTTTCATAGTATTTTCAAAGCATAAATATTAAGTAATCAATATATTATAACAAATTTTTAAATTTATGTCAAAAGGTTGATAAAAAATTATGCCAATACAGTTGCAGTTGGGCCCTTTAGCCGCACGTCCATTATTTTATAATAGAGTCTTAATGTCATTACAAGAATGTCCTGACTCGGTATTGGAAAGAATTAGTTATCTCACAAGATATTTATATGCCCAACATTTAAAGAAATACCATGAAAGAAAAAATGCAGGATTGTCCTTATATCAAGTACCAGGCGCATTAGACCCTACTCCCGGTGGCGGTATAGGTTTGACTAATATAGGATTGGTAAAAAATACAAATAGAGGAATTGGATATAATTCAGGACCGTCAGATGATATCGAGGCCCCTCCAGGCGCAGATTTAGCATCAGATGCGACAACACCGGAAACTGATGTTACTCAGCATAGTTTATACCAATACACCTCACTAGGAACTACACGGCCAAATGATACTACATTAAATGATAGTGGTTTTGTGATTTACGATTCTGACTTTACATATGGTAAAGGCGTCAGAGTTTCTGGAGGAACGGCAGGCAGTGAATTAGACCTAATACATACTATCATTAGAGATGTATTGAAAAACATTGAATTAGGAGATATGCTGGCCTCATATTATATTGCGGATATCAGCGGTAGTGAAGTCTCGAATGGAGTGCCCATCGAAGCAGGAGGTGAAGCAGGAAGTTGGTTAGATTGTGGTGAATATATGTCAGACACATTATTCGACCCAGCTGATGCTATAACTGCTGAACAATCACCATATAAAAATTCATTCGCACAAATTGCAAGACCTTATCACATTTTTTTAAAGCATTCATTGGATTATGAAAATGTTGTTTGGCCAACCAGTCTTGTTAAAGGATTACTTAAATATAGTTCCGATTCGTCTTTGACATCAGGTAATGGCTTACAAGAATTTGATGCTGATTTTAACACATCTAGTGTAGGATATACAGTTGGCGTATCTGATACGCTCGATAGCGCTCCACCGCTATATAAAGATATTCTTTTACCAATATTATACAGACAATATCCAAGATATAAAATAGGTAATACGGTTTCATCTTCAAATCATAAAGGAGTCATTCAGGATTTTGTATTTTTGAATACTGCAAGAGATGACTATTTAAATCCACAAACAAGTGTTTATACTGCCATAGCGGAACCAAAATTTGTAGATGCCGGTGGTAATTATCTATATGACAGAGACCAATGGAGATATCCTAATAGTGGCGGAATTTATTACTTTAACACAAATATTAATTATGCTTAAATAAAATGTCAGCAACACTATTAACAGACAGACCAAAAAGAAATTTAAGAAGACCATTATTTTTCTCAAATGAAAATCATGCCACGGTATTTAGAGAATTTAGTGATGCTCAACTAGAATATTACAGTTATATTTTAAGAAAAAAATGGGCCGCTTCTTTTTTGGCCGCTGATGCTAATTTACCCGGACATATAAAAGTTGTTTTGCAACCTATACAAGAAAGTCAATTTGTCAGTGGTGGAGGTACTAACACAAGCCCGACATTTTCGAGCGGTGAATATTTAACACTAGCCACGGCGGCATCCTATACTAATGGGGCAGGAGGAATTGAGGACAGAGCATTAATAGAAATTGAAAGAATAGAAACAAAAACCGATAATAACACTCCTCCTCCAGGCGCAGACCTATTTCAAAATTTGAACGCCAATTTAAGATATAAAACTACGGATTCATTTTATAATTTTATGAGAAATGAAAAATATAATAATCAATCCGCTTTGGACGCAACCATTGCCACTGATTATGAAAATTATGGCTACATTACAATATCAGATGCCGTCAGAAGTAACACTACACAATTAGTAATTAGTAATTCAACCGTTTTAAATGCTGGAACTTTGGATTTAGAAACTTTAACATTTGTAGACGGCTTAACAACGGGACATAAATTAATATTAGAGCAAGGAACGATAAATCAAGAATACAGATTAAGGCAGGTTGGTGGCTACATTAACTCATTAGGTCAACCGCAAATAGCAGGAACTGAAGCAGAAGAATATGTGGTAGATGCCTTTTTTAAAGATGTAGAAGAAAAAATAAGAAATTATGACGTAGGTGCCGTTAGGATTGATAATTTCCAGGAAGGCGGAGTACAATCTGCATTAGCAAACATTCCAGGATATGATTTTTCTAATTTTGTATGGAGTAATGCAGGAGTTGTTTACACTGATACTCGATATGATTTTCTCACTGGCACAAATCCATATGACCTTATATATGAATACAACATGTATGTTTGCACTGATTTGGCCACACCGATGAGCCCTCCAAGTTATAATGGAAGAGAAATTAAAGCACTAAAAACAATTTTAGGCAACAACCAATTAGATGGTAGAAGAATACAGGAAATGTCAAATGATATAAATGGAGATTTTATTACTAATTTTTTGTATAAAATCTTTTTAAGGAGATATCCTGTATACGATTTTTCGACAACTGGTAATGACGGAGCTGAAATGGGTTTTGTCACGGATACATATTATAATCCAGAAACCCAAGGTACTGCTACTCAAAGTTTTTATAATACCGGTTCATGGGGTTCTAATATGTATGTTAGAAAAAGTAGACTTGACTCGGCAGGTACAGAGCTTCCAACAAGTGAAGTAACATTTTTCGTGTTCAAAGGACTTAGAGGCGACACGCCCACATATTACAATACATTATAGGAGTTTTTTATGTATGATGAAGAAAGTCAATATAGCCAAATTGAAATAGATAGAAAAAAATTTATTGAAGGTATAAATGTTTTAAATGCTTATTATATTTCACCGCAGAATAGAACTTCTTTTGTTGTCGAATTTTCTCATCCTGATGAAGAGAATTCGTTAATAAAAGAAATCGTTAGAACAGATATAGAATCTGATATGCTGAAAAGAGTATTAAGTGTTTATAGTTATGAAGAAATTTTGAATAATACACATGCACGTATGCAGATTGCATCCAATTTTATGAAAAATTTAGATGATTTCATCAAAGGCCGTGAAAAAGAAGACGAAGAATCCAAAGAAGAACAATCTACGGTTGTTAGTTTAGACTATCTCAAAACTATGCCTACTCAAGATTTATTCAAATTAAAACTTGAAATTTTTGAAGACGAAAGAGTACAAGATAGCGAAAATAGAGAATTAAGGTCTAATATTAGAAAATCAAAAGACGCTATAGAACTTTTACATAATTTTTATTTGATAATTAATCAGTCTGATTGAATTTATCTATGATATCTGAATTAAATTCATCCGTCATAAAATGTACAATTTTCACTTCAGAATTAAATTCTCCTCCGAGATAGGCCCATTCGCCATCATAATGAGTATTTAAATCTATAAGGTCTCTTTGAGTTATATCTTGTTGCATTCTCATAAACCAACTATCAGGCAAATATTTCAATTTTAGTTTTTTGCCAACCATTCGTTCCATGAAAAATTGCTCTCCGTTCACCGGACCTACCGTTATTCCTGTTTTAATATAATATTCTTCCCAAAATTCTTTTCTCGAAACAAATTCATCATAGATATATTTACAATCTTCCGGATAATATTTTTGAAATCCTCCATTTAGTGTGCTTCTAATTCCATCACTATCTCTCCACCATGATTTTGCGGTTAAAAATTCACCCCTTTCAATCGGATAATCAATGGCTTTCATATAATCATTTATAAAAAGCATGTCTATATCAATAGTTAGAATTGGACCTTTTATGTCAGAATTCATGAGATGAAGACGATTCCATTGTAATTTAAATCCGTCTTTCTCTTCACGTATCCATGTCACATTTGGGATTTTTGAATTTATATAATCTTCAACATCTTGACCATATCTATCTCCTATTCTGATAGCAAATACTTTCGTGTCCATACAAGTTCTTTCATAATTTTAAATTGATTGTGATTAAAAAGACAAATAGGATAATTTAATTCTCTACCATCTGACCAATAATAAGACCAACAAATTTTATCATAAATTTCATGAGGTGTTTCATTGAACAGATATTCATCTATACCTCTCCAATATTTTACTCTACTATAGTCTTCATCTTTATAAAAATTGTCATAAATGTATGAGATATCTCCCCTCCAAGAAATTACTGAGGAGTTTATTGGAGTGTGAAAAGCAGGCCTCCACCATGCATTTAAAACAGTAAATTTGTTTTTTAAAATATGAGTAATATCATCTTTGATAATTATATCTAAATCGAAATATAAATAATTTACATCATCAGTAAAATCTTTAAACATTTGCAATTTATCATAATAACTACCTTCACCGGTTCTAATGACATGAAAATTATCATATTTTAATTTTCCATTTTTTTGAATCATATGTAAAATATTATTAACATACCACTCACCAAATCTATCACCCGTACATACGAGAATAATTTCTACCATCTTCCGATTACCATGAACCTATCATATAAAGGTTGAGTTAATCTTCCGCAATAGTATACATCTTTTATTTCATTTTTTTCTATTAATTCTTTTTCATGGTTCACACAATTTATATGGTCTTCTACATTATGATAATTATTTGATTGTATAACGAGTAAAGGCGTAGTAGGATAATCTTTATAATATTTTTTCATACAAATCAAATCTGGCATGTGTTCCGAAGATGTGTTTATTATAACGTGTCTTCTTTTTAATTGTTTTCTTTCAAAAAAATCACCAAATTGTACTATTCTGAATTCATAATCAAAATGATTTACGTATTGCGAGGCCACTCTATGACAATTTTCATCTATATCATATAAATCAATCTGTTTTATTTTAAATATTTCTGATATCATTTCGATTAATGGGAAACCAAACCAAGAACCAACTATATCAATATGCAAGGGGTAAAAAGATTTTAAATTTATTTTTTTCAATTCATCACAAAGCCATTTTTTGGAATCATATTGACCTTGCGAAACAGAATCATCAAAACTGGACATGTAAGATGGTAAATTATTTTCAATCCACCTGTATATCCAATAATAATTTGTTTCTTTTATTATTTGCTCTAATTCTTTGATTTTATTTTTTGAGTCTCTCCACTC
>MDTA01026450.1_pt1 | contig 12871 bp, 10 predicted proteins | sample 811151 | NCBI WGS metagenome assembly MDTA01 (sample SAMN05326648, study PRJNA326480) | marine metagenome | isolation source: seawater | place: Indian Ocean: South | collected 2010
TCTCGAAATAGCTGGGGACATCTGCATCTACACAAATCAGGACATAGTCGTCCTTGAATTGGGAGAATGAGGGATGACGACTGAAGCAATTCAAGCTGCCGATCCAAAAGCAAAAATGTCGGATGGAAAAGAAGAGGGTCCGATTTGGCTCGATGAACTGACACCACGTCAGATTGTTGCCGAGTTAGATAAGTACATTATCGGGCAAAGTAATGCGAAGAAGGCGGTTGCTATTGTTCTTCGAAATCGCTGGCGTCGTCAGAGGGTCGAGGAGGAGATGAGGGAGGAGATCGCTCCGAACAACCTGATCTTGATCGGTCCAACTGGAGTCGGGAAGACAGAGATCGCACGCCGACTCGCTCGTCTCGCTGGCGCCCCGTTCCTCAAGGTGGAAGCGTCTAAGTTCACCGAGGTGGGCTACGTTGGCCGAGATGTAGAATCAATGATTCGGGATCTCGTAGATATTTCGATCAACTTAGTCCGAGCCGACCGAGAGTACGAGGTACAAGGCACCGCAGAAGAGCGCGTGCATGAGAAGATCCTTGATCTTTTGCTACCGATAAGAAGTCCGGATCCGGAATCGCCATCGAACAAGACGTCTAGTGTTTTTGTAGCGGGCCCCTCGGGGGTAGCAGAGCAGGAGGACGAGTTGTATGAGCGTCGGTCTCGCACGCGTGAGAAGCTCGGGGCGCTGCTGAAGGAAGAGAAGCTTGAGGACCGTGAGGTCGAGATTGAAGTGACACAGTCGGCCTCAATTGACGGGATGATGATTCCGATGGGAGGAGGAGAAGGGATAGATCACAACTTCACCGAGATGCTTCAGGAGATGCTTCCGAAAAAGAAGAAGAAGCGCAAAGTATCGGTCGCTGAAGCCCGACGTATTCTTCTTCAGGACGAGCTAGAACGACTCGTGGATATGGATGAAGTTGTGAACGAGGCTCTGTACCGTGCAGAAGAGATGGGTATCGTCTTTCTGGACGAAATCGATAAGGTGGCTGGCGATCGAGGTGGGCGTGGCCCGGACGTGAGCCGGGAAGGTGTGCAGAGAGATCTGCTGCCTATCGTAGAAGGTTCTACTGTAGCAACCAAGTATGGGTTAGTTCGCACTGATCATATCTTATTTATCGCTGCCGGTGCCTTCCATGTTTCTAAGCCGTCCGACCTGATACCTGAGCTGCAGGGGCGCTTTCCTATTCGAGTCGAGTTACAGACACTCGGAGAAGACGAGTTTGCCAGGATCCTCCGCGAGCCCAAGAACGCTCTTTTGGACCAATACTGTGCCCTTATCGAAACAGAGGGCGGAGCAATCGAGTTTACTGACGACGGTGTTGAAGAGATCGCCCGCATCGCCATGGAACTAAATGAACGTATGGAGAACATTGGAGCTCGCCGGCTTCGCACAGTAATGACGACGCTGCTAGAGAATGTGATGTTCGATCTTCCCGAAGCGGCTGGCGATCCAGTGATCGTCGATAAGAGTCTGGTGCATGAGAGACTCAAGGAGGTTTCGGAGGACGAAGACTTGAGTCGTTACATCCTCTAGGACGGTGCCGCGCGGGATGGCGCAACTATTCACTTAATAAAAGGTCAAAAGGTCGATCCTTGTCCGAAACACTGAAACTGACACCACTAAACGACGCACACGTCGCCTTGGGTGCTAAGATGGTGCCGTTCGCTGGGTATTCGATGCCTGTTCAATACCCCACTGGGATAAAGGCAGAGCACGCCGCGGTGCGAGAGACGGCTGGGCTCTTCGACGTCTCGCACATGGGCGAATTTATCGTACGAGGTCCGGAAGCCCTTGGCTTAATCCAAAGGGTCTCGGTGAACGACGCTTCGATTATCGAAGTCGGGCAAGCGCAGTATTCAGCCATGTGTCTTGAGACAGGATGTGTGATAGACGATTTAATTATCTACCGTTTCCCCGACCAATTTATGCTCGTTGTGAATGCCTCAAATTTAGAGAAGGATTGGGCGTGGGTGTCCAAACACGCAAATGATTTTGAGGTTGAAGTTGAGGATGTGTCTGATCAAACAGCACTTCTGGCCCTTCAGGGTCCGCGTGCCCGTGAAATCCTACGTCCTCTTGCGAGCCTCAACGTGGATGAGGTCAAATACTACCGTTTTGCTGAAGGGGAAGTCGCTGGTGTTCCTGCGGTGATAAGTGGCACTGGTTACACAGGTGAAGATGGCTTCGAACTGTATATCCCTGCGGAGAGAGCTGAAGAACTATGGACCACCCTTCTCGATGTTGGTGGGGGGCTGGTCCCAGCTGGATTAGGTTCACGTGATTCGCTCAGGCTGGAGGTGGGTTATGCCTTGTACGGGAACGACCTTGATGAAGAGCATACTACGCTTGAGTCTGGGCTTGGATGGGTTACGAAGCTCGATAAGGGGTATTTTATAGGTCAAGAGGCTTTAGCTTCTCAGAAGAAAGGAGGCGTTACCCGCCGGCTGGTTGGTCTCCGGCTGACCGGAAAAGGCTTTCCCAGGCCTGGCTATGAGGTAATTGCCAACGGTGAGGTCGTTGGCAAGGTGACGAGTGGAACTGTCAGCCCAACTCTCGGTTACGGGGTGGCATTAGCATACGTGCCGGCAGAGTTCTCTAAAGTGGATACAGAATTGAAGGTCAACTTGCGGGGCCGGCATGTGGACGCGGTTGTGCATCGGCCCCCGTTCTATACCGAGGGCTCCATCAAGCGTTGAGGTTTCCGTGATGAGCATAACGTCCCTAGATCCAGCTCCTGCGGTGGGAGTTCTAACGATCAGCGATCGTTCATCGGCTGGAGTCCGCGAGGACGTGAGTGGTCCACGAATCATAGAGTGGTGTAAAGCTAGGGAATACCGAGTAGAGGAGTATTCCATCGTACCCGACGAAACCTCTGCGATTGTTTCGCTGCTGACCCAGTGGGCGGATGACGGAATGGATCTGATCATCACCACTGGCGGGACGGGTTTCACACGGCGCGATGTAACGCCTGAGGCAACGCGGGCCGTGTTGGATCGCGAGGCCCCCGGGATTGCCGAAGAGATACGAAGAAAGGGGCTAAACGCTACGCCGTACTCAATTATTGCGCGTGGTGTGGCCGGAATTCGCGGACGAACATTGATCGTCAACTGTCCAGGTAGCCCAGGTGGAGTATCGGACAGCTTGTCGGTCTTGGAATCGGTTGTCGACCATGCGATTGCCCTGTTACGTGGCGATGATGCACCTCATGGGATAGGAGGTGATGACAATGAATAAGGGCTGTGTTCTGATTTCAACCCACAATCTTCCGGTAGCAGGTGAGCTTCGCACTCGATTCGAAGAGGTCGGATATGAGACCGATCTGGTTACGCCGACCGAAAAGATCGCTGGATCGGATATACCGACAGTTATTGTGCTGACAGGACGCGATGGCAGCGGTAAGAGCATGCTTGCTAAGTATGCAAAGGACGAGTTGCACCTCCCCGTATTTGCTCTAGAGCCAGACCTCGATGAGGCAGAAATCCTTGAATACGTCGATGAGGTGTTCGATGAGACGGGAGATCTGGACGATGTTGTACTTCTATGCAGCAGAGCCATCGAGCGACAGAGACTGCGTTCGCTCACCGGTATCGTTGGCCAGACCGACGCCATGCGACAGGTTCTGGAACGGGTCGTACAGATTGCACCTGTATCTTCAACTGTGCTAGTGACTGGCGAGTCTGGGACGGGCAAGGAGTTGGTCGCGCGCGGGATCCACGCTTTGTCTCCACGTCGGCACAAGCCCTTCATCGGTGTTAATGTGGCTGCCCTGTCCGAGACGCTACTAGAATCGGAGCTCTTCGGTCATGAGAAAGGGGCCTTTACAGGCGCTATAGATTCGCGGAAGGGGCTTTTCGAGCTTGCAGATGGAGGTACAATCTTCCTGGATGAGCTGGGTGAGATGCCCTTGGCGACTCAGACCAAGCTGTTGCGGGTACTGGAGCAAAGGGAATTCCATCGAGTAGGTGGGGAAGTCGCTATCAAAGTCGATGTTCGAATCCTGGCTGCAACGAATCAGGATCTCAGACAGCTAGTCTCAATCGGAGAGTTTAGGCGTGATTTGTACTTCCGGCTAAACGTTCTCGGGATCGAGTTGCCAGCATTACGGGAGCGTCGGGCAGATATTCCTCTTTTGATTGAGGAATTCGTGCGCGATGTCTCGGACCAAAATGATCAGGTGTTTCCGGGGATATCACCGGATGCTATGCAGATCCTTGTTGACTACAATTGGCCAGGCAACATCCGTGAGCTTCGCAATCTAGTAGAATCGATGGTAGTGCTTGCACCAAGACGTATAATTCGACCGGAAGACATTCCTGAGGAAGTCCGAGGTGGAAAGGTTTCACTGCTCCCTGTCACGCTTCGAAAGTCTGAGGATGTCGTAGCCCGTACTGGATCGAGTGTCCGCCCCGAGCTCGAGTTTGTTTTCCGCACACTAGTCGAGTTACGCGTGGATATGGATGATCTCCGTCGTGACTTTGAGGCTTACCGAGGTGGCATGGCTGATGGGGAACTTACAGAAGCGTTGCTCGGCTCAGTCGGCACCCCAGGCGGTCCCATCTCAGCAGGAATTGAAATCCCTGCGTATGTGCCTGGTGTGGTTCAGCCTGTGGTTAACGATGAACTCGAAGATCAAGAGGTTGTCGTGTATCGTCATGGCATGACCATACACGATATGGAGAGTGCGGCGATTGAGGCAGCACTGCGCAAGGTATCCGGAAATCGCCGGAAGGCAGCTGAGTTGCTCGGCATTGGGGAGCGCACGCTATATAGGAAGATCTCTCGCTATGGATTGGACCTGTAAGCCTCTCCATTGTCTTCTCATCGTCTATGCTTTAGTTCTCAATGTTGGCTCGTTCCAATGGCTCGTGCTCGTGCTCGTGCCCGCTCTGATTGGATACGGGTTAGGATATTGCTCCAAGCATTTGTTCGGTCAAAACCGTATACTAGGACGAGTTCGGATTCGAGATTTAAGTCCGACGGGAAGGCGTAAACGGCAAGCTCTGTCTGGCGCTGGAGCACCCGTCTTTGTCCCCATCCTGGGGTGACGGGAGCAATACCGGTGGGGAGCACTCTGAGTTCTTGTGCTATGAACTGGATCTCCTCCGGGACAAACGCTACATCAGCTTGGTTGGTGTAGAAGGACACTAAAAAGAGTTGTCCGCCTTGGGGAAGCCCCGCTCGATGTGCAGACGCGATTCCCCGCAATCGATTTTCTGTGTCAGGAGCTGTAACGCGTATTACGCTTTCCTCGAGGGGCGTCACTAGGATTTCAAGGTCGCTACTGACCAGGGACATTGAGACTTCGGTCTGCAGTAGTGAGCCGTGTCCTGTCGGAGGCATGACTGAAGTGGGATTGATCGACTCTGGACCAACTACGGCAGGTGCGATAACGCATGAGGCAGTGGCTAAAGCCATCCCGAGAGCAGAAGACACGAAAAAGACTCTCGGACGCGATTGTATACAGGGGCTGCGCCAGGCGTTTCCTAAACTTGTTTTCAGGTTCATCTCTATTGATTTATGAGCCTTTCGAGTGCGGAGAGTAAGTCGTCTCTGCCTTCGCCCGTTTTAGACGAAAAGGGTAAGAGCTGAGATTCATCTACTCCCAGAGTCTCAAGGGCTCGAATGACAGTGGTCTGCCGCTCACTTCTCTTTAGTTTGTCGAATTTTGTGAGAACGACGAGCGTCGGTAATCCGACGGTGGCCAGATATTCTATCATGCGGAGGTCGTGTGCAGTCGGCTTGTGGCGGCCATCTACGAGATGAACGACTCCCCGAACGCTATTGGATTCAGCCAAATACCAGTCGATTAGATCACCCCAAGCGTCGCGCATCTTCTCCGGAACTCTAGCGTAGCCATAGCCGGGAAGATCAACCAGGTAGAAGTCTTCGTTGACCTCGTAGAAGTTCAGCGCTTGTGTCTTTCCCGGCGTAGCGGAGACGTGTGCTATCTTGCTTCTAGTGCGTTGCAGAAGTGTGTTGATCAAGGATGACTTACCTACGTTCGATCTTCCAGAAAATGCCACCTGTGCAAGTGTCCCTGGTGCCGGTCCGTCACGCTTTGCGATAGTCCCCGCGTACTTTACCGATCGGATCTTCATCCGTGCGGCGCCGACAGTCCCATATCCTTCGCCTCCGTTGATACTCGGATGGGAAGTCGAGTTAGTGCCGCGGTCATGACTTCATCCATGGTCCTTACGAGGTCAAAGCGCAGGGCTTCGAGTACTTCCTGAGGCAGGGTTTCTAAATCGCTTTCATTTGCCGCGGGGAGGACTACTCGCGTCATTCCACTCCTAAGGGCTGCGACCGCTTTCTCTTTTACACCACCCACTCCTATAACGCGACCTCGTAGAGTGATCTCACCAGTCATCGCTATATCGCCCCGGGTGGGAATGTCAGTCAGTGCAGAGATCAGTGCCGCGGCGATTGTGATCCCAGCAGAAGGCCCATCTTTGGGGGTAGCACCTTCAGGAATATGAATGTGGATATCAAACTTTTTGTGGAACTGCGGGTCGAGTCCCAGAACCGTTGCGCGCGATCGGGCGTAGGTTACCGCCGCTTGAGCGGATTCCTTCATTACATCCCCTAGGGTACCTGTCAGGCGCAAAGTTCCACTGCCGGTGACAATGGCGACCTCAACATCCATTACTTCGCCTCCAACCGAGGTCCATGCGAGCCCGTTAGCGATGCCTATTCGGTCTTGGTCATCATCACGGTCTACAGCTTGATAGGTTGGCGGTCCTAATAGGTCTTTTAGGTCGTCCTTCCCCAAGATTTCACCAGGGCTGGCCCCATCAGCTACAGCACGCGCCAGCTTTCTCGCTATACGGGAAAGTCGTCGGTTCAGCTCCCTAACTCCAGCCTCCCTAGTGTACCTGCGGATGATCTCGTGAATTGCTCCATCCGAAAAGAAGATTGGTCTCTCCGTAAGCCCGTGTTGCGTTTTCTGTCTCGGCCAAAGGAAGCGCTTTGCAATCTCTCTCTTTTCGGTGTCCAAGTAGCCGGGCAGCCGAATAACCTCCATCCGGTCACGCAGGGGGTCAGGTATTTCCTGCAGGGTATTTGCGGTCGCGATGAAGAGGACATCTGATAGGTCGTATTCTAGCTCCAGATAGTGATCGGTAAATGACTTGTTTTGTGTTGGGTCAAGAACTTCTAGAAGAGCGGAACCTGGATCTCCGTGGAAGTCACGAGCCATTTTGTCTATTTCGTCTAGCAAGAAGACCGGGTTGCGAGTTCCACTTCGTCTCATTCCTTGAATAATTCTTCCAGGTAGGGCTCCGACGTAGGTGCGGCGGTGTCCTCTAATTTCAGCCTCATCTCGGACGCCGCCGAGACTGACGCTAACAAATTCTCGGTCCAGTGCTTGGGCGATACTGCTCCCCAGTGATGTTTTGCCGACCCCGGGCGGGCCCACGAGGCAAAGGATCGGGCCGCGCATCTCACGCACTAGAGAAAGAACAGCAACATGTTCAAGAATCCGATCCTTCACTTCGCCCAGTCCAAAGTGTTCGGAGTCGAGAGTTGCTGAAGCGTGCGTCACGCTAAGGTTGTCTTCTGAACGCTCGGTCCAAGGCAGCGAAATCATCCAATCCAAGTGAGTACGGATGACCGCGGCTTCGGGTGCGACCGGGTTCAGTTTTCGCAATCGAGTAAGCTCTTTCTCCGCTCTTATACACACATGCTCAGGAAGACCCGATTCCTTGATCTGTTCTGCGATCTCCTCCCACTCTTCACGCTCGGAATCCTGGTTGCCTGACGCTGCCCCCTTCGGAGATAGATTGAAAGGATTCCACTCGCCTCCCATATGGAGCTGGATTTGCCGGTCGAGTTTTCTCTCGATACGTAAAATTTCAATCTCGCGGACGAGGATTTCTCGGAGTGTCGAGAGCTGATCCTGTACCAGAACTCCTTCAAGAACCTCTTGCTTCTCTAGGGCCGGAATAATCAGGTGACCTGCTACGAGATGTGCTAAGCGCACACGGTCATTGATGGTCGAGATTGTGTCAGTGAACTCGTGAGGGATCCGCTCATGGAGGTGCGCATAGTCATCGCAGAGTTGTAGTACCGTTTCACCTAGCTCATTTAACTCCGCCGGCATATCAGAATCACCAAGGGATTCTGGGTTTTCTATCTCACTACTGATTAGGAGTTCTACGCTTGCCCTGAGTGCTGCTGTCGTGGTCGTTAGTCGTTTGATCCTAGCTCTGCTCAGTCCCTCTAGTACCACTCGAGATGTGCCGTCCGGGAGTTGAGTTTCCTGGATTATCTTCGCGATCGTCCCAACCCTGAAGAGTTCGTTACCGCCCGGGTCGTCGACGCTAGGGTCTTTTTGAGTAACAAGGAGAACGAGCCCTTCGTTGTCTTGAGCCTCACGTAAGGCCGTCATTGACCTTTGTCGCCCGATCAGGATCGGGAGTACGATGTATGGAAAGAAGACGAGGTCTCTTAATGCGACCACCGGAAGCCGAGCAGGAACTTCTAGATATTCTTCGGCCCGAGTCAGCGAGGGCATACACGTTTGGTTGGCGGACACCGGGTAAAGGTCTCGGAGCCCTGAGTTTCAACTATGGACGGCGTATCGTACGTCGTGCAGCCGGGACGCAAAAGGGAGGGGTCTAGGGCGGCAGGCTCCGCCGCGGGCTTTGTTACTGATCCGACCCGTAACGGCCTTCCGTTAGGCTTCTATAGCCTGGTCTTCCTGATGCAGGACAAGGAGGGGCTGGGCTCCGGATTCGACACACTCTCTAGTGATTACTACTTCGCTCACATCAGTACGCGACGGTAGTTCGAACATGAGATCTCGCATGACTGATTCGATGATAGAGCGAAGGCCACGAGCTCCCGTGCTGCGCTCTAGTGTTTTGCGAGCAATAGAAAGGATGGCTTCCGAGTCGAAGGTCAGTCGTATGTTCTCCAGCTCGAACATCTTTCCGTACTGCTTCACGAGGGCGTTTCGTGGCTCTTTGAGGATACGAACGAGGGCAGCTTCATCTAGTTCATTCAAGTGCACGCATACTGGCAGGCGTCCCACAAGTTCTGGAATAATCCCATACTTCTGCAGATCTCCCGGTTCAACAAACTCCATTAGGCCAACACTTTCGCTCGGGTCAGGATGGCTTTTTGCTTCGTCATCGGTGAACCCAATCGCTTTGATTCCTACTCGTGCCTCAATGATCTCGTCCATACCATCGAATGCTCCTCCGCATATGAAGAGGATGTTCTTGGTGTCGATCTGAATGTATTCCTGTTGTGGGTGTTTCCTTCCACCTTGGGGAGGTACACTGGCGACCGTTCCCTCTAAGATCTTTAAAAGAGCTTGCTGAACACCTTCTCCTGATACGTCTCGGGTGATCGATGGATTTTCTGATTTCCGAGCGATCTTATCCATTTCGTCAATGTAAACTATCCCCTTCTCACATTCCGCTACGTTGAAATTGGAAGCTTGGAGGAGACGGACAAGAATGTTCTCTACGTCCTCGCCGACATATCCCGCTTCAGTCAGTGTCGTCGCATCCGCGATGGTGAAGGGGACATGTAGTGTTCGAGCTAGGGTTTGGGCCAGCAAGGTTTTGCCGACACCTGTGGGTCCTATAAGTAGGATGTTCGCCTTGTCGATCTCTACATCGTCAATCACACCTTTGTTGTTGACCCGTCGGTAGTGGTTATAGACCGAGACTGCGAGGGCCCTTTTCGCCTCCTCCTGACCGATGACGTACTCGTCGAGGATGTGTTTGATCTCTTCGGGGGTCGGGCAGGGAAGGGTTTGGCTTGGCGTCTCGCGGACCTCTTCTTCCGCGAGGATCTCGTTACAGAGAGAAATGCACTCGTTGCAGATGTATACGCTGGGTCCAGAGATGAATTTCTTCACACTTTCTTTGGACTTCCCGCAGAAGCTGCAGCGGAGGTCTGTTTCTGTCATGACAGATTTCCCTTTCCCTGACTAACTATCCGAATCGGTTGGTTTTCCTCCGACTTGCTGGACGGGACCCTCTAGGACGCGGTCGATCAGTCCATACTCGACAGCCGATTGCGGGCTCATAAAGCGATCACGATCAACATCTTCGGCGATCCGGTCCACTGATTGCCCGGAGTGCTTGGCGACAATCCCGTTTAGCTTCTCCCTGATGTGCAGTATTTCCTGCGCGGCGATCTCTATGTCAGATGCCGTTCCATGCGACCCACCAGAAGGTTGATGGATCATGATCCTAGAATTTGGCAGGGCGTTCCGCTTTCCTGGCTTTCCGGCTGCCAGGAGCACCGCGGCCATAGAGGCAGCCATGCCGACGCAGAACGTCGACACTGGTGCACGTAGGTGCTGCATTGTGTCGTAAATGGCGAGGCCAGCGTAAACGCTTCCTCCTGGAGAGTTGATATACATGTATATGTCACGCTCCGGATCTTCCGCGTCTAGGAAGAGGAGCTGAGCTAGGATGATGTTAGCGACATTGTCATCGATTCCTGTTCCAAGAAAGACGATTCGGTCCATAAGGAGCCGACTGAATATGTCGTAACTCCGTTCGCCTCGGCTGGTGCGTTCAATAACATAAGGAGGGTAAATGGCCATCAGATCGTCGACCCCTCAGTGATTTCGGATTGCTCAAAAAGGAAGTCAAACACCGCTCTCTCCGTCAACTCACGCTCCAGCGTCTCAATCCGCCCTGCCTTCTGGAGTTCCGCGTATACTTTTGCTGCGTCGGTCTTGTTTGCCTGTGCGATCTCCTCGATTCGGTCATCGATATCGTCTTCGGTGGCTTGCAGTGAGTGGGCTTCCGCGATCTGATCTATCAGAAGGATTCGCTTGACCGCGCGCTCCGCTTCGGGACGAATCTGGTCACGAAACTCGGTGAGCCTTTCTTCTGGGATTTGCGATATGTCACCCATTATGCCATCCGAATACCGACGAACCATTGAGGTTGGAACTTCAAAAGGGTTGGCTTCGATTATCATGTCTATAAGTCGAGAACGTGCAGTGGAGTCAGCTTGCTGCCTGGCCTCCGCCTCCATGTCCTCGAGAACCTTTGATTTGAGTTCTTCTAGCGTTTCGAATTCGCCGACCTGTTTGGCAAGATCGTCATCTAGTGTCGGGAGGTCCATCTGTCGGCGCGCGGTCAGTGCGATCCGCACACGTTCTGATTCTCCGCGGCGTGACTCGTCCGGGAAGTCATCAGGAAAAGAGATATCAAAGTCACCGGTCGCTCCGACTTCAAGAGTGCAAATGGATGCCTCAATGTCTGGGATCGCATCACCTGAACCAATTACCAGATCGTAATCACGACTTTCGTCGGGAGATTCGAGTTTCTCGTCCAGTCGAGTGATTGTCACGGATACGAGGTCTTTTTCAACTGGTTTCCCCTCCTCTAGGGGTTGCCATACGCCGTTTTGCTCTTGAATTCGAGTTAGGACCTCGTCTACCTGTTCTTCCTCGATGTTGACCACCGGACGCTCAACTACGAATCCACTCAGTCTTCCAACTTCGATCACCGGTTCTACATCGAAGGCAATTCTAAAGATCAAATCTTCTTTCGGCTTGTACTGGAGGTCCTCCAGTTCACCCTCACTAATGGGACGTAGCTCCTTGGAAGCGAGTGCTTGCTTGTACGCGGACCCAATGAGCTTGTCTAATGCTTCTTGGCGCAGCGTTCCGCCGAAACGGTTTTCAATCACCTTTGTGGGGACGTGCCCTTTCCTGAAACCTTTCAGGCTAGCTCTTGAGGCTAGGTTTTTAGCTGTGCTGCGCTCTTCCTCTTGAACGATCGATGCGGGAATTGTGACGCTCATAACTCTACGCCATGAATCCTGCTCATCTAGAGAAATTTTCAGGTGGGAAGCGTCCAAGTTCATACTGTCACCTGGTCGGGATGCCTGAGTGGAAGGGGAATGCGAAAGGGGGGACTCGAACCCCCACGGCATAAAGCCACGGGATCCTAAATCCCGCGTGTCTACCAATTCCGCCACTTTCGCGCGGTTCTAAAGATAAACCCTACAGACGATATGATGAACCAGACCGATCAAAGTGAGTCGCCCTTTACCAGCGACCGTTTCCGTATCTCTCCACGTACTTTAGAGTATGAGGTGTCGGAAGGGCTTCCAGAGGAGGCCTAGGGCATTCGGACGTTGACGACCCTTTCGACTCCGGTACGGTCGCGAAAATGCAGTGAGACGATGTCTCCGGCCTCTACACCACCCAACGCGTCTCGCAGGTCTTGAGGGTCACCAATGCCCGTTTCATTCACCTGGAACAGCTGTTGTCCAACGAAAGCCCCGACGTTTCTTCTTTCAGCAGCGCTACCACGGGTTACCTCGGTCAGCAGCACTCCGTTGATCTCTTCGAAGCCTGCTTCACGGGCTAGTTTTGGATCGAGCAACTCCACTTGGATGCCTAGGCGCTCCTCAGCTAGGACCGGGCTTTCGTTTGTTGCACTGGCGAAGTTGTTAAGTGGCGCTTCGCCGAGTCGGATATCAATCGACGTTTCTCGACCATCTCGGAATATCGTCAATTCGACCTGGTCACCTGGTCGACGTTCTGCGATTTCCGCCTGAAGCTCGGAGACATAACCTACTGGTTGCCCATCTAGAGCTCGGATGACGTCTTCAGCTTCGAGAGCACCTGCTGATGGCCCCGTCTCGTCCACCGATTGCACTAGGACGCCTGATACTGAAGGGAGCCCGTACGCTTCGGCATCTTCAGCCGCGACATCTTGGATCTGGACACCAATACGGGGTCGTTTCACATATCCATACTCGACTAGGTCTTCCATAATGCGGCGTGCGAGATTGATCGGGATCGCGAACCCGTAACCTTGGTAAACGCCTGTGGTAGAAGCGATTGCCGAGTTGATGCCAACGACTTGGCCTTGAAGA
>MDTA01136200.1_pt1 | contig 12870 bp, 10 predicted proteins | sample 811151 | NCBI WGS metagenome assembly MDTA01 (sample SAMN05326648, study PRJNA326480) | marine metagenome | isolation source: seawater | place: Indian Ocean: South | collected 2010
CGACCTTCACGGTGTCGACCTTCTACTACAAGGGCAAGGAGGACGGATCATGAACGTGTCCCTCTGGCTCGGGCGCATCGGTCGCTCTCTGGGCTACTCTCTGTTCTTCTTCGTCATGTGCGCCGTCTTCCTTGTGCTGACGTTCCCCACCGAGCAGACCGCTGACTACCTCTCGGTGAAGGGCAGCGAAGCCCTGGGAGGAGACCTGGAGATCGGCGAGCTCGACATCGGCATCACCGGAGACCTGGATCTCAACGACGTCACCGTGCGCTTCCCACCCGATGGCAGCCTCACGAAGAGCGGGAAGCCGGCCCCCGGGCCGCTCCTCGCCGTCGACTCCCTTGAGCTCGACGTGGGTCTCCTGTCCCTGCTCGGTGAGAACCCCTCGGTGACCTTCGACGCCGCGATCCAGGGCGGCGAGATCAACGGCGGGAGCGTGGTCGCGGGCCCCGAGGGCGCCGCGAAGGTCGTGATCGAAGAGATGAGCGGGATCCAGATCGGATCCGCGCGCATCGTGAAGCGCGCGGCAGGATACGACCTGCGCGGGATCCTCGGCGGGACCCTCGATGTGGACTGGAAGGGCTCCCCGGACACGCTCGTCGCCAGCGTCGACCTGAGCCTGTCTCAGACCCGCATCGTCAAGCCCATCGTGCCGACAAAGCAGCTTGGACCCATCGAGCTGGGAGACATCGACGTCGGAGAGTTTCGCTTCCTCGTCGAGGTGGGTCTCCAGAGCGAGCTCACGTCGGCCAAGGGCAAACGAGGGAAGCGCAAGCGAGGCAAAGATCACACGATCATCCTGTTCAAGGAGGTCGGGGCGAGCGGCGACGACATCGACATCGCCGTGGATCCGTCCTCCACGATTCGGATCATCCCCAAGGTGCCCTTCAAGAACGCGCGCCTCGACCTGCACTTCGCCGTCCAGTTCAAGGACCGGTTCTTCGACAAGAAGGTGAAGGCGGCGGACGGCAGCACCAGCCAACCCAACCGGATCCTTCGGATGGCGCTCAAGCAGGACGCTCGCATGCGCTCGGCCACCCGAGACGGTGTCCTGGGTATCGGGTGCCGTGGAACCGTCGGCAAGCCCGACTGCCGACCAGAGCAGCCCAGAGTCCGGGGCTTCAAGAAGCACAAGCCTCGGTTCAAGGCCTCGGCCAGCGAAGACGAAGATGAGCAGGAAAAGGCCCAAAAGCCGAGGGCCAGGAAGAACGTGCCCAAGCCTCCGCCCAGCGCTAAGGACCGAGCGGCGGAGCGCAGACGCGCGGCTCAGGATCGTCGCGCAGCACCCCGATCTTCAGCGCCAGCCCGAGGCTCAGCGAACAACTCAGGCTCCGCCAACTTCGAGCGCTCGCCGCCCAACCGTGGCAGCCCGCCGCCGAGCGCGCTGCGCCCATCGAGCGCGACGCTCGCCCGTCCGATCCCGACTCCGAACCCAAGCACCGTGACCCGCGAAATGCAGCCCATGGTCCCCAATGACAGCGCCTACGGCGGCGGAGAAGAGGAAGAGGAAGAGGAAGAGGAAGAGGACGAAGAAGAGGAAGAGGAAGAGGACGAAGACGAAGACGACGAGGACGAAGACGAAGACGAAGACGAAGACGACGAGGACGAAGAAGAGGACGAAGAAGAGGACGAAGAGTAGCGCCTCAAACCATCTTCCAGGTGCCGTCCTGTCGCGAGAGCCTTGACCTCACACCCTCCCTCGTGATCTCTCTCTTGTCAGGGAGGAGATCGTGGGAACACGTGAGGGCTACATCGGAGTCGGTCTGGTAGGCGCGCTGGTAGGCGCGCTGGTCGCGGCCAACGTTCAAACCGAACCGCCTCCGGCCGAGCCTGCGCCCGCTCCGACGCCGGCGACGCCCGTGAGCAGCGAGGCACCTGCTCCCGAAGCGGCGGCGCCAGCGGATGACGCCAGCGCCGGACTGATGCCGCTGGTCCTGGCCCTGGAGGGGGCCCATAAGGCGATTCACGATCGCCCCGCGACCAGCAACAGCGTCTCGGAGCTCCCGACGGCCCTGGCCGACGCGGTGAGCGCCGACACATGGTTTCCGGACCTTCGAGCGGAGTTTCATCGACGCGTTGGGCCGGGGATCTTCGTCGACGCCCGGGGGTTGACCCCCTTCTCCGAGGCCCTGCTCGTGTGGCTCGGAGAGCTCGAGGATCAGGGGCTCAGCCCCGGGTCGTACGGTGTGGACACCCTCTCCAAGCGGGTCGAGGACGCCCGAGAGACCTGGGCCGCGGCCCGCGCCGAGGGGCCCAAGATCACGCAGGAGACGCTGTTGGTGGCCCTACTGCGCTCCTCAACCTTTGACCAGAAGGACGCCATCGGCCGCCTCGCGGAGGTGAGCGAGCGGCCGTCCGTGCAAGACGTCGAGTCAGCCCGCAAGCTCCTCGATGGTGCATCGGCCCGAACCCTGAGCACCCGTGCCGCCCAGATCGAGGCGGCCCTGGGCCGCGCCCTGCTGCGCGCGGTGCTCGACTTCCGCATCCTCAAGCGCACAGGCCCCTTCAAGGTCTCAGCGCCCATCGGCAAGATGGAGGAGCGGCCCAAGTGGCGAAAGCGTATCCTCAAGGCCATGCTCGAGCTCCTCGAGGCCCCCGAGCCCGGCCGCGCGCTCGCGGATCTCCTGCCGCCTCATCCCTCCTACGCGCCGCTTCGCAAGGCGCGCGCCTTCTACGCCGAGCGATCCAAGAACGCGAAGTGCCCAACCCTGCACGAGAGCTGGAAGATCAAGCCGGAGATGGAGGGATCCGAGGTGAAGCTCCTGCAGGAGCGGCTCGCCTGTGAGGGGCTGTATGACGGCCCCATCAACGGTCGTTACGGCGACCAGACCCTGGCGGCGGTGAAGAACTACCAGGAACACCACGAGCTTGACGCCGACGGCTACGTCTTCGCGGGCACCATCAAGAGCATGAATGTCCCCCTCTCAAGGCGTCTCGAGCAGATCGATCTCGCCCTGCGCCGGATCCGTGAGTACACCTACCGTGACCTCGGTGAGCCCTACATCCGCGTCAACCTGCCGCTCTTTGAGGTGCAGGTGGTCGAGGGAGGAGAGGTCACCCGACGTCATCGGGCGATCGTCGGTTCCAACCGCCTCGACGACAACAAGGTCAAGCTCGTCCAGGGCCACATCAATCGCACTGAGGTCTTCCGTACCCGACTCTACGAGGCGATCGTTCACCCGGACTGGATCCTGCCCAAGCGCGTTGAGCGCGGCGAGGTGAAGGCGAAGCTGGCCGAAGACCCCAACTACCTCAAGAAGTCCAACATCATTCGGCAGACTCTGCCCTCAGGTAAGCAGGTCCTCATCCAGCGCTCGGGCGCCGGGAACGTCCTGGGCAAGGTGAAGTTCCTGTTAGAGCGCAGCCGGGCGATCTTCTTGCACGACACCAACAAGCCGGAGCTGTTCAACAAGCCGCGTCGTGACTTCTCTCACGGATGCGTTCGCGTCGATCGGGCGCTGGACTTCGCCAACTGGCTGCTGGTTCAGGACGGTTGGGAGCCCGAGGACGTCCGTCGAAGCCTGCTCTCGGACAAGACCCAGCGAGGGATGCCGCTCAAGAAGCCCCTCGATCTGATCACCGAGTACATCACGGTCGATGTGGCCCACGACGGCAAGCCCGTCTTCCTCACCGACATCTACGGGTACGATAAGGCGTTCCTGCAGGGAGACGTCCCGCCGACCGTCACCATGCTCTGGGGATCCTCGCCCATGCGCCCGCACTGGGTGCCGCGCGTCCCTGAAGAGGTCGTGTTGAAGTGGAAGGCGGCCGGCAAGCAGGCCCCTCACAACTACGACCCCCTCAAGCACAACTGAGGGTCATCGAGCGCCCGCGAACTCCTGGGGAGTCCGCGAGACCGGACGAGCACATACGACGCTGAGTTCGTTGCGCGTCCGCGGATCCCTCTGATATCATCATGAGTCCGTAGTGGCGCAGAGCCACACTTGGGCTCGCGAGCCCCTCCATTCCGACCAGGACGCACTTGGACACCGTCACAGGAGAAGCGCTCACCATCACCATACTGGTGGTCCTATCAGCGCTCTATTCAGGTATGGAGACCGCGCTGCTCTCGCTCTCGGAGGTCCGGCTCCGTGCGCGGGTTGAGGATGGGGAGGACCTGCCTCGAATGCTGGCGGCTTGGCTTGAGAAGCCCAACCTGGTCCTCGCGACGCTGCTCGTGGGCAACAACCTGGTCAACATCACCGCCTCAGCCCTCGCCACGGATATGACGCGAAGGCTCGTGGAGCCGACGCCCTACGCCGGTTGGGGGATCCCGATCGCCGTAGGAGCGATGACCTTGATGATCCTGATCTTCGGAGAGGTCGCGCCCAAGACCTTCTCGAAGCACCACCCGGAGCGATACCTCGTTTCTCTGCCGCTCCTGAACTTCTCCTACAGCTTCTTTATGCCCTTCACCCGGCTCCTGGTCTTCTTGACCCAGAAGGTCGTTGAGACCATGGGCGGTGAGTTTGAGAGCGAGAAGAGCCTGGTGACCGAGGAGGACATCGAAGAGCTCGTGCGACTCGGTAGCGCGGAGGGGTCCATCGATCGTGAGGCCACCGAGCTGCTCACCGGTGTGTTGGAGCTGGACGACAAGGTCGCTCGCGAGATCATGGTCCCGCGCACCGACGTACACGCCATCAGCCAGGACGCATCCCTGACGGACGTCTTCGCCACCATCGACGCCTGCGGCTTCTCCCGCTACCCGGTCTACCGAGAGAGCATCGACAACGTGGTAGGGGTCCTCTACCTCAAGGATCTTCTGAAGGTGGTCTTGAGCGACGGGCGGGACATCATCCGTCTCGCCGAGGTCATGCGCCCGCCGATGATCTACCCGGAGAACATCCCGGTCCAAGACCTGCTTGTGGCCATGAAGCGCGAGCGAATGCACCTGGCGATCATCGCCTCCGAGTACGGAGGGGTCGCTGGCATCGTGACGCTCGAGGACATCGTCGAGGAGGTCTTTGGCGACATCTACGACGAGCACGACACGGAGCAGGCGCCTATCCGCATCCTCTCAGACAACACCTGGCTCGTGGAGGGGGTCGTGACCATCAGCGACCTGGAGGATGAGCTCGGCATGGACCTTGAGGACGACGAGGACTACGAGACCGTCGCCGGGCTCCTCATGAAGGCGGCCGGACGCGTCCCTCGAAAGGGCTTCGTTCATGAGACCCAGGGATACTCCTTCGAGGTCCTGCGCACGGACGCGACCCACATCCTTGAGATCGCGGTTCGCGCCCTTCCCGAGCCCGACCCGACGGAAGAGGCTGACGGCGTGGGCGACGAGGAGACGGCAGCAGCATGATCGAACACAGGACGTCGTCCGTTGACCAGGCCGCGGACTGGGTCTTAGACTCCGTCGAGCGCACGGTCCCCGCGAAGCGGGACAAGGAGCCGGGGAATGATCACGGCGGTGTGCACCTTGTAGAGAGAAACCGAGTCCACTTCTGATGTCCGACAGCACCCCCGAGAACGACGAGCTCGAGACCCTGCAGCAGATGCTGGAGGCCGAGATGCGTGGAACCGCTGAGCCCGCAAAGGTGAGCGAGAAGCCCGCCAAGCCCGCGAAATCGGAGGCCGCACCGGACTCACTGGGGAGCCTCCTGGGCGATCTGCTCGCCGAAGCCGAGAAAGAGGTCGGGAGGGAGCGCCCAGGGGACGAGGCGCCCGCCGTGTCTGCCAGCGCCAGGACGGCCAGTGACCGCACGCCGACCCGTGACCTGGAGCCCGTCGACTCCAACGCATCTACAGCGCAGCAGCTCGATGACCTGGCGACAACGCTGCAGGATTTAGACCCCTCAGGGCTGGTGGCCCCAAAGGCGGAGAACTCAAATCGCAAGACGATGGTGCTCGCCGCGGCCGCCGTGGTGGCCGCCGCAGCGGTCTTCGCCTTCGTGACCCAACCCAAACCCGAGATGGCCCTACCTGACATCAGCCAGCGGGTCGATGACACCCTCTCCAAGGCCAGCTTGAAGTGGCAGGCCCAGGAGGCCAAGCGCCAGGTCGAGGAGGCCCGTAAGCTGGTCGAAGAGGCCAAGAAGGCCGAAGAGGCTGCAAAGCAACAGGCGGCCGACGCCGCCAAGGCGGCCGACGCCGCCAAGGCCTCAGAGTTGGCCCAGGCGGAGCGTGAGGCCGAGGCGGCTGAGGCTGAGGCCCAGGCGGCTGAGGGCGAGAGCCCCGCGGAAGACGGTGAGTCGACGGCTGAAGAGGGCGAGTCCAAGAAGGTCGCCGCCAAGGCCAAGAGGGGCAAGAAGGGCAAGCGCGCCAAGAAGGACCGCGCCAAGGCGTCGAGCAAGAAGCGCTCGGGCAAGCGTCGCAGAGGCAAGAAGCTGCGCATCAAGACGAACGTCTTCTAGGCCATGCCGACCAGGCCCTCACCTGCGAGTCGCTTCGGAGAGCTCCTGGGATCTCACCTTCGAGCCAAGACCCCGCTCCTGGTCATCCAGACCGACGAAGAGCGAAGGGCGCTCGATCGGCTCCAGGCGGCGGCTCGAGAGTCCAAACGCCCCTTTCATGTGACCCTGGCCGAGACCCTGGGCGATCAGTGGGAGCTCGCCCTGGAGGAATGGAGCGAGCAGGAGCCAGGCGCGATCCTGGTGGCCGTCGATCTCCATCACCTCGTGCAGGACCATCGCTTCGTGCGGGGCCTGAGGGCCTTGATCTCGACCCTGGAAGCGCGAGGACAGACCCTGCTGTTCGTCTCACCTTCGTGGTCCACGCCGCGGGACCTTGAGCGAGACGTGGTCGTGCTCGAGTTGCCGCTTCCGGACGCAGGTAGCCTGCGTCGTCTCGCCGCAGCCGAGGGCCAGCACCGCTCCGTGACCCTCTCCAGCGAGATCCTCGATGGGGCGGTCCGCGCCCTCCAGGGCTTTACACTTCACGGCGCTCAGCGGGCCCTCCGTCGCGCCTTTGAGGTCGAGCCTGGGCTCGCCCAGAACTCACTGACCAGCCTGCTCGAGGACAAGCGCACGCTGCTCGGTCAGAGCGAAGATCTGGAGATGGTGGACGCGCCCCCGTCCCTCGACGCGGTCGGCGGACTCGACGTGCTCAAGCGGTGGCTCGGCGAACGCTCTCAGGCCTTCGGAGAGCGAGCGGCCAGGTTCGGGCTTCCTGCACCTAGAGGCCTCCTCCTCGTGGGTGTCCACGGCTGCGGAAAGTCGCTGACGGCTAAGGCCGTGGCCCATCACTGGGACCTGCCCCTGGTCCGCCTGGAGTTCGGTGCGCTCTTTGGCGGCGACGGCAGCCCTGAGGCCGCCTTGAGGCGGGTCCAACGGATCACCGCCGCCATGGCGCCCGTGGTCTTGTGGATCGACGAGATTGATAAGGCCTTCGGCGCCCTCGGTCCCGGAGAGGCCTCGGAGCGCGCCACGGTGGAGCGCCTCTTCGCTAGCTTCGTGACCTGGCTTCAGGAGCGACGCGAGCCCGTCTTCGTCGTGGCGACCGCGAACGCCGTCGACCACCTCCCCCCGGAGCTCCTGCGCAAGGGACGCTTCGACGAGGTCTTCTTCGTCGACCTTCCGAGCGCTCGAGAGCGAGAGCAGATCCTCAGGGTTCATCTCAAGAGAAAGGGACGCTCACCTGAGGGCTTCGATCTGCAGCGGCTCGCCGCGGAGGCGGAGTTCTTCACCGGGGCCGAGCTGGAGGCCGTCATCACCTCAGGACTGTTCAGGGCCTTTCGAGCCGGAAGAGAGCTGGAGACCGAGGATCTGCAGGTCGCCATCGAGCAGACCGTGCCGCTGTATCGAATGTATGAGGAGCCTATTAAGGCGCTTCGCGCCTGGGCGAAGACGCGCGCGCGACGCGCCAGCGCGGACCTCCGGCTCACCGAGCTCTGGGAACGGCAGGGCTGATCCCCTGGGCCTCGCGTGAGCGTGCGGGCGCGCGCTTGCATGCGCGCATCCTTGACTCCGGAATCAGAGGCCCCCTAGACTCCGCGGCCTCGACACCCGAGAGGGACGTTTTTGCGCGGACCATCCGGTCTGCTCGACCCCCAAAAGGCCTGTCGATCCCAAGGAGCGAACATGCATCGTCTGTCACCCCTACGTTTGGTTCTCATGCTCACCGCGGCCGCCCTCCTGGGCTCGGCCTGCAGCGACAGCGTGGAGACAGCTACATTCGAGCCCATCGACTCGAGTTTTGAACTTCAGGACACGGTAACGACGCTACCGCCCGACGTGGTCGGCCCCGAGCCGGGCGCCGGGCCCGCGTTCACCTTCGTGAACGACAGCGGTCAGCCCGCGGTGGGCGACGATGGCGTCGCCTGCGTCCCGGGGAACGGCTGCGTCTTCAAGGCCGGCGTGAACAGCAGCCGCACCCTCTCCGTGCTCTACACGGTCGATGGCCTGCCCATCGAGAACGTCCTCGTGAGCTTTGAGATGACGGAGGACACCAGCGGCCAGGCGAGCCTGGTGGCTGGAGCCGTCTACACGAACGCGAACGGCATCGCGACCGGCAAGGTGAAGACTGGAGAGGCCCAGGGAGAGATCCTCGTGCGCGCCTCGGTGAACAGCGACGTCGTGAGCCCCCTGAACTTCGAAGTGCTCATCGAGTCCAAGGTGAACGACACCCTCACCATCTCGGCCACCTACAATGGCCCGCGACCCGTGAGCTACTTCCAGGCCTACCTCTACGAGCAGGACGACAACCTGAAGCCGAACTGCGACGACATCGAGAGCCTCTTCAACAACGGTCAGGCGACTCTGATGAGTCCCATCAAGAAGCTCGTTCCGGTACCCGAGACCTTTAAGATCAAGAGCTCGGATATGGGCCTCGCTGAAGGGGAGCTCAGGAGCTACACCGTGGTCGCCATCGGGGTTGAGGCGAACCCGGAGACCGACCCGATCCTGGCCTGGGGCTGCGACAACCTGGGCGCCACCCTCCCCCCCGTGGGGGCTGGCAACGTAGAGGTGGAGCTCGTCGATCGACCGCCGTCCTACGCGGGCACCTACAACGTGACGAGCAACTTCAACTTCTTGAGCGCCCTGCCCGATGATGTGGAGCAGATCGTTGGCTTCGTCTTCGACTTCTTCAAGTCCCCGACCGGCGGCCTTCTCAGCCTGGCCTGCACGGTGGACGGCTCGACCCTCGACAGCCTGTGCAACCTGGTCTTCAACGATTCCGACGCACCGGACATCGAGAACCCGACTCCCCAGGGTGGCCTGATCATCGACATCCTCGACGCGCTGGTCGCCGGCTTCACCAAGGACACCGTCTTCGGCTCTGTCTTCACGACTGGAAAAGACATCTCCAACATCATCACGGACTTCGAGGTCCACGGAACGATCACCTTCGACGTCGAGCCCGGGCCCGACCTGATGTGGACGGCGGACGAGACCGAGGACACCTGGGACTACATCACGGTTCAGTGGACTCTGGACGCGAACTGCGATCCCCTGACCGACCCCGGCTGCGGCAAGAAGAACTTCTCCTTCGCGGCCATTCAGCCCGATGACCCCGTCATCGTGGGGAACTTCGAGGCGTCGGTGCAGAACTTCTATGAGCTGATCATCAACCCACACCCCCTGAACGTTCAGTACGGGGCCCTGATCAACGCCGTCATCGAGAAGGTCCTCTTCCCGGTCGCCTTTGGCGAAGGGAACCCTGAGTACCCGGTGGTGGTCGACTCCTACGAGAAGGCGCTGAAGGCTCTCATCGGAGGAGGCTCCGAGTGCCTGCACCCGACCTATCCCCAGACTTGCTGCGAGAAGTTCGCCGAGCAGGTCGCTGGAGGAGGCGGAGGCCAAGCCACCCTGAACGTCCTGAACAACACCTGTGATGGGCTGGTGACCCTGGGCGCCGACTACCTGGGCTCCTACATCTCGTCTCTGGACGCGAGCACGGGGGATAACTTCGTGATCGGCACCGAGGAGAACCACACCTGCTGGCTCGTCGACGCAGACAGCAACATGGTTATCGACGGGATCGGCGGCAAAGAGGATGACATGCTCTGCAAGTGGAACGTGTCCATCTCTCTTCTGGGCCTCGACCTGGTCATCGACGACGCGACCTTCTGGGCCGCGCGCGCCGACTGATCCCTAGGGGCCGCCCAGCTGGGCGCGGACATGGGCCTTGTGCTCCTTGTAGGTGCGGCTGAACACATGGCCGCGCTGCCCGTCCCTGCGCGCGACAAAGAAGAGCAGGTCGTGTCGCTCAGGCGCCAGGACGGCGACCAGGGCGTTGACCCTGGGACTGCAGATCGGACCCGGAGGCAGGGCCCCGGCGCTTGAATAGGTGTTGTAGGGGTTGGTGCTGTCCTTGCGCTCCCGCGGGGTCGGGGTCTTTCCCACCCGCTCTGGGGAGTACATCAGCGTCGGATCGGTCTGCAGCGGCATCCCCTTAGCCAGACGATTGTAGAAGACGCCAGCGATCTTGGGCGCCTCGCTCGCCAGGCTCGTCTCCTCTTCGACCAGGGAGGCCAGGGTGATGAGCTCGTGATCCGTCAGCTTCGTCAGCTGCCGTATGGCCAAGTAGTCCGAGCGACGGCGCTGAAGGAGCTTGGCCCAGCGCCCTTTAAACTGAGCCACCACTCGCTCGACGACCTCGTCGAGCGAGGCGTTGGGGTCGAACCGGTGGGTCTCGGGATACAGAAAGCCCTCAAGATAGGTCTGCCGCACACCGTCGGGTCGGCGCGGGCGGGCTGGGCCCGCTGGAAGTCCCAGAGTCTTGATCACGTAGTCTCTGTTCGCCGCGCGGCTGATGAGCTCGCTAGCGCGCCCGAGGCCCGCCGCCTCAATACGCTGGGCCGCCTCCCAGACCGACTCCCCGGGGATCAAGGTCAGGGTGACCTCCTGGGCGGCCGCGGGACGCGTGATGGCCACGGCCAGCTCGACCGCGCTCAGTCCCGGAGGGATCTCGTGGGTCCCGGCCTCCACCTGCTGAAGGGCCCCCTCGTACCGGAGATACCAATAGACGAGGTCAGGTCTCCGAACGATCCCTCGCTCGTGGAGCAGACCCACGATCTGCTTTCCGCCCATCCCTTTGGGGATCTCGACCCGCACCGGCTCGCTCAAGGCGTTCATGGGATAGGTCAAGGAGCCGTTTACCCAGATCCCGACCCCGATCAGGGCCGCGATAAGGACACCAAGCAGGGCCCTCATGTGCGAGCCCCACCGCCATCGAGGTACTCTTGGAGCAGGATCGCGGCGGCCGCGCTGTCCCGATCGCCCTTGTCACGCCCTCGGCGTCGGCCGCCGTCGGCCGCCTCCAGGGCGAAGTCCGCCGCTACGCTCGTGTAGCGTTCATCTACACCCACGACCTCGATGCCGCCCACGCGCTCAAGCTTCTCGGCGTACTTTCGGGCCCATCGAGCCATCGAGCCCTCCTGGCCATCGAGGGTATAAGGGATCCCGACGATGATGCGCTCGACCTCGTGGCTCTTCGCCACCTCGACGACGCGCTCGATCTGCGCGCGCTTGTCCTTCTCGTGGAGGGTGGTGAGGGGGCTGGCGAGGGTTCCGGTCGGATCGCTGAGCGCGAGCCCAATCCGGGCCTCACCCCAGTCGACGCTCAAGATACGCACCCGCGATCAGGCCGAGAACTCGACGAGATCATCGGAGACCGCGAACGGCGCACCGGTCACCTCGCGGATCCCCTCAACGGTCTCGCCCGGTGCAATCTCGCGCAAGACGAGACCGCGGGACCCATCCGCTCCTTCGACCACGTCAAACCAGCCGCGATCCGTCACGACGGCGTCTACGCAACGCTGGCCGGTCAGGGGAAGGGTGCACGACTCCAGAATCTTGGGGTCGCCGTGCTTGGAGCAGTGCGTCATCGTCACGATCACCCGTCGGGCCCCCGCGACCAGGTCCATCGCGCCGCCCATGCCCTTGACCATCTTGCCAGGGATCATCCAGTTGGCGAGATCTCCTGAGGCGCTGACCTGCATCGCCCCCAGGATCGCCAGATCGATGTGCCCGCCACGAATCATGGCGAAGGAGTCGGCGCTCGAGAAGAAGCTCGAGCCGGGGATCGTCGTCACGGTCTGCTTACCGGCGTTGATGAGATCCGGGTCCTCGTCTCCCTCGTAGGGGAACGGCCCGATGCCCAGGAGCCCATTCTCGCTCTGGAGCACGACCTCGACCCCGTCAGGGATGTGGTTGGCCACGAGGGTCGGCATGCCGATGCCCAGGTTCACGTAGAATCCATCCTCGAGCTCTCGGGCGACCCGGGCCACCATCTGATCACGTGTCAGCGCCATGATTAGGCCTCCCTCGGCGTGAGCGTCAGCTGCTCGATGGGCTTCTCGTACCCCGCGCCCTTGAGGATCCGTTGGACGTAGATCCCGGGCGTGTGAATGCTATCAGGATCCAGCTCCCCAGCCTCGACGAGCTCCTCGACCTCGGCGATCGTCACGCGTCCCGCGGTGGCCATCATGGGGTTGAAGTTCCGGGCTGACTTTCGAAAGATCAGGTTGCCGTGGGTGTCGCCCTTCCAGGCCTTCACGATAGAGACGTCCGCGGTGAGGCCGAGCTCCATAACGCAGGGGACACCGTCGAAGTCACGGACCTCCTTGCCCTCGCTGACGACGGTCCCCACCGCCGTAGGCGTGAAGAACGCCCGGATGCCAGCGCCTCCCGCTCGAATGCGCTCCGCGAGGGTCCCCTGGGGGACGAGCTCCACTTCCAGCTCGCCCGAGAGGTACTGGCGCTCGAACTCCTTGTTCTCGCCCACGTAGCTGGAGATCATCTTGCTGATCTGGCGTCGCTGAAGCAGCACCCCCAGGCCCTTCTCATCGGTGCCGCAGTTGTTGCTCACGACGGTCAGGCCCGTCGTGCCGCGCTCGGCGATCGCCGTGATCAGATTCTCGGGGTTTCCGCAGAGGCCGAAGCCGCCGCTCATCACGACCGCACCGTCCTCCAGATCAAAGAG
>MDTA01065786.1_pt1 | contig 12869 bp, 11 predicted proteins | sample 811151 | NCBI WGS metagenome assembly MDTA01 (sample SAMN05326648, study PRJNA326480) | marine metagenome | isolation source: seawater | place: Indian Ocean: South | collected 2010
CTTTATCTACCGCAATGGTGATCATTATTGTAGCAACCATTTTAGTAAATGTATCGCTGTTTCATGATCGTCGGCCTCCTTTTTTACGTTCTCTCTCCAATATTTCCTCACTTGGATACGCATTTCCTGGTGCTATTTTAGCGATCGGAGTTGTATCTTTTGCTGGAGTAATTGATCATAGTTTAATGCTATTGTTGGAGAGTGGATTTGGGAAAACTTTCGATGGCTTCTTGATAGGAAGCACCGGTCTCTTGGTTTTTGGCTGTGTAGTAAGATTTCAAGCGGTTGGGCATGGCGCAATTAGAACAGGAATAAATCGTCTTTCTCCAAACATTATGAGTGCAAGCTTTATTCTTGGTAAAAGTTTTTCATCAAGCATGTGTTCGTTAATGCCACCCCTCTTACGGAAATCAATGCTTGCCGGTGGAATGTTAGTTTTTGTTGACGTCATGAAAGAGTTGCCTATGACCTTACTTCTTAGACCTTTTAATTACGAAACGTTGTCTACATATGTATATCAATTTGCAAAAGATGAGCTTCTTGAAGAGTCGGCTTTGGCGGCGCTCATGATCATATTAGTTGGGATTGGACCTGTTATTTTAATGAATGTGTCTCAAAGGAGATAATAGAATATTCTTATTCGTATGTATAAAATTAGGAATTTGGAACTAAATTTGGCTATCAGCCTTTTTTGACTTTTACGTTAAAACCATTTTTACTTGGTTACTAAATCATTTGGAGGATAAAATGAAAGGACTTCACGCCCTTGGTGTGTCGCATAGTTTTGGCGATCAGAAAGTCCTACATAATGTCAGTCTTATGGTTCCTTCTGGTCAATTAGTGTGCTTACTGGGGCCATCAGGTTGCGGTAAAACTACTTTTCTTCGTTTGGCTGCTGGACTGGAGGAACTTCAATCTGGTGAAATTCTAATTAATGGAAAGGTAGTTGCGGACTCAGAACATTCTGTTCCGCCGCAAAATAGAAAGATTGGTTTGATGTTTCAAGATTTTGCTCTATTTCCGCATTTGACGGCAACAGAGAACGTTTTATTTGGGTTGCAAAACTTGCCTCCTCCAGAGCGTAACGAGAGAGCATCAGGTATGCTTGATAAAGTTGGGATGACTCAGCATGCAGGGAAATATCCTCACATGTTATCTGGGGGACAGCAACAAAGAGTAGCTCTCGCGCGTGCTTTAGCACCGGAACCAGAGTTATTACTCTTAGATGAGCCTTTTTCAGGACTTGATATAGAAATGAGGTTAAGGATTAGAGAGCAAACTCTCGAGGTACTTAAGGGTAGTGGAGTGGCAACTTTAATGGTTACGCATGATGCTGAAGAAGCAATGTTTATGGCCGACCGAATAAAGGTAATCGGCGAGAGTGGACATGTTTTGCAGGCAGGTCGACCCCATGAAATATTTTACCATCCTCGTCATCAGTTTGTAGCGAAATTGTTTGGAAAAACGAATTGCATACAAGGGATTGTTAACAAAGGTGCGGTAAACACTCCATTTGGAGAGGTTTCCTGTATTGGGTTTATGGATGGTGAAAGGGTAGAGATTTTGATCCGACCCGAAGGGGTGCAATTAAGTGACAAAAATGATGGTGTGCCCGCGACAATTCTGTCTACACATCTGCTTGGACACGATAGCCTGATGCGGGTTCGGTTAGATCAAGAGAAAAATGGAACAGAATATCATGTAAGAGTTCACAGTGAATTTGACCCTGGGCTGATATATCCTATTACGGCAAAAATAGATCCCGAATATACCTTTGTTTTCCGTCATAGTGATGGATTAGTTGCGGATGCCTCTGAAGAACAGCTTTTAGATCAGGGGAGAGACTTTTTGAAGAAAGGAGATAGGGTCGAGTGACTATAATTAAGGTTTTTGGTTCAAATCGGAGTGTTTCTTTTTTTTCTAGACCAGGTTATAATTGGAATGTGTTTGTGTGATAGATAATAAGGTTGGTTAAATGGTTGAGATGACTTCGTCCTTTGAACTTGAAATAGAGGCGCTTGATGAGGACCATAAAACCCTCATAGGTCTAGCAAACGAAATTTCCTGGGATGTTGATCAGAATAAGGGTAAGAACTGTGCCAGGTTGGTGGCTCAATTTGTCAAGCTTTCGAAGCAGCATTTTGCAAGAGAGGAGGCACTATTGACAAAGGCAGGTTACCCAAATGTCAAGAAACATCATGAACATCATACTAGCTTAACTGATAAAATGAACCATATGTTGGAATTTTCAACGGTGGCCGCAGACAATCCCATCGCGGGAGAGAGTCTAAAAAAAGAACTAATGTATTTTTTGATGGATGATGTCATTACTTCAGATATGGAATTTAAGGATTTCGTGAAGTCTAAAACGGAGACCCTTAGAAAGGAGGACCCAGTCCCCTAAAGAAACTGGGTCCAATAATTTTAGATTCTGAACTCTTACGGTCTATTGTTGCTCTTCCGGAAGGACTAAGTTTAATACCACCGCGATAACTGCGACTGGTAATAGTCCTGAAGTCATCAGAAGTTGGACGGTTCCATCTAGGTGTTGAACCGCGCCAGGAACCTTCTGGAGTCCGAAACCAATAGACAAAGATACTGCAAAGATCATCATGTTACGTCTATTCCATTTTACATCAGAGAGCATATTTATCCCTGCACTTGCGACCATTCCAAACATAACAATTACTCCCCCTCCGAGAACAGAAATAGGCATTGAAGACACAATTGCTCCAATTTTGGGGATTAGGCCGCATATAATGAGAAAGATAGCGCCAATAGTTACCACGTATCGGCTCATTACACCAGTCATAGAGACTAAGCCAACATTTTGACTAAAGGAGGTATTGGGTAGTCCACCAAAAATTCCAGCTACAGCAGATCCGAGACCATCGGCATAAGTTCCACCTTGAATTTCGTTATCTGTTGCTTCTCTACCTGCCCCTCCTTTGGCAATTCCAGAAATATCGCCAACGGTCTCAATGGCGCTTACTATAGAAATTAAGCAAATGGAAATTATTGCTGCGGCGTTCAGATCAAAACCGTATTTAAAGGGTTCCGGAAGAGCAAACCACGCAGCTTTCTCTACACCTGAAAAATTCACTGCTCCCATAAACATAGCAATAATATAGGCTACAATCATGCCAACAAGCACTGCAGCGCTAGACAGAAGTCCTTTAGCCCAGAATTTTAAAGCTAATGACACAATAATGACGATAAGTGCTAAACCCCATTTAGACATTCCTCCCCACTCAGGGTTTTTCATTTGAAAGTCTGCTGCACCGCCAGCAGCATATTTTATTCCGATTGGAATCAGGTAAATTCCAATTGCTAAAATAATAAGGCCAGATACAAGTGGAGGAAACCAGTGTCGTATTTTCCCTATAATTGTCCCCAAAAAAGCATGAAAAATTCCGCCAACTAATATGCCCCCAAAAAGTGCTCCCATGCCTGCAGTTTTCGCTATAGGTATCATCACAGGCACAAAAGCAAAGCTTGTACCTTGCATGACGGGTAGACGAGCTCCAACGGGCCCAAAACCAATAGTTTGAAAAAGTGTGGCAACACCAGCAAAAAGCATAGACATCTGGATCAAAAAGATTTCATCAGCTGAACCGAAAGCGAAACCAGCAGCACCACCTATGATTATTGCAGGAGTAACATTGCTGATAAACATCGCTAACACGTGCTGCAAACCTAAAGGAACTGCTTGACCTAAAGGAGGAGAATAGTCTGGATCGCTCAGTTGTTCTGTGGATCCTGTAGTTTTTTCAGTATTCATATTTAAGTCTCCAATTTTAAAGTTGATAAAAAATCATACGGTAGGCCCAAACTTTCTTTTATTTTTATATCTGCTCAGAAAATCTATGGCATAACTTAGACCCATTTATCGCTCCCGGGGAGACCAAATGAAATTTCTTAAATATCCTTTCAACTTTGATACAAATTTAAACAACAGAAAAACAGCTAAATAGTCTTCCGGAGGAGTTTATAGGTTTTTCTTTAATACAAAAAGCTTTTTGACAAAAAAACGTAAAGATCGGAGAGTTACCAAAGAAATCAGCAGTCCAAAGTAGTCTCTCTCTCCCATTCTGTTAGGTGTCTAGAATATTTATTCCAATCGTTTGTCTTTAATTTTATATAAGATTCAGAAAATTCTTTGCCAAGATAAGATTGAAGAACCCTATCTTTTGAGAAAGCTCTAATAGCATCAATAAGATACAGGGGAAGGCGCCTTACACCTCGGAACTTTTGGCTATTGGAATACATATCTATGTCCAACCTCTTTCCAGGACTAGTCTCATTTTCAATGCCATCGAGGCCAGCAGCTAGGTATCCCGCCATCAGGAGATACGGATTCGCCGAGCCGTCAGCAAGACGAAATTCAAAACGACCTTCATCTGGGATACGTACCATGTGGGTTCGATTGTTTCCTCCGAATGAAATAGTGTTGGGTGCCCAAGTTGACCCAGAAGAGGTTGTTGCCGCATTAATTCGTTTATATGAATTAACAGTTGGATTCGTCAGAGCAGCCAAGCCCTCAGCATGTGCCAACACACCACCAAGAAAAAAGTAACCAAGCCTTGAAATTCCGAGCTCTCCGGTTGCATCATGCGTAATGCAGGTCTTTTGGTCAAGGGTCCAGAGAGAGGCATGCACGTGGCAGCCGTTACCTGTAAGGTGGGTGAATGGTTTTGGCATAAAGGTAGCGCGCAGATTATTTTGCTCGGCAATCGATTTCACCATAAAGCGGAAGAATGATAGCTGATCAGCCACCTTCAGACTGTCACTATAATCCCAATTAATTTCAAATTGTCCATTTGCATCTTCATGATCACTCTGGTACGGAGACCAACCCAGTTGCTCCATGGAATCGCAGATTTTTGAAATCACGTCAAATCTTCGCATTAATGCAGATTGATCATAGCAAGGTTTTTCTTGGTTGTCATAACCATCCGAAATCGAGGTCCCATCCTCGTTGATTAGAAAAAACTCGGGCTCAACTCCTACCATCATTTTAATACCCTTCTTTCTAGCTCTTTCTACAACTGTATTTAGAACATTTCTTGGCGCTTGTTCTACCTTTTGTCCATTCATATATAAATTCCCCGGCACCCAAGCAACTTCAGGCTTCCAGGGCAATTGGATCACAGCTTCTGCATCAGTCATTGCAAATATATCAGGATAGGCTGGGGTCATATCAAGCCATGCGGCAAAGCCTCCAAACCCAGCCCCGCTTTTTTGCATGCTTGAAATTGCGGAGGCAGGAACTAATTTTGACCGCTGCGCTCCAAACAAATCAGTAAAATTCATGAGAAAAAATTTAATTTGATTTTCGTTTGCAAATTTAGCTAAGTCGAGCGTCATTTATTTTTCTCCCTGGTTTTTGTATATAATGGAATATTTTTCATTAAAAATTGGTCTGTCCCGGTATCCAATTGGTGCCTGCCAAAGGAACCCGTGCCATTGCTGCGGCCTCAACCGATATTGCTGTAAGATCCTCAGGCTCTAAATTCAAGACATGTCTTTTACCGCACGCTCTCGCAATTGTTTGTGCCTCTAATGTCATTACCTTCAAAAAATTGGCTAATTTCTCTCCGGCAGTAATAGGATCTAGATTTTTAGTTAATGAGGGGTCCTGGGTGAAAATTCCAGCGGGATCTCTGCCTTCATGCCAATCATCGAACGCCCCAGAGGTTGTGTGAAGTTTATTATACTCATTTTCATATTTAGGATCATTATCCCCAATAGCTACAAGGGCAGCTGTCCCAATTGAGACTGCATCAGCGCCTAAAGCGATTGCCTTTGCAGCATCAGCACCATTTCGGACTCCACCAGAGATAATTAACTGAACTTTTCTGTGGAGTTTGGCTTCTTGCAACGCGCTTACAGCTGGGTATATGCAAGCCAGAGTTGGTTGGCCAACGTGTTCAATAAAAACTTCTGGTGTTGCTCCGGTACCGCCCTGCATCCCATCAATTACGATAACATCTGCTCCAGCTTTTATCGCCAAAGCAGTATCATAGTAGGGTCTGGCGCCGCCTATTTTTACGAATATAGGTTTTTCCCAATTTGTAATTTCTCTTAATTCCAAAATTTTGATTGCGAGGTCGTCTGGTCCTGTCCAATCCGGATGTCTACATGCCGATCTTTGGTCTATGCCAGGAGGAAGGTCACGCATTTTAGAAACTCGACCTGAAATTTTTTGGCCTAGCAACATGCCTCCACCGCCAGGCTTTGCTCCTTGACCAACGACTATTTCAATTGCATCAGCTTTCCTTAGGTCATCTGGATTCATGCCATACCGGGATGGAAGGTATTGATACACGAGTACTTTTGATTGCGTCCTTTCCTCGGGCGTCATTCCTCCGTCTCCAGTTGTAGTTGCGGTGCCAGCAATTGAAGCCCCTCTTCCCAATGCCTCCTTAGCTGCAGCGGATAATGAACCAAAACTCATTCCAGCGATTGTGATGGGGATAGATAGTTTTAAGGGGGCTTTTGCGAACCGGTCTCCCAACAAAACGCTCGTATCACAAGTTTCCCTATAGCCCTCAAGTGGATAACGAGACATCGATGCGCCCAAGAATAAAAGGTCATCAAAATGAGGAAGAGAACGCTTGGAACCACCTCCCCTTATATCATAAATACCCGTGGAGGCAGCTCGTCGAATTTCTGATAATGTGTAGTCATCAAAAAGTTTTGATTTTCTTGGTGTAGTTGGGGGTGATGCGGTCATTATATTCTCAATATTTGCCAATGTTTTCTGTTTTAAAGTTATATAATTTTCTCGACGACCCAAAACGCTTAAATTCATTTGGGTGGACAGACATTTCAGCCTTTTTTATAAGAGAGGCCAATTCCTCCAGGTGCTCTGGTCGCATTTCCTTCTCGATGCAGTCGCTCCCAAGGCTCTCAACTTTTCCCCGAACAAATAACTTAGCTTCATAAATTGAATCGCCAAATGCATTACCCGCATTGCCACATATAACTAAATTACCAGACTGAGCCATGAAAGCTGACATATGGCCAACTGAACCGCCTATTACAATATTTGCACCCTTCATCGAAATACCACAGCGCGAGGACGTGTCACCCTCAATTACGAGAAGTCCTCCATTCGCAGATGACCCAGCTGATTGAGAAGCGTTGCCAGTAACACGAATTACACCCGACATCATATTTTCTGCAACTCCAACCCCTGCATGGCCATCAATCGTAATTTTTGCATGCTGATTCATTCCACCACAATAAAACCCTACATGGCCATTAATTTTTACACTTATGGTATCATTGAGGCCACAGGCAACCGCATGTTTTCCCATCGGATTATCAATTTGCCATTCTTTGGGGGAATTGGTTTTGGGAGGATTCTGGAGGATAGAATTGATATGCCTTATACTCATATGGTTTAAGTCAAACCTTTTCATTAGTTTATCTAACCCATCCAATTGTAGACTTTTAGAGGTTGAGGCTCCCAAATTCTTGCGGATTCAGCTCCGGGCAAGTGAGCAAGAGCCCGATACTCCGTTCCCATAGCCACCCAATCATTTGTTTCGGCCAATACTGCATGCTTGCAACTAAATGCATCCCTGACCACAGCAAAACCATTTTCGGTACCAACACAAAATGTAAAAAAACCATCTATCTCAGAACAAGCCTCCTCAAGAGTTTTTTGTAATGATAATCCTTGTCTTAATTTTGAACTCATATACTGCGCAGCGACTTCGGTATCGTTATCCGTTTGGAAAGCTATACCATCTTTTTGAAGCTTTCGCCGAAGAAAATTATGATTTGATAAAGACCCATTATGAACCAAGCATAGGTCTAAACCGCTTGAAAAAGGGTGGGCTCCTTGGAGGTTAACTGCACTTTCTGTGGCCATTCGAGTATGCCCTATCGCGTGACTACCATCAATTTTCTTTAATTTAAATTCCTTACAAACATCCACGGGTAGTCCAATTTTTTTAAATATTTCTATACATTTACCTGAGCCAATCAAACTAATGCTTGGCCAGTTTTTAAGCAACCAAGAGTGAAATACTGTGGGCTCAATACTAGCAATAAGTATCGCAAAAGTCTTTTTTCTTGAAAGTTTGAAGTTCTGATTGAAAGAGGTTTTAAGAGTTTCTATGAATGTGTTCCAATCTATTTCTTCACTCAGGGTCGCGAGCGAAAATTTTGTTTTTCCTCTCGCTGTTGGCCGACGAAATATTGCAAATCCGGCTGAGTCAGGGCCCCGGTCTGACATTTCCACCATCATTGGCTGGAACAGCTCACCAAGATGTGGATGAAGTTTTTTATTTTTTAAATAGAGGCCAACGATTCCACACATTGAAAGGTCAATACCCTTAATCCAACATTTAAAAGTTCACCTGATCACCACCCTTTAGTGAGAGTATCTCTCGGGCCTCATCAGGAGTCGCAATTTCCAGTGACATTCCTTCAAGAATTTGTCGTATCTTAGTTACTTGCTCAGCGTTGCTCTCGGCCAGCTTTCCCGGCCCACACCATAGCGAGTCTTCCATGCCCACTCTGACATTGGCTCCCATGGCTGCTCCTATTGAGCCAAGGGAAATTTGGTTTCGGCCAGCACCCAAAATGGACCACTGGTAGGAGTCACCGAATAATCGGTCGGCAGTTCTTTTCATATGCATTAGGTCTTCTGGATGTGCACCGATACCACCCAAAATGCCAAATACGGACTGAACAAATAATGGAGGGGTCACGACTCCTCGATCTAAAAAGTGAGCGAGGTTATAAAGGTGAGAAATATCGTAGCATTCAAACTCAAAGCGTGTACCATTATTGCTACATGAGGTAAGAATATATTCAATATCTTTGAATGTATTTTTGAAAACTCGATCACGACTACTTTCTAAATATTCCCTTTCCCATTCAAATTTGAATTCTTTAAAACGGTCTTGCATGGGATAAAGGCCGAAGTTCATAGACCCCATATTCAGTGAAGCGACTTCAGGCTGACATTTCATTGCGGGTTGGAGGCGTTCCTCAATTGTCATGGTCGCTGCTCCTCCAGTGGTAATATTTATTATCGCATCAGATTGTTGCTTGATCCTGGGGAGAAAATCCATAAATGCATCAAGGCTTTGGTCGGGGCTTCCGTCTTTTGGATTGCGAGCATGTAAATGGATTATTGATGCCCCCGCATCATTTGCCCCTAAAGCCGCATTAGTAATTTCATCGGCACTCACGGGGAGATAAGGGGACATTGAAGGAGTGTGTATTGATCCAGTTACAGCACAAGTAATTATCACTTTTCGGCTTACCGCCATAATGTTCTCCTACTTTCCAAAAAGTTTATCTGACTTCCGTTTGTGCACCGCAAGAGCCATCAGCCGGCGGTCACGCCATGCTTGCCGTTCTTGCAATTCTTTTTTTGGAAGAATTTGGCGTCGTTGCTTTTCAACCTTATCTAAAATTGGACCCGCAATATCAATTGGGCGAGCGAAATCTGAGCTCATTCTTTCGTAGATATTTCCATACCGATTAGAGTAGTCCCTTACGCCATCAGGAGCATTCAAGTCAATTGTTTCGAATGGACCCATGAATGACCACCTTAATGCAAGGCCCTGAGAAATTCCTGCATCAACGTCTTCAACTGAGGCGTAACCATCATTAATGAGACGAAAAGCCTCCTGTAATAGGGCCCCTTGCATACGATTCATGATAAATCCATCCAGCTCTTTTGACATCAAAATTACAGAATGCCCCGCCTTATCTAAAATCTTATGAGCTTTGTTAGATATTTTTGGGTCGGTCCAGGGTGATGGACATAACTCAACAGCTGGAATTAGATAAGGGGGATTGATTGGGTGCGCTACAATACACCGGCTCCTACCTGACAGCTTTTTAGAAAAGGCAGATGGCACAAATGCAGATGATGAGCTTGCTAAAATAGTATCTTTTGGCGAGATTGAATCCAACTGGGCAAACACGTGTTTCTTAGTGTCAAGTTCTTCTGGCGTGCTTTCTTGGACGTATTCAGCACCATCAAGTGCATCATTCAGTTGGTCTGATATCTTAATCCGATTAAAAACTTCCATCACACTCTGATCGAAAAGAAAATCATTCTGATGGAGGTCCTCTAGAGTGCTTTTTATAATTTCTAGTGTCGAGGATAAGAGGTCGGAGTTTGTGTCAAACAGTGTAACAATATTTCCAGCCCTAGCAAAACTTATCGCCCAAGCACGTCCTATGAGTCCTGTGCCAACAGTTGTTATTCGATAAGACATTCCATTTCCTCGATCCTACAGTTTCTCAACGTTTCCGCATACGCTTAATGCTTGACCAGAAATATTTTTTCCCATTGGGGAACACAAAAATAAGGCCATTTCCGCTATATCTTGGCCAGTGACCATGCGTCTTAGTGATACTTGTTCCAGCAGTTCTTTTTCTGCATCATCATAATTTATCCCAATTTGTTGGGCTCGGTTAGATATAACATGCTCAATCCGCTTGCCTTCAACTACCCCCGGGAGAAGGGCATTTACGCGAATTCCAAAAGGCCCTAATTCGATAGCTAATGATTTTGTCATACCAACTATGCCCCATTTCGAGGCGGAGTACGGTAGCCGATAAGAAAAACCAAGTCTTCCTGCAACGGATGACAGACTAATGATTGCTCCCTCGGTGGTTTCCTTCAACATTGGAACCGCGCGCTTTATGCAATAAAAGTGGCTATTGAGATTTATATCAATAGTTCGTCGCCAGTCATCTGAACTCATCGCCTCTACACTGCAAGTGGGACCAGCAACCCCAACATTATTAATTAAAACGTCCAACCCGCCCCCCAAATATTGCTTAGCCTTCGCAAAAAAAACATCGATTTGTTTTTCATCTGCGGTATCTATTTTTATGGCCCCAATATCAGGGCGGTCTTTTTCTAATGCCTTTAGCGCGTTGTCGTCTACATCGCAGGTAAACACTTTGGCCCCGTTATCCGCAAAAATCTCGGCTATAGCGCGACCTATTCCAGCAGCCCCAGCTGTGATTAAAACTCGAAGTCCACCTTTAATGAAACCTCTATTTTCTCTTTTCATTAGAAAGTTCCTGCGCCAGATCACTAATTAACTTTTTAGTTTAATCAAAACTAAAAATATTTTGTTGAAAGTATAAATAATTTTACTTTTCTTGATAAGGATACAACAAAAATCAATCATTATCCAAAAAAAATTCAATTAAACCATTCTCTAGCGTTGATATTATTGAGCAGTTGGTATCATGGCTATCCTATCGAAATTACCTAAAAATTAGCCAAAATAAATTTGTCAATCGCAAGGACTTGACGGTTGGTTCTGGTTGGCCATAATCACCCTTGTGTCCCAGGGGTGCCTTGATAAGAGGCTGAGATGTCGATGAGCAATATTTAGCGAACGCGACGACCCTTAGAACCTGATCCGGATTATGCCGGCGGAGGAAAGAGGAAAAGCGTTCTTTTGTTATCTCTTTAGTTGGCTTGGTTTATCATTGGCTCCCGGATCAGCTTTGTAATGGTAAAGAATGGATGTTGATGGACGGAGAATGGTATGAAGAAAGTCTCGCTTTTGATCGTGTTTCTATATTTTAAACCAGTTTTTGCGCAAGAAGAAATAACGGTTCTTCTTGACTGGTTCATAAACCCGGATCATGGACCAATAATAATTGCTCAAGAAAAAGGTTATTTCGCGGAGAAGCAACTAAAAGTTGAGATAATCGCGCCAGCAGATCCATCAGCCCCGCCAAAGTTGGTCGCGGCGGGTAAGGCAGACTTAGCAATAAGTTATCAGCCCCAGCTACATCTCCAAATTCACCAAGGTTTGCCATTAATTCGAGTTGGAACCCTAGTTGCCACGCCATTGAATTGTCTCCTTGTCCTAGCGAATGGACCAATTAAAACCCCTGCACACTTGAAGGGTCGCAAGGTCGGGTTTTCTGTAGCAGGTGTCGAGGAGGCTGTACTTGCAACGATCTTGCGGAAATATAATCTGGATTTGCCGGATATTGAATTAGTGAACGTAAATTTTTCCCTATCGCCAGCATTGATGTCAAAGCAAGTAGATGCTGTTATAGGAGCTTTCCGAAATTTTGAACTTAACCAACTGCAAATAAATGGGCTGGAGGGACGTTGTTTTTATGTAGAAGAGGAGGGCGTTCCGTCTTATGACGAGTTGATTTACGTAGCCAACGCGAATTCATTAGAGGTAAATAAAATTAAAAGATTTTTGTCAGCTTTGGAGAGGGCTACACAATATATCATAAATAATCCTGATGAAAGTTGGAAAATTTTTTCTAAAACATCAAAAGAATTGGCTGATGAACTTAATAAGCGAGCTTGGGCGGATACTTTGCCAAGATTTGCTTTGCGACCTGCAGCGTTAGATGCTGGCAGGTATATTCGTTTTGAAAAGTTTTTAAAGGGTGTTGGTTTGATCCCTTTTGAGAGAGATATTTCTTCCATAGCTATTGATGTTACTGGCCAATGAGTAAGATGCTTGATTATGGCCGGACTTTTAACCTTTGGCGCGACTCTGCGCCTAAATCCTGGGACGGATATGTAAACCATAGGTTTGTTATTGGGCTAAGTGATGGGACTTTACCTCGAAAGGAGTTTTTAAATTACCTCCGACAGGATTATTTGTTCTTGGAAAAATTTGCGCGGGCTTGGGCTTTAGCTGTAGTTAAAGCATTGGATTTAGAAGAAATGAAAGCTGCAGTTACGATCGTAAATGCTCTTATTCATGATGAAATGCAGTTACATGTTAAGTTTTGCAGAAGTAATGGAATAGATGAATTAGAGTTATCTCGTACCGAGGAGGCACCAGAAAATTTAGCTTATACTAGGTATGTACTCGAAACCGGTTACACGGGCA
>MDTA01146323.1_pt1 | contig 12869 bp, 9 predicted proteins | sample 811151 | NCBI WGS metagenome assembly MDTA01 (sample SAMN05326648, study PRJNA326480) | marine metagenome | isolation source: seawater | place: Indian Ocean: South | collected 2010
TATCGAGTAATAAATTGATTTATTTTTTTCAGTTACTGTAGGTATTATTCCAATTTTCATTTTTAAATTATCTGTAAATCTTTTTCTTCACAATTTAGAAACACACTATTAGCTTTTATTAATTTCTCAAAATTTTTGTCTCCAATACCAATTGCTGCAGGTATACCAATTTCATTACACCTAATGAACATATGAGAATTTGGTCCACCGTATGCAGTTATTAAACCACGTATTTTTTTAGAAAAAATAAAATCATAACCAGGATCAGCATTTTTAATTAGCACAATTTTATTATTTAAGTTTAAATTTAATTTTTTTTCATTTAACAGGGCTATTTTTCCAAAAATATTTTTTCTTCCAACAAATGTTGCTTTGATATTTTTTTCAGTAAATAAAAAAATATCATTTTCATTTTTAATAATATTTGGAAACTTGATGTTTTGATTGAAAAAATAATCCTTTTTGTTTTTTTTAATTTCTATTCTCAAAATATCTTTTACTTGTGTGTATATAAATTTATTATACAAATCTAAAATAATATTAATATTTAGATATGATAAATCGCTTTTGTTAATTTTAAACATTTTACCTATTAAAATTAATTGGTTAAATATTTCATTAATACAGTAGGTAAAATTAAATTTTGATTTTTCTCTTGAAATAATACTTAATTCTAAAAAGTTTACAAAATTATCAACTTTATGATTAATCTTATATTTTTTTAAATATTTTGAAATTTTATTTTTGGTTTTGAGATCAAAGTCAAACTTTTTTGTTCGAAAAGAATATTTTCTTACCTTCTTGGCAAAGTAAGAATTGTAATTATCTTTATAATTTTTTGAATTTATCTCGTAAGTATTAGGTCTAAGATGTCCATATATTTTTAAAAATTTTAATTTATCAAGTTTAATTAAATCTTTATTTAGTTTGCTAGTGATAGATGTTAAAGAATTTAAAAATTGAAAGTGTTCTTTTGGAGATATTATTTTTTCATTTACCATACTATTTAAAAATTGAACCGAAATAAAAGCAAATCTGGCAATATTAGCAAATGGTATTGTCCCATAAATTTTACACAAATTTGTTAATCGATAAATTTTATTTATAGGATGCAATTTTTCTTTTATTATTTTATTTGTTTTTCCAGTAATTTGATTAGAAACGTCTAAATTCTCACCAAGATAATTGATAGATTTATTTGTAATGTTTTGTAATGATCGTTTAATTTGCAAAATTTCGACATCAGAAAAATTAAATTTCTTTAATCTTCGAAGCTTTTCATTAGTTGAAAAATCTATAGAAGATAAAATTAGTTCACTCTCTATTTTATCATAATAAAAATATGGTTTTTTTCTAAAGTTATTTAAATAGTAACGGAGAAGTTTTTTTTTTAAATTCTTATTTAAATCGTTTGGAATGAATGAATATAGTGATAGTCCCACATCGATATATTGTTGACCCATAAACTCATGCATTAAAGGTAAATCAAAGCAATCTGAGTAACCTAATAGTTTTCTACTTTTTGACCAAACTTGGTTAGTAATTAGTTCAGCGTAAAGGGATGAAGCCAAAGGCTTTGGTTTTAGACCCAACATTTCAGCAGGGTTCCAATCGGTCATGTTGGAATAAATTTTTTTACTTTTATCAAGTAAATTTTTGTCATTTACCATTTTTTTTAATTTCTTTTTTAAATCAAATAAGACTTTGGAGGAAATATTTTCATTTTTTTTTAGAGAATTAAGCTCTCTAATTTGGAGTATGTTTATTTGCTTCTTTTTGTTTATTGAAAATTCAATATCAAGATTTTTTAAACTAAAATTTTTTTGTATTTTAAATGTGGTGTCAATAATTTTTTTTAAATATTTATTTTTAATTTTAGATGTTTTTATTTTAGAAAAGAAAACAAAATAATTACCATTTATATTCCCGGAAGTAATCTCTGATGTTGATTTACCTTTGTAAAAATTTACTGTTATATAATTTTCCAATCTTTTTGAATTTTTAGCGAATATTACACCGTTTAAAAATGAGTCCCCGATATATTTTTGAGCGATTACATATCCTTTTTTTTTCTTATATTTTGAAAATATTAATTTTAATTTACTTAATATTTCATCATCATCATTATTATTTACCAAAATACTATCATACTTTCCTGCATTACTAACACGTACATCCTCATCAAAAGCAGCAGATCTTAAAATTATTTTTTTTTCTTTTTTAAAGTTTTTATTAATAAGATTTAAAGTTTCATTTAAATTATTTTTTAAAAAATCATAATCAAAAAAAATAAATTTTGGAATTTTAAAACCTAAATTTTTTGCTTTTATTAAATTACTAATTTTATTTGGTAATTTATTCATTTCCTATAAGTTATAACCAGTAATCTTTTTTAAAATTTTTGAGTCTTTTTTAAATTTCTCTTTCAGCCAGATATAAGCATCAGATGGTATCTCTGGTATTTTTTTAATTATATTATTTTTAATTTTTTTAATCATAAGCACTTGTTTAGCTGTGTACTGATTATAATTAATTTTTTTATTCGATCTAATTTTTTCAATAATTGGATTTATATTCTTATTTTTAAAGTGATTTCTTATATTATGCTGAAATTTAATATTCTTTATATAAAAACTCGAAAAAATAGAGGCTTTTTTAATTTTATGCATTTTTAGATTCATAAATTTAAACGCTTTTAGTAAATTTTTATTTTGCTTTTTTCTTAAATCCTCGGAATTAAGAATAAGAACATTTTTTTTTGGAAAATACCTAAAAAGAATTTTTAAATATTTTAAATAATTACTTCTTTCAAAATATGAGAATGGTTTTTCCTGTTTGAAATGGAATGTCTCATTTTTGTATCTAACTTTTTCTATTAATAAAGATTTGTAGAATGAGTATTTTTCAAAACCATTTAAGATTGAATACCTATAATCAGCCCAAGATCTTTCAATTCTGTCTCGAAGTATAATTATAATTCTTGCATCCGGATTAAATTTATAAAGTCTTTTTATTGCTTTGCTACTTGTTAAAATTTGAGAAGAATGATCGATAGTTAGCTTATCAGGATTTTTAAAAAATTGTTTCTGATACCAACCGACACCTTTTCTATAAAATCTATCAGTTTTAAAAAAGTTATACTCTCTTCCGTCATCCCTTTTGAGGAGCTTAATTTTTGAATTTTGAGATAGTGTTTCAGACAAATTGCTTGTACCACAAGCATAACCTCCACATATCAAGAAATGTCTTTTATAATTGAATTTCATATTAGCGAACATAAGCTCTTCGATAAATTCTAAAAAAAACTCACATTTTGTTTTAAAATTTACTTGTTCTAAGTTTTTTGTTTTTTTCAGGATTTTAAATTTTCTAATGATTTTACCCCGGTCTACCTTTGATATTATTTCATGAAAACATGATCCAATATATTTCAATTTTGATTTCCTTAACTTTTCATCAGCATTTAAACCTTTGAATTTGAGTGAATAAGATGGATGAAGATTAAATATTCTTCTCTTATAAACTGCAAGAATTTTACCAACTAGAATTTTATTAAAAACCAGTACTATATAATCGCATTTTATTTTTAATGCGTAATTCAAAATATCATCAGATATTTTTTCATTAGAATTTGAATTTAAAAATTTATATTTAATTTTTTTTTTTTTTAAAAAATGGGTTAAATTTAAATTTTTTTCAGTCCTCAACATATATATTGAATTAAGTGTATTTAAATTTCTTAAGGAATTTCGTATTAAATTTCCTGAGGAAGAATTGACAATTAATATTTTATTTACAGAGTTTATATATCTTCTCATAAATACTTTTACCTATCCCATATTTCAGGAAAAATTTTAAATAAATACTAATTAAATATTCGGTTAATACTTTCTTAAACTCTACAAAGTAATTGTTCTTTTTAATAGAGATTTGTGAAAAGTGATAGTATTTAGCACCCAAAGATTCCTTAAACATATCAGCCCCACGTCCAAGCATAATTGTTTTTATTCCTCTACTTTCAGCATATTTAATTATTTCTGCAAATGGTTTGTGGCTACAAGGTTTTTTTTTATCTTTATTTGTTGCTGCAGCTATATAATATATTTTTTTTTCGAATTCTAAAAAAATTGTTATAGATAATAATTCATTATCCTGAAAATTTTTATAAATTATTAACTTATCTTTAAAATACTTTTTTAGTAGATAAAAATATTTTTTTGGATATGGAATTCGATTAAAATTTTTAATTCTTGATGTGAAATAAAAATCGTAAAATGAATCTAAATCTTGAGTTTTATAAATTTGAGAATTTTTTTTTAAATTTCTTTTAAAATTTTTATTACAGTTTTTGATAAAATTATCATAACTTTCAAAAGATAAATAATAATACTTATCTCTTAAAATCTGTAAATCTTTTAATTCTATTTTTTGATTTGATATAATTTTTATAATTTTTTGATTTTTATTTGATAAATCAGAAATCTGAAATTTTTCATTCTCATCTAAGAAAATTGTAAAGTCAGTATTTGGTAGTGAAATAGCTCTATTTGATATTAAATCTTCGTGATTTAAAAAAGGAACCATTGAGTTATTGACATTAAGAAATTCAATTTTTGATTCATGCAACTCCTCAATTAAATTTAACCATATTTTAGACTTATATAAAAAATTATTCAAAAATTAGTATTGTGTTAAATCTTTATAAGTTTTTTTTTTAAGTAAGGTATTTTTTTAATAAATTTACTTGTCAGATTAAAAACTTTGTTTTTCATTAAAGCTTTATTGTTAGCTAAATTTATTCTTACAATTTCTCCAGCAGCTATAAAACAATTATTCCCGATTTTGATGTGCTCTTGAACTGTTACACCTGCACCTATAAAACAATTTTTTCCGATAGAAGTATTTGATGCAAAGGAACATTTTGGCGAAATAATTGTATTTTCCGAAATTTTACAATAAGTGCCTATAGCACTATGAGAAAATATAGCAGCGCCATCCTTAATATTTGCAAATGGATATATTTTAACAAAATTATCTACAAAAATTCCTTTTCCAATTTTTGAAGATTTGCTTACATGAGAAAATTTAGAAATACAGTTAAATAATTTAAATTTATTATCTATTAAATATTTAAATAATCTAGCTCTAATATGTGGGTTAGCTATCGCAATGATAAATGATTTTTTTTTGAATTTAGAAATATCACTTAATTCACCAATATTATTTTTAACTTTCTTGTTATCATCAAGAAAACCATAAAACTCACTTTTTTTTATATTATCGAGTATTATTTGACCCATGTGGGCACCACCAATAATAATTTTATTTTTTAAAGTCATTTTAATTAAATATTATTTTTTTTCTTTTTATAAAAGATTGCGAAATTCTTGATTGGGTATTTCTAAGTTTATCTTTCAAAATATCCTGTTCTTTTATAAATTTATATTTACCAAATTTCAAACTTTCTAGCTCTTCAAAAGCATTTAAAATATCTAAATCATTTGGAGATTCAATACTTTCTATGTTTAAATTCTTAAAATTTGTCTCAGAATTTTGAAGTTTTATTTGATGATATATATTTATCAAAGGATTATTTTTCATTGATATTAAAGCGGGTACCATAATACACCTATCACTTTCTATTCGAGTATTGATATGCCAATAATTTATATATAGGTAATATTTATATAAATATCTTGGAATTGTTGCTAAACCAGAAGCACAGATTATTGAAAATTCTGCAAATTTGAATAATTTTAAATCATTTAAGAAATTTGCAATTTTAGATTCAGCATAATTGATTACTTGATACTTTTTAAAGATTTCAGGATATTTTTCTCTACCTATAAATACTATTTGATAATCTTTGTTTATGGCATATTCTATTAGTTTTATGTACGCTTGTGGTTTAAGTGGTTTTGCACAAGCATTTATTATTCTATTATTTACATGAATCAGAAGAGTTTTTTTATTTTTTATTCCAATTTTTGAAAATTGAGCCCAATCTTTTGATGTTAAACTGATGTTATTTAGAAAACTTTGATAAAATTTTTTTGATTTATGTTTATTTAAATTATTCTCTAAAACTTGAGTCCATTCATTTACAGCTCTATTTCCTAAACCAGAAAAAATTATATTCTGGGTTTTTGTCTCATCACTTTTTACGCTGTTTATTTTATAGGTTTGTTCGCCAACACCTATATCAATAATTAAATCATTATTACTTTTTATAAATATTGGCAACAACAAATAAAATAAAAAGTTACTTTTTATATATCTAATATAACTTAAATCTGATTTATAATAATTGATTATGTTATCAACTATTTCACTTTTTTTATAAATAAGAATTATTTTACAGTTTTTTCTTAGTTTTAATTGATTATTTCTAAATTGACGGTCAAACATATGTAATTCCATAATTGAATGACCAACTCCTTCCGATAAATTTGTCAAAAAATAAAAATTTTTACGTATAAATATTTTCTCGAAAACCAAAAATGGAAAATAAAAGAATCTAGTTAAAAATATTGAAATACTTTGTTCATAAATTATAGAAATTTTTTGGGGCGCTAATTTCAATTTACGATATAATGATGAAACAAATGATTTAAAATACATTTTATTAGTAAGTTAATATTCTTATAATAGAAAATTAATTGTAGAAATCACAGAAAAAACAATGTAAATCCTAATTTAAAATTGGACAACCATCTGTATATGTTCAAAAAATTAAATTATATCACAAAATAAATATAAAATTTTATGAATATAAAAAAAATTGTTTGCAGAATATGTGGCGGTAATAAAGTTGATATAATTATTAAACTTGCAGATATTCCTCTTCCAGAAGTATATGAAAAATCTTCAATAAATGCCAAAAAGCATAAAAATTACAAATATAGGTTAGGTAGATGTACAAATTGTAAACACGTTCAATTGGTTGATTTGATAGATAAGAAAATACTATGGAAAAATTACACATACTTTTCAGGTCAGACAGAAACATTTAGAAATCATTTTAAGGAGGTTTCAGGAGTAATTAAAAAATTTTGTAATTTAAAAAAAGGGGAATTGGTAATAGATATTGGCAGTAATGATGGGGAATTTCTAAAAAACTTTAAAAAAACAAATAATGTTTTAGGAGTGGATCCAGCAAGTAATGTAGCAAAATTTGCATGGAAAAATAATAGAGTTAAAACTTTAGTATCTTTTTTTGATAATAAAATTACAAATAAAATATTGTCATCATATGGAAAAGCTAAAATAATTTTAGCATTCAATGTTTTTGCCCATACACCCAGCATGTCTAGTTTTGTTAAAAATGTAAAAAATTTATTAAAAGATGATGGTTATTTTGTTTTTGAGTCTCAGTACCTAACAGACATTATAAAAAAAAATATTTTAGGAACATTTTTTCATGAACATATAAGTCATCACTCAGTATATAGTTTAGCTAAACTATTTGATAAACATGGACTATATTTGCAAAATGTAATCTCTACTAATGTTCAGGAAGGATCAATAATTGGATTTGTTTCCAAAAAAAAATTAAAAAAAAACAAAAGTGTTATAAAATTTATAGCAAATGAGAAGAAATTTAAAATTAATACAATTCAGGCTTTAAAAAAATTTGAAAATAGAATTAAAAATAAAAGAAAAATTTTAGAAAAATTGATTAAAAATTATAAACATATTTCAGCATTTGGAGCAGCAAGAAGTGGACCTACTATAATGAAAAATTATGGATTTGAAAAATATATAAATTATATATTTGATGATCATAAAATGAAAAAAGGAAGATTTACTCCTGTTTCATCAATTAAAATTTTAGATACTTCAAAAATATTGAAAATTAAACCAGATTTAATTATCATTACTGCTTATTTGTATGCAAAACAAATAATTAAAAAAAATTTAAAATATTTGAATGAAAATGGCTCATTTTTAATAATTCATCCATATATTCGAGTAATAAATAAAAATAACTTTAGGCAATTTATTAAATAATATAATGAAAAAGAATATAGCTTTTATCGGTGCAGGTTTTATAGCCCAAATCTGTCATCTGCCGATTTATTCACAACTTAAACAAGTAAACATAGTTGCTATCTGTGACAAAGATTTAATTTTGGCAAAAAAAGTGGCAAAAAAATTTAATATTAAGAATGTTTATTATGATCATATTGAGATGTTAAAAGATCAAAAAAAATTAGATGCAGTAATACTTGTGGTTCCAAGACATAATACTTTTAGCGTTTCAAAAGATGTTTTGGAGAAAGGAATAAATTTATTTACTGAAAAACCAATGGCTTTAAGTTTAAGATCTGCAAAAAAATTAATTGAAATTTCAAAAAGAAAAAAGGCAAAATATGTGATTGGATATATGAAAAGGCATGATCAATCTGTTAAATTTTTAAAAAGTATTTTAAATAAAAATAAATTTCATTTTAATAAAATTAATTTAATTACTTACAACTCATATACGGGGGATTCTTATGCTAATCTTAGAAAACATATAAAGAGAAATAAGGAGTATAAGCCAAATGAGATTACACCAGAATTACACAGTGGTTTTTATAATAAAAAAAATAAATTAAATTTTTTAAAATTTTTAAATACCCATTCTCACGCAATAAATTTATTGAGGTATTTGATTGGAGATATCTCAAGTGTTGGAATGCATGTGAATAAGAATGGAGAAGGTTCGTACTTATTCAAAAAGAATAGGATCTTTATTATATTAAATACATCATATTTAAAATCTAAAAATTGGTATGAAGATATAAGTATAGTTTATAATAAATATAAAATTTTACTTAGCTTTCCACCCCCAATGCTAATTAATCAGCCAGCTAAATTAAGTTTTGTGGATTTAAAAACAGGTAATGAACTTAAAAAGTTTACAAAATGGTCTTGGTCTTTTGAAAATCAAGCTAAAGATTTTATTAAAACTATTACTAATAAAAAATATAAAAGTGTTGTAGATGGAAAAAATTCAATAAATGATATCAAATTAATAGAAAGTTTTTTTTTAGATGCAAGTAAGATATAGATATTTAGAAAACTCATTTAATCATAGCAAAATACTAAATAAGAAAATAAAAAATTTTTTAAAAAAAGGTCAATTTCTTAGTGATCAGTATCGTTTCAAGTTTGAAAAAAAAATCAGTAATATATTTAAAAATAATTGTGTCTCTGTTTCATCAGGAACAAATGCTTTGTACCTAATATTAAAATTATTAAATTTAAAAAAAAATGATAATATATTAGTGCCATGTCTTTCATGGTTGTCTACATTTACTGCTGTAAAAAGTGCGGGAGCAATTCCTCTTGGTATAGATATTGATGATTATTTACAAATGAACTTGAAGAACATAGAAAAACAAATAAACAAAAATACAAAAGCAATAATTTTTGTGCATTTCACAGGACTTGTAACAGACTTAACTTCTTTAAAAAAATTATGTAAAAAAAAAAAGATTTTTTTAATTGAAGATGCGGCCCAAGCCTTTGGTGGTCTTATAAATGGAAAATTTGCTGGAAATTTTGGAGATTTTGCCAGTTTTAGTGTAAATCCAATGAAAGTATTTTCATCCGTAGGTCAATTAGGATTAATACTGTACAAAAATAAAAAATATAAAAAAAGAATTGAAAGCTTATTATACGCTGGAACTAAAAACAAAGAGCTATGTGTAGAATCTGAATTAAATCATAAAGCTGACAATATCCAAATGCTTTTTGCAGAACATAAATTAAACTCAATTAAATCTATAATTAAAAAGAGAATAAATATTGCCAAGATGTATGATAACCATCTAACATCTGAAATAAAAAAACCTCTATTTAAAGAAGATGGTTCTCATATTTATTATGATTATACAATTCAGTCAAAACAAAGAAACAAACTAAAAATATTTTTAAAAAAAAAAAATATAGAGACAAAAATACGCCATCCATTTCTCATCAATGATCATGTTCCATTTCAAAAAAATAATGAAATTTACAAGTTTAAAAATGGGAAAAAAATTTTAAAAAATATACTTTCTTTACCAATTGATGAAAATCTGTCTTTAAAACAGATAAAATACGTAATTAAAATTACTAATTCATTTTTTAAACAAAAGAGTAAAATTTAATTACTAAAAGTTATTTTTCAAAATTCTAGATAATATTGGTCTTATAAAATGAGCAGTACATCCATCATTTTTAAAAATTTTATTTTTATATGTTTTTCGATCAATTGATAAATGATCTATTATACAACTACTTGATAAATCTAAAAACATTTCTTTAATACTTTTATTTTCTAAAATATTATTAATATTTGAGACAAAACCTTTTTTTGACAGTCTATGAATTTTATTTTCACCGTCTATGTCTTGAATTGCTTCTCTTAATATAACTTTATTATAACTACTATTGATTTTAAAATGCGACTTAAGAGAAAATATATAATTAACTAGTCTATAATCAAGAAATGGAGTCCTACTTTCTATCCCAAATGCCATAGATAACCTATCATAATTAGTAAGTAAAATTGGCAATGTATTGCTATGAAAATCTGAGAATAGTTCATTATTCAGAATATCAAAATTTTCAAATTTTTTTAATTTGAATTTTTTATTTTCTTTTAAAGAATAAAATATTTTTCTTAGATAGGAAATTATTGAGTAATTTTTGTGATTTATCTCTAAGTCAGGAAATATTTTTTTATAATTATTATAACTTTTTTTTTCAAAATTTTTCATTTCTAAGGATTTTTGAAAATGATTGGCATATCCACCCAGTAACTCGTCACCACCGTGTCCTGCTAAGTCTATTCTAAAACCATTTTGACTTATTTTTTGATATAAATGATATATGTTTAAATGTAGATCATGAACATTTTCATTAAAGTAAACACATTTTTCGATGTCATTTGTATTAAGTGAATTAAAACTATAATTTATTAATTGTAAATTATCTTCTTTTAAATTTTTTATATAATTATAATCAGTATTATTTATATCATCAGTATTGTTTAAAAAAAAAAATTTAAAATTATTTTTTAGAATATTGTTCTTTTTCAAAAAGTTAAGCACTCTTCGAATAGACTCGCTATCTACACCGCCGCTGTAGCTACAGGAAATTTTATATTTAGGATGTATTTTACTCCGAATATTTACTGAATCATAAAATAATTTTGCAAAATCTTTGATAATTTCGGAATCTGGTTTATCTAAACTAATTAAATTTTCATTTGTATCCCAATATTTAGACAAAGTTATTTTATTTTTTTTAACTTTTATATTTTTGCCAGGACTAAGTTTTTTTACACCAGATAAATAAGTTGCTTCAATTAGTTCAGAAAATTGGTTTTCATTTTTAATAAGAAAATCTTCATTGAAAAATATATTTAGATTTTTTAATAATGGAATAAATCCTTTCAATTCTGAGGAGAACACAAAATTATTTTTATCAGAGTAATAGTATATTGGCTTTATCCCATATCTATCCCTTGAAATAAAAAATTCTTCTTTAATTTTGTCCCAAATAGCAAAAGCCCACATGCCATTAAATTTTTTTACACAATCTTCTCCCCAAAGAGCATAAGCATTAACAACCACATCTGCATCATTATCATTAATAATTTTAATGCCATGGGTATTTAATTCATTAATTATTTCTTTGTAATTATAAATTTCACCATTGAAGGAAATTAAGAATCTTTTTTTAAGATCCCAAAAAGGCTGATTTTTTTTTGAGTCTGGTTGAATTATATTTAAATGAGCATGCCCAATTCCAATTAAATTATTTTTTTCAATGTAAAAGTCTGATCCATCAGGACCTCTATGCGAAATTTTTTGAATAATATTTCTTAAATGTTTCTCATTTATATTTTTTTTATTAATATTAAAATAACCCGCTACACCACACATAAAAATTTTAATTAGAAATTAAGTTAATTTTTTATACATTTAATTTAATATTCTTAAATTGAGTGTATTATATAAATAATGAACTTATTAGAAATTTTTTCAATAGAAAATAAATACTTCAAAAGCTATAACTTTGATCAAGATACAAATATTATTAAATGCTCAAAAGAAATAAGTCAAAACGTCTTTTCTTACCCTAAGTTTTATAAATTTTTAGAAAAAGAAAATTTTTATTCTCAAGTAATCATTTCTAATTTAATTGAATATTTCCCAAATAATAAAGAAAAATTTATTTTTAATTATATAAATGAGGAAAAACCAAAGATAATTTTGATCAGAAATTACTCTTCTGTTAACCTAGAAATCTTAAAAGAAATCAAATTGATATCAAATTATAAACCGTACATAATTTTGTATGTGGGTTTTCCAATTCCAGTGGAATATTACAATTATATTGATTTAGTGTTGTTTAGAAATACTTTCTTACAAAAAAATTTTTCAAAATACACAAAAGATTCAGAATTATTTTATCATTCATTTGATGAAACTTTAATGGATTATTTTAATAATGATGAAAAAAAAATTATTCCAATAAGTTTTTTAGGATCTTCATCAGGAGGAATTGCATTAGACCATAATTACAGATATCAAATACTATATAATCTTTTAAGTGAAGGAGTTATCAAAAATGTTTTTTTATATGAGGTTGTGGATAGATCTCAATTGATTAGATATTATAATTTAAACATTAAAAAAAAATTTGGAATAACTGGATTAAAAATTTTTAGTCAGCTTATAAGACTAATTATTTTTTTTAATAAAAATATCTTTAAAAGATATTTCAAATTCTTTGAATTAATTTTGAAAGATATTGCCGAAGTAGAAAATAAAAATTTAAATTATTTTGGGCCACTAAAAAAAAATTTTAAAAATGTTGAAGACGAAAAA
>MDTA01103820.1_pt1 | contig 12868 bp, 14 predicted proteins | sample 811151 | NCBI WGS metagenome assembly MDTA01 (sample SAMN05326648, study PRJNA326480) | marine metagenome | isolation source: seawater | place: Indian Ocean: South | collected 2010
TATCAAAGTTGTCCGTCCTGGGGCCACAACAGGCGATATTGGACATGCCATTCAAACCTATGTAGAAAAAAAACAATTGTCTGTAGTTCGCGATTTTTGTGGCCATGGGCTAGGCCGAGTCTTTCACGATGCACCAAATATCTTACATTTTGGGACTCCTGGTGGTGGTACAGTTTTGAAGGAGGGTATGTTCTTTACAATTGAACCAATGGTAAATGCCGGTGGAAACGGCGTAAAAATCAAATCAGATGGTTGGACAGCCGTTACTAAGGACCGCTCCCTTTCAGCACAATTTGAACATTCTCTTGCAGTCACAAAAAACGGATACGAAGTATTTACCCAATCACCTGCTGGCTTGGATTGTCCCCCTTTTGGCGTTTAGTCTACAGTAAATGTAGCATACAGACCCCCACAAGGACCCTGCTTAAAGGTTAATATATACTTCTCAATCTCAGGGCTGCTGGCTTTACAAAACAAATTTGTATCTCTATCCATTATTACGTTCACATTAGCTGCAAGTAACTGAATGGAAAAAATTTTCGAAGCTATTATCAACTCACGCAAATTTTTTAGAAGATTTTGTAGATCACCACTTTTAATTTCCTTACCAGATCGCTATACCGCTGTGTGGACTCTTCATTTTCAACAGTCATTAACTGGAGGCAAATATGATACCACGCTATAGTCGTCCTAAAATGGCCAAAATCTGGGAGCCTTCTAACAAATTCAGATTGTGGTTTGAGATTGAAGCACACGCCTGTGATGCTCAAGCAAAACTTGGCGTCATTCCTGCAGATGCGGCAAAGTCTGTTTGGGAAAAAGGTGACCGACCCTACACACAAAAGCGCATCGATCGCATAGACGAAATTGAGCAATCTACTCATCACGATGTCATCGCTTTCCTAACAGAACTCTCTGAACTAATTGGAGACGAAGCCCGCTTTGTTCATCAGGGCATGACGTCATCTGACGTGTTAGATACTTGTCTTGCTATGCAAATGTGTCAAGCTGCTGACATTATAATTGAAGATATTGAGAGTCTCCTCACAATACTGGAGCGACGAGCAAAAGAGCACAAAAATGATGTTTGCATTGGCCGCTCCCATGCCATTCATGCAGAGCCAACATCTTTTGGTATTAAATTAGCTGGTCACTATGCAGAATTCAAAAGATGCCATACACGTATGGTGCTAGCCCGTGAGGAAATTGCCACTTGTGCTTTATCAGGTGCTGTCGGTACCTTCGCTAACATCAACCCATGGGTGGAAGAGTATGTGGCAAATAAACTTGGCCTACAGCCAGAACCTATATCAACGCAAGTTATACCTCGCGACCGGCACGCCACCTATTTTTCAACTATGGGCATTATAGCAAGTGCAATCGAACGTTTAGCTACGGAAATTCGACATCTGCAGCGCTCAGAAGTGCGCGAAGTCCAAGAGTATTTTGCGCCTGATCAAAAAGGCTCAAGCGCAATGCCCCACAAGCGTAATCCCATATTATCTGAAAACTTAACTGGACTTGCCCGAATTGTTCGAGCTGCAGTTACTCCAGCAATGGAAAATATCACTCTTTGGCACGAGCGGGATATCTCTCATTCATCTGTTGAAAGAACGTTTGGTCCCGATGCAACTATCACTCTTGACTTCGCTCTTGTTCGCTTAACCCAAATGATGAACAAATTAGTTGTCTACCCAAAGGTCATGATGGATAATTTGATGCAATTTGGTGGATTGCACGATTCTCAAAGGGTTTTACTAGCTCTTACTCAGCATGGTATTAGCCGTGAAGATAGCTACAAGATAGTTCAGGCTAGTGCAATGAAGGTCTGGCGAAGCTTTGGAATTGACCAAGACAACCCAGATGGGACTGTGGAGCAAAGACCGGAAGATGTTGAAGCAAGATCGCATGAAAACCGATTTTTTTTCTACCTTTCTAATGATGAACAAGTAGCTGAAGCTCTTGGGAAAGAAGGTTTGAAAAATTTATTTGATGGAAAATCTACCAACTTTCACCTTAAAAATGTAGATGTGATTTTCAAACGCATCTTCGGCTAAAACTCTAAGTAATTCTGTCTTGAAGCAAATTTCCAAATCTGATTGTTCACTAGAGACCTCACCGACTTCTAAAATAAATAGTAGCCATGACGAAATCAGGTGCATTTAATTAGAGAATAAAACCATAAGAAAATATGGCCAACAACTAAAGACTTGGGGTTTGTAAGCGATCAAGATAGTACAAATAATCCAACTTATTAGTAGATTAAGAAAAACGTTATCTCCATTGATTGTATGTCCTTGTCATCACATCACATGCTTGAGCTCACACACTTTTATCAAGTTGCAGCTCAAAATCTTCAACTTCTAAGCTTGTTCAACTGCGAATTGCCCTAACATGAGACACCTGCTATAAAATCATAAAAAGGCCTGGAGACAGTCAATGAAGGCAAAAGTTCACGTCACCCTCAAACCCGGCGTACTAGATCCCCAAGGGAAGGCCGTTCAACATGCCCTAGATTCACTTGGGTTTTCCGGCGTTGGCGAAGTTCGCCAAGGTAAATATATTGAGATCGATCTTTCTGATACAGACACCGAACTAGCAAGAGGACACGTAGAAAATATGTGCAAAAAACTGCTAGCAAATACTGTAATAGAAAATTACACCATCGAGATTACGGAATAATACAATGAAGACTTCGATCATTGTTTTCCCGGGATCAAACTGTGATCGGGATATAAAGGTCGCTTTAACTGCATCTCTGGGCTCAGCCCCAGATATGGTATGGCACGGTGCCACAGAACTTCCAGAAACAGACCTCATCGTAATTCCTGGTGGTTTCTCATATGGAGATTATCTCCGTGCAGGAGCATTGGCTGCACACTCACCTGTCATGCGGGAAGTCGTGTTACGAGCAGATGCTGGCGTGCCAGTACTTGGCATTTGCAATGGTTTTCAGATTTTGACAGAGGCCGGCCTACTACCCGGTGTGCTGATGCGAAACGCTGCTCTCAAATTCATTTGCAAAGATGTCTTTCTAAAAGTTCAAAATGCAAATACGGTCTTTACTTCAGGGTACTCTGAGGGGCAAATAATTCGTATACCCATTGCCCATCATGATGGGAATTATGAGACTGACAAAGAAACCCTAAAAAAACTTGAAAGCAATGGCCAAATAGTCTTTCAATATTGTGATGAAATGGGTGCGCTCACAAAAGAGGCAAATTATAACGGTTCGTTAGCCAATATAGCTGGCATCACAAACCAAAACCACACAGTTCTGGGCATGATGCCTCACCCAGAAAGACAAGTTGACCTCTTTCAGGGTGGAACAGATGGTAAAGCACTCTTCGACGGCCTGCTGAATTCCCTTAAAATTTAGTTATTCCTCGAATTGAACTTGTCAGACTAATTCATTTAGTAAAAGGAAAAAACAAAACTTATTGCTCTGAGAATTTAACAACAAATAGCAAAAGTCTTAATTGGATGGCTAGGAAACAGCAACACCCCAAATAAAAGTATTGTATGAACAGCAGAACAGTTTGTTTCCCAAACTACAAGAATCGGCTATTTAGTTACAAGTAAAAATCCTGAATTCGAAATGAGGAACATGAGCGAAATCACCCCAGAAGTAGTTGCAAATCACGGGTTATCAGAAGAAGAATACCTCAAAATTCTAAAGATCGTAGGCCGTGAACCAAATATCACGGAGCTGGGCATATTTTCAGTAATGTGGTCGGAACATTGCTCTTATAAATCGTCAAAAAAGTGGCTGAGAACTCTACCCACAAAGGCTCCGTGGGTGATCTGTGGCCCGGGTGAGAATGCAGGTATTGTTGAAATTGGTGACAATCAAGCAATTGTATTCAAAATGGAAAGCCACAATCATCCATCATTCATTGAACCCTATCAAGGAGCCGCCACAGGCGTCGGTGGCATAATGCGTGACGTATTTACCATGGGTGCGCGTCCAATAGCCAATCTGAACTCACTTCGCTTTGGGAGACCAGATCATCCAAAGACCAAACATCTAATTTCCGGAGTTGTTGCAGGTATTGCCGGCTATGGCAACTGCATGGGTGTTCCAACTGTAGGTGGAGAGTGCGAATTTCATTCAAGTTATGATGGGAATAATTTAGTCAATGCCATGACAGTTGGCCTAGCCCCTTGTAACAATATTTTTTATTCTGCGGCAGCAGGAATTGGTAATTCAGTAGTTTATGTAGGCTCAAAAACAGGCCGCGACGGCATCCACGGGGCAACAATGGCTTCAACTGAATTTTCTGAGGACAATGAGTCCAAGCGGCCAACTGTACAAGTTGGCGACCCTTTCACGGAGAAACTCTTGCTAGAGGCTTGTCTTGAACTGATGAGTACTGATGCAATTATAGCAATACAAGATATGGGTGCAGCAGGCCTAACATCTTCAAGTTTTGAAATGGCATCGAAAGGTGGAGTTGGGATTGAAATGAACTTGGATGCTGTTCCCCAACGTGAAGAAGATATGACTGCATACGAAATGATGCTATCAGAAAGCCAGGAACGTATGCTAATGGTTCTTAAACCAGGCTCCGAAAATGAAGCCAAACTCATTTTTGAAAAATGGGAACTAGATTTTGCAATTATTGGCATCCTTACTGATACAAACCACATGGTGTTGCGTCATAAAGGCGAGATTGTCGCTGATTTACCCATTGACCCGCTTGCTGAAGCCTCACCAGAATATGACCGCCCTTGGGTGGAAACACCACAAGCAACAGTAGCCTCCATTGTTAACAACACATCCCCAAAAGAAATAAATAAAGCAATAAAAACTCTTATTGGTTGTCCTGACCAGTCTTCCAAACGCTGGATTTGGGAACAATATGATCATATGGTTATGGCTGATACCATAGGAAGGCCTGGTGGTGACGCAGCAATAGTTCGCGTGCATGGAACCATGAAAGCAATCGCTGTATCTACTGATTGCAACCCACGTTATTGTTTTGCCGATCCCTATGAGGGAGGTAAACAGGCTGTTGCCGAGAGCTGGCGCAACATTACAGCAACAGGTGCAAAGCCGTTAGCTATCACAGATAACATGAATTTTGGCAACCCTGAACGACCAGAAATAATGGGTCAGTTTGTAGGCTGTATCAAAGGTATTGGCGATGCATGTAAAGCCCTAGACTACCCAGTAGTATCAGGAAATGTTTCGCTGTATAATGAGACTAATGGGATAGGTATTTTACCCACACCCACCATTGGTGGAGTTGGCTTAATTGCAAATATCAACAACTGCGCCTCTATTGCTTTTGAAAAAGAAGGACAGGATATTATCATCATTGGGAAAACAGAAGGCCATATGGGTCAGTCGCTTTACCTTCGTGAAATTGAGGGGAGCGAAGAAGGCACTCCCCCACCAGTTGATTTGGCAGCTGAGCGGTTTAATGGCAATTTCGTTCGTAAAATGATAGAAAGAGGCAGAATTACCACCTGCCACGATATATCAGGTGGTGGCCTTATCGTTGCCTTAGCGGAGATGGCTATTGCATCAGGTATTGGTTGTGCTATTGAAATTCCAAAAGACACACCAACAATTTTGGGATGGCTATTTGGCGAAGACCAGGCCCGCTACGTAATTGCTTCTAGTGAAGTTAAAGACATAATTGCAGAGGCAAGTGCGCAGAATATTAAGGCTGAAAAAATTGGTCAAACTAAAGGCAGACAGTTGACTGTGGGTAAAGAAATAACCATATCTTTGGATGAGCTTGTAAAATTGCATCAAAGCTGGCTTCCTAATTTTATGTCTCAAACGTAATTTTTCAAACAGCTTGCGAAGGACTTACATAAATGGCTATGAAATCTAGTGAAATTGAACAAATGATTAAGGAAGCAATCCCTGATGCTGAAATCATCATAGAAGACTTGCGTGGGGATGGAGACCACTACTCTGCGCGTGTCATATCTAGAGTTTTTGAAGGCAAAACCCGTGTTCAGCAACACCAGATTGTATACGGTGCCTTAAAAGGCAAAATGGGTGGCCAACTCCACGCTTTAGCTCTAACTACTGAAGCACCTGCTAACACATAAAGAGGATTTTCTTAATGAGTAACAACCCCACGTTTGATCGCATTAACCAAGAAATCAACGGTACTGATGTTGTCATTTTTATGAAAGGCACACCCATGTTCCCTCAGTGTGGCTTCTCAGCAGCAATTGTAGGTGCCCTAACTCAATTACAAGTAAAATTCAAAGGAATAAATGTACTTGAGGACTCAGAAATTCGTGAGGGCATAAAGGCCTTCTCCGATTGGCCAACAATTCCCCAAATGTATGTAAAAGGCGAATTCATTGGTGGCTGCGATATAGTTAAAGAGATGTATGAAGCCGGAGAACTTCAAAAAATGTTGGAGGAGAAGGGCATCAAATACGTTTCATAGTTTTTTGTACGATGCCACTAATAAGCTACACTTGATAAAATCATGTTGTAGTCTCATTTGATCTGCATTTTTCTACTGAGCTTAATCTTACTCTACATAATAAAGGCAAGGAATCTATGCCTATAAGTTTGTACAAAATTTATTTCGATTTTCCACTAAATCGAAAATTTTTACTGCTTGTTTTGCCAATTCTATTTTTGCTTATCTCTTCCATTATGCGCCATAACGCTGGCCCATTCTGGCTTTGGTCAAACCTTGACCCAGATTACTGGTACTTGATTGACTCTTTAAACATAATCAATCATGACTGGCCAAAGCACATTGCACATCCAGGCACCACGGTTCAGTGGATTGGTGCGCTAATCATCAAGGCTACCCACCCTCTTACCGATACTGATGACCTAAAAAATATTGTACTTAGCAATCCAGAACATTATCTGAATATAATTGCATACTCCTTTATCGTTCTCAATACTGTCGCTTTAGCACTTGTTGGCACAATTAGCTATCTAGTTTTTCGCAATCTAAGCATAGCTATGCTAATACAAATGGGACCATTTTTGTCAAAATTAACCTTTAAGTGGATACTGCATGTATCACCCGAACCACTGCTTGTTACCACGGTTCTTATCTTATCTACCGTCACTATTCTGGCCCTTCGTAATGGGCAACTTGAAAAACATGGCACTTATTATGCTGTAGCTTTTGCCATTATAGCTGGATTTGGTTTGGTAACAAAAGTTACATCAGCTGGCATATACCTCTTGCCAATAATATTACTTTGGAATGTTCGCAACATTGTCCTTTATGGTGCTGTCACAATTGTTAGCTTGATACTCTTCTCCTTGCCAGCTGCCGGTATGTATGGAGCATTCATTGACATTATTACCTCATTTGCATTGGCTAGTGGCTTCCATGGGGAAGGGGCACATACCTTTATTGACCCTAATACATATCCAAGTAATCTGATACGTGTCTCAAGTCGCCCCATATTTTTTGTTATTTTATTAGTTGGCTTAGGCCTAACCTATGCCTTGTTTAGAAAGAGTCGCCGTGAAAGGAAGAAATTTCCAGTTGTTGGTCGTGCCTTAGGAGGGCTTTGTCTAGCTTATGTCGGTCAAGCCTTACTCGTTGCAAAGCATCCAGCCGGACATTATATGATCCCGGTCTTGACTACTGGTGGGCTTGGTCTTGCGCTTATTTATCAAATATCTAAAGAACTTCTATGCGACAAAGTTGCTAAGTTGGAAAAACTTCGTATAGGTTTCATTTTACTGCTAATAATTTTGATCATGACACAGTCAAAATCGCTAAGTGGGCTTAACGAACAATTTAAAATAAGAACAGCCAGCTCCGCTGCGATCAATGAAGCCCCATACAAACAATGTGCAAAAATTTACTTCTGGCCAGCATCACATCCTACATACGCTCTATTTATGGGTAGCTGGAACACACGATATTCCTTTTCTAAGGAACTTTATGATATCCATTATGACCAATCAGAGATGTTTTACACTAATGATGGAGAACTTCATGATTTGCAGAAATTACGAAGTCCTAAAAGCCTATTAAAACAATACAAGTGTATCTACGCTCGTGGTGCTACAATCCACCCATCCCTGAAAATACTTGATGACACCTTTTCATTTTACACAATTAAGGGTCGTTGTCAGGAGGGCAATGAAGCCGTTTTCACCTGGGGCATTGATTGCTCAAAATTTTAATAAGTATAGTGAAGGAATAACAATTATTTTTTTTGTGGTCACTTTGGATGCAAAAATGATGCAGCAACATCAAAAGTAAGGTTGCAAAAAAACCTAGCGCAACCCCGTTATTTTAGCGCGAGTAAAATTCGATGACCAGATTTGGCTCCATCTGGACCGGATAAGGTACATCCGCTAACACAGGTTGGCGAACATAAATCCCACGCATTTTTTTGTAATCCACTTCCATATAGTCTGGTACGTCACGTTCAGGTGAAACAACAGCCTCCAATACCATCGGAATATCATGGGACTTCTTTCGCACTTCTATGACATCGCCATCTGCCACAGAATAAGAACTAATATTGACTTTTTTCCCGTTAACCTTCACGTGTCCATGGTTTACAAATTGTCGGGCTGCAAAGACTGTTGGAACAAATTTCATACGATAAACAACTGCGTCCAGCCGACGTTCCAAAATACCGATTAAATTTTCAGAAGTATCACCACGGCGCCGAGCTGCTTCTTCATAATAGCGTCTAAATTTCTTTTCGCTGATGCTGCCATAGTACCCTTTCAATTTTTGTTTGGCCATCAACTGAGTCCCATAATCCGTTTCTTTAAAGCGACGTTGGCCATGTTGTCCAGGACGGCTATCTCGGCTGTTAAATGGGCTTTTTGGACGTCCCCACAGGTTTACACCAAGGCGTCTATCAATCTTATACTTTGATTTAATACGTCTACTCATTAGCTTGTTTTTTCCATTCACTCGTTAACCGGTTGTTTGTGTCCCAATAGCACAATAAAGCATCACTCATAAAAAATGAATTAGTCTTGGCAGGGCTTTTCATCCATTTTTCTTGGAAATAAAAGGCGAATATAGCCATCTTATGTCTAAAGGCAAGGATTTTAAGTGAGGTACGGGGAACAAATTTGCGACTCAATCTTGATCTAACTCTACATCCCAATAAAGAAAATCTCGCCAACTGTGATGTAAGTGATCCGGGGGAAATGCCCGACCATTTCCCTGTAATTCCCAAGCTGTTGGCTGACGCGGAGTGGTTAAGGGGTACATTCCTGTTTCTTCAGGTAGCCGATTACCTTTTGAGAGATTACACGGAGAACAGGCGGTCACCACGTTTCCCCATAAAGTTGTCCCGCCACGTGAACGGGGTATGACATGATCGAAAGTTAGATTTTCTGTAGGGTACACAACTCCACAATACTGACAAGTAAAGCTATCCCGCAAAAAAACATTAAAACGTGTAAAAGCAGGTTTTTTAGCTAAGGGTACATAATCTTTTAAGGAAATTACACTTGGCAAACGCATTTCAAAACTAGGTGAATGGACAGCTGTTTCATACTCGTTAACTACATTAACACGTCTCATAAATACGGCACTTATTGCCTTCTGCCAGGACCAAAGAGATAATGGAAAATAACTCAACGGTCTGAAATCAGTATTAAGGACAAGTGCTGGATAACGCTCAAAAGCACCAGACATGGCTAGTGTCTCCAATAAACTTTCGTAAAAGAATACTACAAGTTTTGATTTAAGCAAACCACTTGTCAAGAACTTGAAAACTCTAGTTAATAATTATGATAAAATGAGTACATGTGTATTGATTCGGAACATTCTGCAATAACTCGGTTTGCCCCGTCACCAACTGGATTTCTACATTTGGGACATGCTTACTCAGCCCTGATTGCCAAAAGACAAGCTATGCAAACAGGAGGTCGCTTTTTGCTGAGAATTGAAGATATTGACCCAAACCGTTGTAAAACAAAGTACGAGGCGGCAATCTATGAGGACTTAAACTGGCTTGGTCTTACTTGGGAAATTCCTGTGCGTCGTCAATCCGAACATTTGAATGAATATGCTAAGGCGATTAACACCCTTCAAGCATTTGGGTTTCTATACCCTTGCTTTTGCACACGAAAAGATATTCAAAACACCAACAATAGGGACAATTCTATACACTTAGGGCTAAATGCCCCCTCCTGCCCCGGAATATGTAGAGTGCTATCTAGCAAAGAGCGTAAAATTCGCATCAGTAACGGAGATAGTTTTGCAATGAGGCTAGACGTCAACAAGGCCCTCGCAGGACTATCAAGCTCTTTACATTGGAATGATCTAATTCATGGCAAAATCTCAGCTACTCCAGAAATCTTTGGAGATGTGGTGTTAGTGCGAAAGGACATTCCTACCAGCTATCATTTAGCAGTTACCATTGATGACCATCTTCAAGGAGTAACACTAGTAACTAGAGGCGAAGATTTGTTTTCTTCTACACATATTCATCGTCTACTCCAAGAACTGCTGGGACTTAATACCCCTGACTACTATCATCATCCCTTACTCACGGATAAAAAAGGTCGTCGATATTCGAAACGTGATAAATCACTTTCCATAAGAAAGTTGAGGGATGAGGGGAAAGGTCCTGAACAAATCAGGCAGATGGTAGGGCTGTCATAAACTTAGTTGAACTTATATATACTTTAAACCGCTTCATAGGAATTCCAAACTATCTTTCAGGGACTCATAATTCTTTTACGCTAAATGAACAGGCGCCGAGTAAATCCTTGGAGGCCATTGAAGAAGTTAAATGCATGGTCAGGGTTTTATAAATGAAACAAGATTTATAATTAATTCTTAGACGAAGCCATTAAAGTTAACACAGATAAAAAGGTTTCCTATGATCAAATCTATAGTTTTGGGTTATGCAGACTGCTAATTAGTTTTAAGTAATCTTGATGATCGGGCTCTATGTAGCCATGACGAATAAGAAAATCAATAATTACAAAAGCACAATTAAATTTGAAATCACACGTTTCCTGAACACGAGACATGACGTCATTCATTGTCATCAACTGGAACTCTTCCATTTCACCATCAGTATTCTCGGGTTTAAAATCCTCTGGTAAAACTAGATCGTAAATAAAAATAACATCACGTCGTAAACCCTCCGGCTGCTCAACTATGTAAGTTAGGGCCCCAACAGACTTGCTTGAGACGGCAATCTCAGCCGGTATATTAGCCTCTTCAGCACACTCTTTAATCAAATTATTTCTTACAGAAATACCTATCGGCTGACCACCCGCTACAATCTGATCGAGCTTACCTGGTCCTATTGGTTTGGTTAGGCTACGTCTACCAATCCACATGCACAACTTACCGTTGCGCCAAGTAATTCCATTAATATGAACACTACAACCAATGGTTCCAAATAACGGTACAGCTGCACGTTCAATCTCAAATACTGTCGGTTCATAGTAGGTTCGGGAGACCTTATACCTCTCGCCACGCCAGCCCGAGACTATTCCGCTCCGCGCCAAGGATTCTAAAACTTCACTAATACCTTGCGTCCGTTCTTGAATGCTGTGAAGTTTTTGGTTAAGTTCAAGTCTATCCTCAGTAATGGTGAACGTATCTTGAAAATCATTCAACGTTTTTGCAAAACTCGGCTTTACATAGCCGACTATCTCATCCCCAACTACAAATGGCAAATAAGTTGAAAGATCCGGTACACTACAATCTTTCATGCGGTCAAGAAAGCTCACTAAAAAATAGCCTTTCAAACTTGTATATAATCAAGAAGAGATTAAATTTTAATTAGTCAACTAGTGAATATTCCCAAAAATCTGGTAAATATTCACTTAAGTTTGTATACATAAATACTTGATCTCAGAGTCTAAGAATACAAATATTGAACAAGAAACTATCATTTATTTTGGCTACTTTTGTGACTTTTTGTTTCAAATCCTCAAGCCACCTTCGACGTGGCTCTTATAGTAGTTAGGGGCTTTTGGATACGATCACGAGTGCCTCGAACATACGCCCTTGCGCAATGAACTTCACAATAAGGTTTACCCTCGATTGCTGTTTGACCACAAAACCTGAAATCTTCCTGTCCGGGGTCACCTACTGGCCATCTGCACATTTCAGCTGTCAATTCTTCCATCTTGACCATATTTTCACTTATAGAAACCATTTGTGATCTAATTCGTATCGGCGGTGTTGGTTTTGCAGCCCGTGGTGTCCTGGGCGAAGAACTAATAGGAGACTGGCGTTTGGGTAACCCTAATCGGTGAACCTTACCAACAACAGAGTTCTTGGTAACCCCTAGGCGACGCCCTATTTCAAGAGTTGGAACACCTTCGGTCCACAAAGCCATGAGAGTTTTAATGCGATCAGTTGTCCAATCGATAGCCATATTTTAATCGGGAACGCCAGCAGCTAAAATTTAATGGTCGAGTAAGCAAATTAATGTTACTGATCAAAATTCTCCTGTACGTATCCCGCCCCCTTTTTATTTACAAAAATCCAACTTAACTAAGGTTAATACAACAAATTCTTCTGTCTGCAAACCCTTATGCTATATGTTGTTGAAAACACAATATATTGTAGGTTTTATCCACATAAAACACTTTATAAAGTATTCATATCCCCTTTTTCCACAGACTTATACAATATTTTAATAATTACCCGCAAACTTTACAAATAATAACCTTGCTCTTCAAAAAGGCCAGTTTGATGGGCTTTATATAAAGTAGTATTTCAAAAAAACGTTTATGCTAAATACATAAACTTCACCTAATCAAACATATTGAAGTTTCGTCTAACAACAAAAGACCCATTTCTAACAAAACAAATTTGAACAAACTTTGATAAAAGATTATTATCTAAGGAAACCATTATTTTTTTTCAAAAGTAAAAAATTATCAGGTTTAAGTTTATTTCTCAGA
>MDTA01054978.1_pt1 | contig 12866 bp, 4 predicted proteins | sample 811151 | NCBI WGS metagenome assembly MDTA01 (sample SAMN05326648, study PRJNA326480) | marine metagenome | isolation source: seawater | place: Indian Ocean: South | collected 2010
ACGACATATATCGTGTGAAAACTTCCGTTATAATTGCCTTATTTTTTCATCATTTGTAACCAGCGTTCATACGTTTCATATTTCGGGCGGCAAATGTGAAGTGTTATTTTGAAACGAGCACCACCCAAGATCACAATTGGGCGCGAACCCCAAGCCGCTTCCAGGCCACCGGAGGAAGCGCACGCAGGGTTCGTCGCGCCACACACGACGAGCGGGTCGTCGGGGTAAGTTCACGCGGGGAGAAAAGGCGCGGATCGGGTTCGATGGTGCACATATACAAGCCCGAGTTCGTGAAGCACGACGGCGGATCGCCGATCTTTTCGGTGGATTGCCACCCCGACGGAACGCGCATGGCCACCGCGGGCGGGGACCAGAAGGTGAAGCTCTGGAACCTGGAGGCGCTCAAGAAGAGGGAGGTGGAGGCGGATCCGAACGTCCCGAGGGTGCTCGCCACCCTCAGCGATCACTTCAACACGGTGAACTGCGTGCGATTCAGCAAAAACGGCCGATTCCTGGCTTCGGGATCGACGGACAGCAACGTGTTCCTGTACGAGAAGCGCCCGGGTCCCGGCCGCGCGCAGTTCGGCAGCACGGACGAGCCCAACGTGGAGAACTGGGTGAACTGTCAGGCGCTGCGCGGGCACGTCAGCGACGTCATCGACATCGCGTGGGCCCCCGACGATTCCATGCTCGCGTCATGCTCGCTCGACAACCTCATAATCGTGTGGGATCCCGCCACGGGCCAGCGCGTGACCACGCTCAAGGGCCACACCTCCTTCGTCAAGGGCGTCGCGTGGGACCCCATCGGCAAATTCCTCGCCACGCAGGCGGACGACAAGTCCTGCATCGTCTGGCGCGTCGATGACTGGTCCGTCGTGTCCAAGATCACCGAGCCCTACCAGAGCTCCATGGGCGCGACGTTCTCGTTGCGGCTCTCCTGGTCCCCCGACGGCAAGGCGGTGACGACGTGCAACTCGTACAAGAAGCCCAGTCACACCGCTTCCGTGCTGGAGCGCGGGGACTGGGGCAGCAAGTTCGACTTCGTGGGCCACAAGGGGCCCGTGGTCACCGTCAGGTTCTCCCCGGCGCTGTTCAAAGCTGAGGAGAAGCAGGACGCGCCGCCCCACACGGTGATCGCCTGCGGGTCGCAGGACTGCAAGATGACCGTGTGGGCCACGAACCGCCCGAAGCCCGTGTGCATCGTCAAGACGTGCTTCACGCAGTCCGTCGTGGACCTGTGCTGGTCCCCCGACGGCTACTCGCTCATCGCGTGCTCCACAGATGGAACCGTGGCCATCTTCACCTTCGACGAGAAGGAGCTCGGCGTCGCCATGAGCGACGAGGCCAAGGTCGGCTTCCTCTCGGAGACCTACGGCGACCTGCGCAGGCGCGTGGGTCCGATCCTCGAGGACCCCAGTCTGCTGAGGTTCGAGCAGCAGCACGGGACGCCCGGCAAACCCCCGCTGCCGCAGCCCGCCGTCGTCGCAAACGGCGCAGCCAAGGCGCCCAAGCGAATCGCGCCGCAGGCGATGGGCGCGCCGCCCCCAGCGGGTAAGGAGAACGCGTCCACCAACGGCACCCCCGCGCCCGCGCCGGTCGTCAACCAGGTGGCACCCACCGCTGAGCTTCAGCTGGAAACCCGGGCCAGCGACGGGAGGCGGAGGATCATGCCCGTGCCGCAGGGGGGCACCGCGGCGGCGCCGATGCCCATGCCCATGCCCATGCCCGCGTTTCCCGTCGCTCAGGCGCCCGCGGGTTCCCCGCACCACTCCGCGCTCAAGCGGCGGATCGAGCCCACCCAGATGGGCGCCCCCGGCGGTGCGGGATTCGAGCAGAACAAGAGGGTGACCTACGCGACGGGGGGCGCGGACCACTCCCGCGGCGGCGACAGCCGGGGGTTTCCGCCGAGCGAGGGCGGCGGCGGGTTCGGCGGCGGCGGGCCCACCTACCTGATGCTCGCGCCCGGATCGTCCGGCGCCGCCCAGGTGCCCACGCGACCGGCGCCCGTGACTTTGCACTGCCAGCTAGACGGCGGCGACGAGGATCCCTTCGCCGCCGCCGCCGCCGCGAGTGCCGAAGCCGGCGAGCCCGAGGCGGTGGGGCCCACGATGCTGGAGGCGAGAAACAGCGAGCGACACAGCGACGTGGTGTGCTCCACGGCGGGTATCGTGCGATGGACCGATCGATGCTCCGAGTCCCGCGCGACGCACATCGCCGGCACCAAGACGTTCGGCGCCGTGTTTTTCGAGAATTGCACCGTCCAGCTGTACACCCCCGCGGGGAGGAGGGCGATGCCCCCGCTGGTCACGCCAGGCCGCGCCGCGTTCGTCAGCGCGAGCGGCGGCAGGCTCGTCGCCGTCACCGGGGACTGCTCGCTCATCGTGTGGGATCTCGGCGTCCCGGGTCAGGAGACGCAGGTGATGAAAGAGAGCGTCGGCCCGCTCCTGTCGGGACCTCGGGCGCCTCCCGCGCCGCCGATGGTGGGCGTGAGGCTCGCCAAGTGCGGCTCGCCGATCGCGCAGTTCGCGGACGGGCACGCGTACGTGTTCCACCCCAAGCTCAAATCGTGGGCGCGCGTCGCGGATCAGTCGTTCCCCCGGTCGGAGTTTACCACCCGACTGCGACTCCCGGCGGCGGCGGGCGGCTTGGGCCAAGGCGAGCTCCACGCGCTTCAAGTCGCCGCCGCGAGAGCGGCGGTCGGCATGGGACCCTCCGCGCTTCTCAGCGGCGGCGCCCCCGCGCCCCGCCGCGAGACTGGGCGCCACCTCGAGTGCCTCCTCGCGGCGGCGGACATGCTGGGATCGCAGGCGGAGTACCGGGCGTGGCTGAGGGCGTACTCGAGGCACCTCGCCGCGGAGGGAGCCGAGGGCCACGCGCACGCGCCGCTCCGGGAGATGTGCATGTGGCTGCTCGGGCCCCTCAGCGCCGGTGGTGGGGGCGTGGATGGGGACGAGGAGGTAAGCGGCGTTGGGTGGGTGGACACCGTGGCTGGGGGTTTGAAGAAGAGGGCGCTGCTCGAGGAGATTGTGTTGCCGGCGCTCGCCACGAACAGGGCGTCGCAGCGGCTCGTGGGCGAGGTCAACGAGCTCCTCGAGGAGGCGAAGAAGAGGAGTAGGTGATTGGATTTGATCGTTGTTATTGAGAAACGTCATCAGGAGTAAAGCGGGGTGCGACGCGTCAGGTTCCTTGTTCGGGGCTACATCAGGTATTCCTGAGCCGTGAATCTTTTTCTCTGGCCTGGCGGGTCAATGATCACACGTCAGCAGCCTGGTCGGGAACAGCAGGTTAGGGCGCACGTCTCTGGCGCGCGACACGCGACGAGAGGGATAGGACGCATCGGCGAAGATCACGCGATGTGCGCTCGATAGATCCGATCCGGCGAAGAGGGCCAGACGATCGCGTTCACGGCGAGGGCACGACCGTCGGGCGCGTCCGCATCCGAACAACATCCGTTTCCGCGTCTTGCCTGTGGGTGATCGCCAGTGAGTGAGAGGTGGCGATGTTGGTGGGGGAGCCGGTGAGGCCGTCGGATCGTCCGCCGATGGATCGCGAGATGCGTCGCGACGATCCCGCCGGCCTGCAGGGCCCGCCCCCGGACCTCCGCGACCTCCTCAGCCGCCGTCATCGCGCGACCGCACCCGCGGGTTTCCGGCCGCACGCGCTGGACCAGCGCCTGCTCGGCGCCGGGGGCGCGATCCCGGAATCGCTCCCGCTCTCCTTCGTCCTGGTCCTCACCCCGGGCGGGTTCGCCATTCAGAAACCCCCCGCGAGCGCCGAGGAGATGACCGGGCCCGCGCCGAGCCTGAAGGACGCGCTGGAGGCCGCGGGCACCATGCTCCATCCCTACGATCGATCCTCCCGATCGCTTCTCCAGGCGGTTGACGCCGGGCGCATGCCCTCGGGCCTCCTCGACGGCATCCCGCTCAAGTACGTCGACGGCGCCGCGCTGTGCGAGGTGCGCGATTACAGGGGTAGAAGCGAGCGACGCGTCGCGGCCGCGTGCAGGCGCTACGTCGCGGTGCTGCACCCCACCGCCGCCACCGTCGCCGCCGACGCCGAGGAGCTCTGCGCGCAGCTCGACGTCGTCGCGCCGGTGACGGGGCGCGGGTACTGGGCCAGGCTGGCCGGCGTGAACGACGCGTTCGGGGCGAGGAGCGACGCACAGGTCGCTCAGCAGCAGGAGGCGCGGGTCGCTCCGCATCCGTCCCTCCCGGGCACGCCCGCGGGAGGGGCGAAGAGGAAGGCGGGGACGGGGGCGGCGGCGGAGTCGGGGGCGGGGGACAAGTCGAGGCGCGAGCGCGAGGCGGACGCGGCGGCGCGCGCGGCGGCGCAGCTGTGCAGGAGGCTCGCGGTCGAGGGCGCGCTCCTCGCGGCGACGTCCGCGCCGCTGTGCCTGGACCCGGATCCCGCGGTGGCGGCGTCGAGGCGCGCGGAGACTGCGGCGAACGCGGCGCCCGCTCGAGCGGCGGCGGCGGCGACGCTGTGCTGGTCGCGGCGGACCCGCCCGCCGTTCCGCGTCCCCGAGGGGGTGGACGAGCCCCCGATGGACCCGGCGGCGGCGAGGGAGTGGCGGCGGCGGCGGAGGTGGCTCGCGGAGCCGGCGGAGCTGCAGCCGTCCCTCGGGCCGGATTCGGGGTTTGAGTGGTACGAGCGACGCGCCGAACGAGGGGACGCGCGCGAGTGGGCCGAGGGTGCCGAGGGTGCCGAGGGTGCCGACACCGACGGCGGCGGCGGGGGCGGGGCCCGGTGGGCGTGCTACGGCGACGTCGAGGAATCGCCGCTCGCGGATCCGCTGAGGGGGCGGACGCTGTGGGGCGCGCCGGAGGCGGCGGCGATGCCTCCGCCCGCGAGACCCGTCGCCGCCGCAGCCGCGAGGTGGCACGTCGAGGACCAGCCCCGGGTGAACCGTACCGACGACGACGACCGCACGTGCATCGGGGGTGACGCGGCGCCGAGGCCGCACGTGCGACCCGGGTGGTCGTGCGCGGGTACCGTGCCCGCGGCGACGATCGCGGCGGCGGCGGCGGAGGCGAAAACGATGAATCGTCGGGACGAGGAGAACGGAGGCGCCGGCGCGGGTTCGACGGGGGTGCCTAGGGTGCCGACACATCCGGCGACGCCCGCCGCCGTCGTCGTCAAGACCGAGGTCGAGGGCGAGGTCGACGTCGAGCGGGAAGGGACCGATCCGGCGGTGGATGTCGCCGGGGGTCCGAGCGCGCCCTCGAACCTCGCGGATGTTCTGGAACGAGAACGGGTCGGCGGCGAGGAGGACCCCGACAGCTACGACGACCGCGACGAGCCCGGCGTGGACCCCAGCCTGGACGGCGGCCACCTTCGTTTGCGCGCGGACAAGCGGGCGAGCGGTTGGAGGGTCGTCGCCGACCCTGGGTCCATCGCGTCGCGCGCGCTGGAGAGCCGCAAGCGCAGGCGCGACGCCGCGGCTGATAAAAACGGCGGCGCCGGCGGAATCGGGGTTCGACCGGTGAGGTTTAAGAAGGGTCCTGGCGCGGCGCTGGACGCGTCCGCCGCGCCGTCGTCACTCGCGCTCGTGGACCATAAGCCCACCGTGATGATGCAGCACTACGACCCGGAGTGGGCCGCCAACCTTCACCCCAAGGAATCGATTCGACCGCTCCGGTACGTCGGGTGCGCCGCTCGATATCCGCACGAGAAAGCCCCGGAGAGCGAGAGCGCCTATAACGACTCCGAACGAGCGGCAGAAACGGACCTGACAAACAACGGGCCGCACGGCAACGTCGATCTGCACTTTAGGATGGACGTCGGCCCTGGGTCGGTCACGCAGGCGCTCAAGGACGCCGCGCCGGCGTCAGAGGAGGAACCGGTGATTTTCGAGTTGCAGCCGTTTACGAGCAAGGACCACGCCGGGCGGTTTGTCCTCGCGTTTCACAAGCAGGCGACGAAAGAGGGTCTGGTGCACTTCCGCCCGCCCGGAGGGAGCATGGCGGCGGGGACGATCGACCCGTTCAAGCCGCCGAGCAGGCCCGGGTCGGCGCCGCCGCCGCAGACGCAACCGCCGAGCAGGCCCGGTTCGGCGCCGCCGCCGCAGACGCAACCGCCGACTCAGGCGGGCTCGCAGCAGCAGCAGCAGCAGCAGCAGCAGCAGCGGGTGCTGCAGCAGCAGAGGAGCCTGGACCAGGCGCGGGCGCAAGCCAGGGAGATGCTGATCCACCAGGGAGGGATGTCGAACAGCTAGAACACGTGTTTATTGAAACCGAGCAACACCAAACTGACTACGAGCGCTTCTTCAGAGAGAGCCGGAACAAGTCCGCAATCGCCTCCTCCTGAAACTTGACCTCGTTGCGGAACTCCTTCTCGCCCTCCGCGTGTATCCTGGCGAGCTCGTCCACGTTCATCAGCACCCGCCGCCGCACCATCACCGGCTTCTTACTCGCGATTTCTCTCTCCAGATCGTCCATGCGCACCTCGTTACCCCGCATCACGCTCCTGGCCATCTCGAGCTTGGTCTCGTGGAGGGAGTTTTTCTTCCACGCGTCGAGAGCGTCTTTGTACGCGGTCCAGTCCTTACCGCGCTGCCGCCGGCGCTGCTTCAAAAATTTCTTGACGAGCCGCGCTTTGATATCCACCGGCACGAGCCGCCGCGCGTCCACCTCGTCGTACGAGCGAACGTTCTCCATCCTGAACCCCTGGGCGCACGCCCTGCGCCGGCGAACAAAGTCGACCCCTTCCCCTTTGCCCTTTTTCTGCTCCGCCGAAACCGCCCTCGACGTGTGAAGGTACCGCTCGTAGCAGGTCCAGTGCACGACGAACGAGTCCACCTGGTCGGGCATGACCCGAAACGCGCTGCGGTACGCCGTCTGGATCGTCGCGCACGCGCGCCTGAGCTGGTGTAAACGCCGCACGATCTCGTTTCCTTTCCCGACGTCTTCCAGAAACGCTCGGATGTTCTCCGCCGCCTCCCGCCGCCGCCGCCTGTGATACCACATCCAGAACCTATCCCGGATGAACAGAGCCGCGCGGATCCGTTCGCGCACCGCCGCGCGGGACTTGCACCCGCGCCACCACCGCTGGATCGCGCGCGCGGCGCCGTCGCGAGCCTCCTCGCGTCGCAGCGCGGCGGCTCGCTCGGGAGGCGGCCTCGACCCCAACGCCAGACGTCGAGCGCGTCTCCACCGCGTCCGCACCGTTTCCCGCCGCGCCGCCGCCTCCCTCTCCGCCTCCGCCGCGGCTTTCGCGTCCGCCTCCGCGCGTTGACGCGCCTCCTGCGCCTCCCGTTCCTTCTTGGTCTCCTTCCGACGAAGGTTCGCGGCGGTTCTCTCCTCCTTTTCGAGTCGAGCCGCGACCGCGCGTTCTTTCACCTTTCGCGCCCGTTCCTCGCGTGCCTCGCGTCGCGCCGCGGTGGCCGCCAGCCTCGTCTCCTTCCTGTGATTGACGAGCGAGGCGACGTGCGCGCCGATGTGGTCCACGCCTGTGTCCTTGGCCCTGGCGTCGGCGGATTTGAGCGACGCGGCTCGGAGCCTTCTCTCGAGCTCGCCCATCTCGTCGGGATCCTTCGCCAGCTTCTCCACCCGTGCCGCCACCTGCCGGCGAACCCCCGCGGCGCGCTTCAGGGCGTTCACCGGGGGCGAGTACAGCAGCGCCCGCGGGGGTTCGGCCTTGTCCTTCCCGGTCGATCCCTTGGTCTGCGGGTTGAACCCGGACCGCGTCGTCGTCCACATGGAGAGCGGCACCTCGGTGCCGTCCCCGGCCATCATGGCGGACAACGCCCTCTTCATGGTCTCCGGCTGGACGTCCACGCTTTTCAAACCCATGCGCTTGAGCGTGTTGTACGTCTGGATCGTGGCGTAGTCGCTGGTGCCCGGGATGCGCATGGATTCCAGTTCGCTCACGGCGAACTCGTACTCCACATCGCGTCCACTCGTTCCCTCTGCGGTCGCGTTTTTCTTGGAAGGGCCATCCGGGTCGAGCGGCGCCGTCCCTCCCCCAAGCCCTCGATCGCCGGGTTCGGACGCGACCGCGGACGCGACCGGTGCCGGTCCTTCCGCGGGGCTCGACCCGGGTGGACCCGCCATCCGACCCCCCAGCCCGGGCGAGCTCGAGCGGGTCGCGGTGTGTCGTCCAAAAGGCTCGTCCAAAAGTAGCACATCGCGATTTCGAACCGGCCTGGCAGACCATTCCTGTCCGTTGTTGACTTGGGCGCCCCTACCCCAACCCCGCCGGCACTCTCAGGTGGCGCCGTGGTGGCACGGAAACCGGGGGAACGATCGCCGCGATGGACGGTCGCGATCGGCGGGCGAACTACGGCGTCGCGGGGCGGCGTTGGGCGCGACCCGCGCTTCTCATCGCGCTCGTCGCGTCGGCCGTCGCGCGGGGCGGGAGCGTCTGGGAGCTGGAGCAGCTCTGGGAGGACGACATCGTCGCTTACGTGCAGAAGTTCACGGGCGATGTGGACAGTCAGGGGACCCCCATCGAGTCCAAATTTCTGCGATACGAGCAGACCGGGTGGTATCAGAAGATCTACGATCGAACCTCGGTCGGGATGGATAAGGTACGCCCCCCGCATCGCCGTGGATGGGATGCCCGAGCTCCCCCGGTTTTCATCCTTGAAAAAAAACCGTCGCTCACCCACCAAACCCCTCCCCCCCCCATCGACACTCGCAGGGCAAAGACATTGTGGACACGGGTCTGGGATACAACACCGAGTTTCCCGGCGCGGGTACCAAGGAGAACCAGCTGTACAGTAACTCGCTGCGCCGGTGCGGTCCGAACTTGGAGCGCACCCCGCAGCGCGAGCTGGGTTGCACCAACGATCTGCCCCCCGGATCTCCTTACGGCGACGTCGGCCAGCCCGGTCCCGGTCCGCAGCAGTGGGCGTACCGCGGCAGCTCCCTCGGGCCCCCGGACGAACCCCTCGGGGACGAGGGATGCAATTACAAGCTCAGCTACGAGGAGAACCTTCGGTTGGGGTACGAGTGCTACCGGCTGCCGCCGTTGGGCGGGGTGAGGGTACCGGCGGCGGGGAATCTGCCGGAGAATCTGGGGTATTCGGTGACCGGGATCAGGCTGCCAGTCGCTGAGTGGCGGGACAGGCTCGAGCCGTACTACCAGAAGTGGTACGACAGCGCGCCGCTGCGGTGGGGCTTCGAGGAGGGGACTTTTTTCCCAAACTGGTTCCTGCGGTCGGCGGGGATGCCCAACTTTGCCATCAAGAAGCACTGCTTTCTGGACGCGCACGCGGGGCGGTACCAGCTGTGCAGCGCGTACCCGTGGAACAGGCGAAACCTCACGCACGGCTTACTTCACGTCCAGTCCGTGCCCTTCGTCCTGGGCATGGGCGATCTCACCTTCGAGGCGAACGGGGGCGATTCCACAGTTCCCGACATGCCCCGGAGCACGTTCCCGCTGGCGTCTAACGGCGAGGGGGTGCTGGGCGTCGCGCTCACCCGCGTATCCGACGGCTCTCGCATGGCGGTCATGCCGGTGCGCGCGCGTCGGCACTGGGAGACGCTGGGTTGGACCAGCGAAGATTTGAAGCCCATGCGCGGCGAAAAGTTCACCCTGGACATCTACGATTACAGGGCCAGCGACTGGGGCTGGATGGCGGTGGACACGTTCGTGGTGCCCGCGGCGTGGATTCAGATCGAATCCGTGACGCCCATCGGCGGCCCCAGGGCGGGCGGTACTCTCATCGAGATCGTCGGTAAGAACTTTGGGAACAGCGCCGACGGCATCGTGGTGTTCATCGGGGACAAGGAGTGCACGAGTCTGGGAATGACGCAGACGGGCTCGCTCTCGTGCATAACCCCGCCGGGTGACGGCGCGGGCGTCACGGTATCGGTCGTCATCGGCGATTACGACCGAGTCCTCCGCGCCGGTCCGTTCGGCGGGCACCAGGCGGGGCACTGCGGCGATGAGAGCGTGGCGTACCCGTTCTCGCCGTGCACGCTGGGAGAGGCGTCTCTGGAAGCCGGCGTCCCCAAGCGAGGTTTCACCTATCTGGACGCTCCGTATTGGATAAGCACCCCCGTCGTGGAGGCGTACGAGGATAATCAGTACAGGTACAAGGCGGCCGCCGCGGACGACGATATCGGCTCTGAACTCATCTACACCGCGGAGATTTTACCGTCGTTCATGCGGTTTGACCCTGCGACGCAGGTTATCTCCGGCACGCCGCTGCGGGGGGACGTCAACTGCCGGTCCGATAAGTGGCACCCGGCGGTGGACAGGTGCAGAGAGGGCGGTTTTCACAGGGTACGGCTCGCGGTGAGCGACTACACGTTCACGGTGTACCAGGAGTTCACCGTTCACGTGCTTTCCAACCCGTCGCCGTTGCTCGCTATCGACAGGTCGTTTCATTGGCCGACGATGAGGGAGGTTAACATGATGCGGGCAAGCGCGCAGCTCAGCAAGTATCACCTGAAGGTTCCGAGCGCTTTGAAGGCGATGTCGCTGAAAGCAGTCGACTCCACCTTTCTACCCTCGACCGCGCGTGATCCCGCGAGCGCTGCGTTGCGCACACTGCTATCCAATCTGCTTCAAGAGACCAGGGTTCACGCGGCCGAGTCCAAAATACTCATAAAGGCTGTTCGCACGGCGGGGCTCGAGTCCGAGCAAGGAGACCTGATCAGCGCCTTGGAGTCGGCGATGCGATCGCAGGAGTTGCAGGTTGAACGCAACCGCGCGTCGCTGCCGTCGCTCGTGGGTGGAAACCCCGAGGGGTGGATGGTGCAGCTGCAGGATTTCATGGAAAACTCCGCTCGCGGCATGGACGTCATCTGGCAGCCCGCAGGTGGCGGCGGCCCCGGCGTCTCGAACCAGCTCATCTCCGGCACTGGCCACCGTTACGGCGGGTTCCTGCCGAACGCACCGGGGCCGGCGAATCCGCTCGCCGGTCGCAGGCTCAACGACCTGGAGATGGTCATCACCGTGCCGACCATATGCTGGCAGGCGCAGGGAGACCAGCCGGATTATCACCCCAGGATGGTGTCGTGCTCGTTCCCCGGGTACCACGAGATTCACAAGATTTATCTTCGCATCGAGCAGGGCGGTTTGAGGTTCACCGAAGGGCTCGTGGAGCCCGCGGATTTTCCCAACGTGGACCTCATATCGTCCGCGTTGGACAGCCAGGACCTGCTGGGTTTGGTGGACTCGGTCTCGAGGCGCGCGGCGGCGTACGCGAAGCGATGGGAGGAGCTCGTCGACCTGCCCGAGAGGTACGAGCCCAGGTGGCAGCCGCACAGCAGCATACTCACGATCATCACCAACGTCGGACACAACCTGACGGTCACGCTGGACATCCCGCACGAGTGGCCGTGGCCCGCGGACGGCGAGCTGAAACCGTCGGCCATACGGGTGTTGGCGTCGGATGGGATTCCGTACCACAGGGATGAGGCCATCGACTCGATCTCGGCGGAGCTCGCCGCGGACGCCGCGAGAGCCGGCGGGAATAATCAGGGCGGACTCGCGTCCATCCTCGAGGGACTCGAGAACAAGCTCCGCGTGTACGCCAGCCGGTGCAGGAACGACTGCGAGGGCAACGGCTTTTGCGACACGTCCGTGTTCCCGCCCGAGTGCAGGTGCTACGCGGGTTACACCAACGACGACTGTTCCCACGTGGGTTGCCCCAACGACTGCACCAGCCGCGGCGCGTGCGACGCGAAACAGATCTGCGAGACGGACCACGAGACCGGGGAGATTGATTGCATGGGCGGCACCGGCAAGTGCTCCTGCGTGGATCCGTTCTTTGGCGCGGATTGCTCGCTCCGGCCGTGCGCGAAGCGCTACCTGGTTCGCGAAAACGTCGACGTCTCCCTCGGCGAGGCGTACTTCAAGTCGCTCTACGAGGCAATGGGATGGGAGGTGTCCGAGGTGCGTCTCAGCGCCACGAACGGAGACCCGCCGCCTCCGGGGTCCATTGCCGGGGACCGGTTCTCCGTCGCCGCATCCGCGAAGGGCGTCGCGTACATTGTCTTCGTGAATAGCGAGGACGCGATGGCCGCGAGGTCGGTGGACCCTTTCTACAGGGATTCCATCCCCAGCCGCGGGATCGCGGAGCTCGCGAGGGATTTCCCCGAGGAGCTCCGCGCGCAGGACGCCCGCGAGCGGCACCTGCTGAGCCTGTTCGGGGAGGTCCAGACGGAGTGCACGGGCCGAGGCGCATGCGACTACGGCGCGGGCGAGTGCTACTGCGCGTCGCGATACTTTGGTAACGCCTGCGAGTACACCTACTGCGCCAACGACTGCAACGGTCACGGCCGGTGCAACTTTGTCACCGGCGAGTGCGCGTGCGACCGCAACTACGAGCCCGACTTGCTGCTCGGATGCAAGCTCCGTAAGCTGTATCTCGCGACGACGACGTGCGAGGATGCCGCCATGGACGCTCGCGTCGACGCCGGCGGGAGGCGGATCACGCCGCTTCACCTCTCCTGCATGATGGGCGTAGCTCTGGGCGCGAAGGCGACGCGGGAGCACTGCCCCGAGGCCAACGTGCTCACCGGCGAGAAGGGCGACTGCTACACCAAGTTCCCGAGCTACGCGTACGACGACGGCGCGACTGGCTCGAGCGAGCTCCTGACGACGACGACGAATCCGATTTGCAGCGACTGCTCCGGGTACGACCTCCACAACATCTCGCAGATTCACCTGTACGCGGAGGAACCGTGCCGATCGGTGCTCGGGGTGAGGACGAGCGAGTGCGTCGAGGGCCGGGTCGCCAGCGACGTCGTCCGCGGCCTCGGCATGCTCCCGTCGACGGATCCGTCCAGGCCCACCGAGATCACGTTCAACCTCGAGACGATGCGGAAAAAGGACATGGCGTTCTCCAGATTTTACGCCAGGCCCGGGATCGTGCGAAGGCTCTACCACTCGGTCGAGGACGGCGGGTGCGG
>MDTA01139332.1_pt1 | contig 12865 bp, 13 predicted proteins | sample 811151 | NCBI WGS metagenome assembly MDTA01 (sample SAMN05326648, study PRJNA326480) | marine metagenome | isolation source: seawater | place: Indian Ocean: South | collected 2010
TTGAGTAGCCTAAACCAATTAAATATTTTATTAACCCTAGCAATCCAATTAAAAATAGTAATGAATTAAAAAAATGTAATGAAATATTTAAATTTTGTATTATTTCATATTGTCCATTAAATATTTGAATTAAGTACGAAAAAATGTAGGCGGTGAAAAAATAAAGATTTCCTTGTTCTTTTCCAGAAACTTCAATTTGAGAAGAGTAAAATTCAAAATATTTAAAATATTTAGCAAAATCTGGACTGAGACTTATATCGTAAGTTAAAAATAAAAGTGTAGATGTAAAATAAGCTGAAAAGAAAAAAAATAATTTATATATTAACAAATTAGATTTTTGAAAAATATAACTTAACATCCTTTAAAGTTTAACGATTAAAATATACTTTTAGTAAATAAACAAAGGATAGTCATTTTTGCGGTTGTAGATTTAATGGGTGGTATGGGAAATCAATTTTTCCAAATAGCTTTTGCCAAGTTTTTACAGACAATTGGATACAAAGTTTTTATAAACATTGATTTTTACAATTCTAAGTCAACAAGAGGCAACTCAACATCTCGACATATGGTTTTGGATCCTCAGTTTTTCTTTCTTCCGTATTCTTCAAAAGCAAGGGTTCGTCTTCTTAAATTTTTAAACAAATTAAATAAATCAAACAAAATTCCAATGAATTTTAAAAATTTTAAAAAAATTAAAAATCTAGAAGATTTTAATGAATTGAAATCTCTTCCAAAGATGTTGCATTGCGAGGGTTACTGGCAAGATATATCTATTATTAAATATTTTAGAGTTGAATTTGAAACTTTTTTAAAAGAAAAAATAATTGAATTAAACAAACAAGAAAAAAGTGTTTTGAAAGGCTCTACATTGTTGCACATTAGAAGAACGGATTATAAAGAAATTAATGAAGAACTAAAAGAAAATTTCTACATAGACGCAATAGAGCTATTAAACAATAATGCTGAAAGCTTTAATTTTGATATATTTTCTGATGATAGAAACTTACAAATAAATGAAGAGATAACTAAAAAATCTAATAGTATATTTCTTCCTTTAAATCAGACAAATCATTTACCTAATAAAATACTTGATACATTTATAGATATGCTTTTCTATGAAAATTATATATTAAGCAATAGTACGTTCTCATTACTTGCATCCGAATTTTCTTATTCGTCAGATAAAATAATTATTTCTCCAAAACCATGGTTTAGAAATAGGCCGTTCTATGATATTTATCCTAAAAATGCTTTGTTTGTAAAAAATGAAATTTAATTTATTTCTGTAGGATAATTAAGAAATTTAAAATCCTCTTCGAAATGTTTTTTCATCAATGAAATACTTTTATTGTCGTAGTAATAAGAATAATGTTCAAGCTTAGTTTTAGATTGGTTAGTGTGTATTAACTCCTCATTAATTTTTAATTTTTTACATACCTTATCAAAGTCGTCCTTTAAATTTTCATATTTACCTATAAAATCTACTAATAAACTATTTTTTTCATCAACTAAAAATGATTTTTGAAGTCTTCTGTCTTCTTTGCATCTCCACTCTATATATTCATTAAAATCCATATCTTTAATAATTTTATATTGAGGATGTCTAACTGTTTCTTTCATTCGAAAGAACAAACTAAGTTGCCAATCGTAAGGATTTCTGACAAAAGCAAAACTATAGTAGTCATTATATTTATTACCCAAATAGTTTTTATAAGCAACTGCTTCACCATGCTTTTTTGGAAGTTTTGAAAAAAATGCTACAGTTTTATCATCAGGTATCAAAAATTTATTCACACCTCTATAAAAAATATTTCTATGAAATTTATATTTGTAAAATGAATTAGCTAAACTTCTACTTGCTACCCTGTATATTTCAACAAATATAAATTTGTGACTTTTACTTATCAATTTAATCAAACTCCCAATATTTCAAGATGTCTTGAAATTTAACATTTAATTTTTTTTGAGTTTCTTTACTTAACTCACTTTTCCACTGACCTAACGTTCCTGATCTTTTATGTTTTGTGTCATCTTCAGTTAGCTGAATTGGGTCAGCAAGTGAAATAAGTTTGTCGATTTCCATTTGATCTATAGAAATATTTAAAAAATTAAAGACGGTATTAAGAAAATAGCTTGTATCTAATGCATAATCATCATATTTTAAATAGATACAACTTTCAGACATTTCTTTTAAATTTTTATATGATAAATAAATTTCTAGTATTTCATCTGATTTATATATTGCATATTTTTCTAAACCTAAAGAGTTTATTTTTTCTCTTTCTTTATAAAAATCAGATTTTAAAATTTTTTGACTCGGGGGTGCGTGGGTTTTGCCAAATGAGTAAAAAGAAGATATTAAAACATCTCTTGGATCACGAAGGAAAAATATTTTTTTGTAGGAATTAATAGATAAAAAATTTAAAGGTCTCCTTTGTGGGCCGTATATTTCCCCCTTACTATTAAAAAGGTGTTTGTAGTTTTTATTTAAATAAGGTTCAAATGGAGCTTTTTGTTTAATTTTATCTGCAACACTTCCAACTAAACCACCGTAATCATAATGAGTATATTCTGTATTTTTATCTACAGTTTCAAGTAATTTAGAGATAAAATTTGACGCACATTTGTGAGTTGTAAAAAATATCACAGAATCAAAATTTGAAGAATTGCTCAATTTGTTTTTTCTCAATAAAATTCTTTTTTGCTTTTTGGTATATACTTTAAAACCAATCTTTGATAAGAATTTATAAATTGTTTTTTTAATATTCATTTGTTTAATATTACACAAATCACCATATTCAAATTATAAATTAAAGATTCAAAGAAGATTTTGTTAATCTTGGTTGCAAAACTTTGTAGTTAAATTATAAATCAACTTAGTATAATTAAAATGAGCTCCTTAAAAAGCTTGGAAAACGAAAGCTTGTCAATAATTTCAGAGACTTTAAAACACGCTAAAAATCCTTTAGTTTTATATTCTATTGGAAAAGACTCCTCAGTGCTGCTGCACTTGTTTAGAAAATTATTTTACCCATCAACGATTCCTATTAAATTTCTACATATAGATACGGGATGGAAATTCAGCTCAATGATTAAATTTAGAGATGAAATTTCAAAAAAATATTCTCTTAATATGGAAGTTTACAAAAAAGAAAATATCAAATCTGTAACACCGTTTAATAATGAAAAATATACAGATATTCAAAAAACGCAAGCATTAAAGGAAGCTTTGAATTTAGGTAACTACGACATAGTTTATGGTGGTGCACGTAGAGACGAAGAAGTAAGTAGATCGAAAGAAAGAGTTGTATCTCACAGAAATGAATATCATTCTTGGGATCCTAAGAAACAAAGAGTTGAACCATGGTTAATTTTTAACCTGGAAAAGCTTAAGAATGAATCATTTAGGGTTTTTCCTTTATCTAATTGGACTGAATTAAATATTTGGGAATATATAAAAAAAGAAAACATTGAAATTGTGCCGCTTTATTTTGCTAAGAAGAGAAAGGTCGTTGAGAGAAACTCGCAATTATTTTTATTAGATGATGATCGGTTCGACCTTAAAGATTCTGACATTGTATCTGAAAAGATTGTAAGGTTTAGGACTTTGGGCTGTTATCCATTAACAGCTGGTATTGAGAGTAAAGCAGATAGTTTGACGAAAATAATTAATGAATTAAAAAATGATAATAGTTCTGAACGTTCTGGAAGATTGATTGATAAAGACAAAGAGGGAAGTATGGAGCTTAAAAAAAGAGAAGGGTATTTTTGAAAAATTCTAACTTTACAAAAATTCTAACTGCAGGCAGTGTTGATAGTGGAAAGTCAACACTGCTGGGTAGAATTTTATATGACACTGAAAATTACAACTCAGATGAACTTGAAAATGTAATTGCTAAAACAAAAAAAAACCCACATTTTAAAAATAAAATTGATTTCTCACTCCTTTTAGATGGCTTACTAGATGAAGCAACTGAGGGCATTACCATCGACTTGGCACATAAATACTTTCAATATAATGACAAAAATTATGTTTTTATTGACTCCCCAGGCCATATTGAATATTTACAAAATACAGCAAGTGGAGCTACTTTTGCTGATATTGCCCTCTTATTAATTGACTCAAAAGTTGGAATAACACAACAAACACAGAACCATTTAGAAATTGTTAATATGTTCTCAAACATTAAAAAAATTATTGTGTGCATCAATAAAATTGATTCTATAAAGCAACCAGAAAAGATTTACAAAACCTATAAACAAAAAATCAACAAATTTTGTATTGAAAAAGGATTTGAAATTCCACAAGTGATTCCCATTTCGGCACTTGAAGGTCAAAATATTAAAAATCGTTCGAAAGAAATGAATTTTTACAATGGCCCTTCACTACTTAATTTAATTGAAAAAGATTATCAAGATAAAAATACCAACAATTTTGGAACAATAGCAATAGTCCAAAACGTCTTAAGGGGTGAAAACAACGATAGAATTTTTACTATTAAAAATCTAAATTCTAGATTTTCTATTGGAAGTCCTTTGTATAACGCCAGAACAAATGAAAAAATAACTGTAAAAAAAATATTTAAAGACTTTGATTCAAAAAAAACAATTCAAAAAAATGAAACGGCTAACGTCCAAATTAATGAAAAAGCTACGTTGAATAATTCTGATATTTTATTAAAAGAAGTCAATAACCTGATTCAGACTTCCTCAATAAAAGTTACCTATGTACATATCTCAAGAGAGATTGAGATTTCAAAATCACAAAGAATTCAATTAAATTTTAGAAATCAAAAAGTTAATGGCTACATATCTAAAATAGAAAATAAACAAAATTCTTCAATTATCTCTTTTTTAACGATTGAACTTGAAAATAAGATTTTCTTAACCGAATATTCTAAATTTAGTGAATTAGCTGTATTTTCCATTATTGATATTTCAGATAATGAAACCTTGGGGTTTGGTTTTGTAAATCATTCATTAGATAAAGGTGTGCATGTTATTGAATCAAAAACTTCTAAATTTATTAATACAAAAAATAAAATTAAATGTTTTTGGCTTACTGGTTTACCTTCTTCAGGAAAAACTACAATTGCAAATAGTCTAGGTCTTGAGCTTGCAAAAAATGATAAGTCATTTTACATTATTGATGGAGACTCTATAAGGTCTAATCTAAACTCAGACCTTGGCTTTACAAAATCTGATCGTATTGAAAATAACAGAAGGGTAGCTCATCTTGCTAAAATCCTATATGATTCTGGAGTTATTCCAATTGTTTCCACAGTTTCTCCAAACCAGTCATCAAGAGAATTTGCAAGATCACTATTTCCTGATGGAGACTTTATTGAGGTGTTTGTGAATACTTCTTTGGAAGAGTGTATAAAAAGAGATGTGAAAGACCTTTATAAATCTGATAAAAAAATAAAAAACATAACTGGTATTCATACAAACTACGATATTCCTTCTTCTCCTGAAGTAATTCTTGATACTGAAAATTTAAGCCTGGAAGAAGAAACTCAAATCTTATTAGATCTTCTTATCAAAGAATAATGTTGTATGTCCTTTCTACTTCTTCTATTTCAGAACTATAAAATTTTTTAAGTTTGTCTACAGTGGCTTGGCTTAGAGTTTGAGTTGGAAAATTAAAATTATTTACAATTTTGAATATATAATTAAAAAATTTAATTAAAACTTTTTCATGAAGTTTAAGTTTATTTTTATTTATTATATTTCCAGATTTAAAATCTTTGTGATAAATTAAAGAACTTCTATAAGAAATAATTTTTTTGCTAATTAAATTATTATCTCCATCACTATTTACTTTTTTGTTAAAATCTAATTTTCTAAAATCTACCTCTAAAAAGTTGAAAACTATTTTGTAAAACTTATCAGGCTGATTTAGTAAGTCTTTCATATTTAGAACTAGAAGATTGTCTTTACTTAAAGTCTTATCATATAATTTCAAATATTTCGTATATAGTCCATTTTCTAAAAGCTGTTGAGAGTGTGGATATTTAAAAAAGAACTTTTCATCTTTTTCTAAAATTTTATTTATATTTTTATCTATATTAAAAGTTGGTAATAATCCTTGTCGTGAGTGCATTTTGTATTGTGAAATTAATCTAGCAACTGGATCTCTTAGAATTGCTATTAGTTTTATATTCCCGTTTCCATAACTTTCAATTTTTTCTGGAATATCTAATAAGCCTATATAATTTGGTCTTTTTATCCCATTTATTTTTCCTCCAGATTTAAGAAATAGCTTATTGAAAAAATTTTCATAATCATAAAAATTATCGATTTCAAATATGTCAATCTCATTTTTTGGTAAATAAATATCTGGATGCTGATTTAAAATATGTAGCATTGAAGAAGTAGAAGCTTTCTGTGCTCCGATTATTATAAAATTTGGATTATTCATTAATTAGTTTTAAATCTTTCAAGTAATTTTTGATAACATTAAAAATATATAATTGCTTTTTTTTGCTTACATGTTTTCCCATCGGAATATATAAGCCTTGACTACCAAGGCTCTCAGATACAGGTAGGTTAATTTTTTTTGATAAATCTAGATTTAGATATGCATTTTGTAAATGTAGTGGCCAAAAAAAAGGTCTGGATTCTATATTTTTATCATTTAAATGCTTGACTAAATTATCTCTATTTATTTTATTGTCAAGGAGTAGTCCGTAAACCCAGTACTGATTATTCGAATTTGTAGAACTTATTTTTTGAGTTTTAATGTATTCATCTAACTCTTCAAATAGTAGGTTGTAATAACTGGCTTGTTTATTTTTAAAATCAATAATTTTTTTTATTGATTTAATCTGGCTCTTGCCAAGTGCTGCTGAGAGGCCAGAGATTCTGTAGTTTTCATATAAATTATCATGCTGAAACCTTTTGCTTGAATCAAAATCAAGATTGATCATTTGTCTTAACTTCAAATAATTTTCTTTATCGTCTAATAATACTGCTCCTCCTTCTCCACTGGTAATATGTTTGTTTGCATAAAAGCTTAGTGTTGAAATTTTTCCATAAGTTCCACACTTTCTTGAGTTGTAAAATTGACCATGTGCTTCTGAAGCGTCTTCGATAAGAACTATATTATTATCTTTACAAAATATTTCAATTTCGTCTGCATCAGCCGTAAGTCCATAAGTATGAACCATTAATACGGCCTTTGTATTTTTAGTAGCCACATTTTTAACATTTTCTATAGTCATGTTCCAAGTTTCTGAATCTACGTCACAAAATACAGGTTTTAACCCTGCTTTTACAATTGCTATTAAGCACGAAATTATAGTAAAAGATGGGACTATGACTTCATCATTTTCTTTAAATCCTTGCGATTTAAGAGCAATAATTAATGCAGCCGTTCCATTACTTGTGGAAACACAATATTTTCTATCAAACAGATTACATAATTCATATTCAAAATCTTTAACGATTGAACTAGAACCAGAAATATTTTTTTTAATTAGAGCTTTTGTAACGTTAAAAATATCTTTATAAAAGATAATCGGTTGAAACACATTAATATATTTCAAAAATGTTCCTTGTCTTTGGTCAAGCTGTATGGTCCTTGTTTAAATTCAATAAATTTAGAATCTTCTAAAACTTCTATTCCGTGTCCACCAGTTATCAAAAGAATTGAGTCTTTTTCATTAAGTTCTACTATTTTTACTAACTCTTTTTTTGAATTAAATACAGAAACTTTTAATTTACCGTCCAACACAACAATTCCCTCTGGAGTCATGTTTACATTTCTATCATTATTTAAGTGGACATGTTTTAATATTTCTTCACCTTTAGGTAAATTGAATGCACCCATTTGAAATTGTTCTTTAGGGTTAGTTAAAAAATTTTTTTTATTTTCTATAGATAAATAACGGTGAACTATGGCTAAAAGTTTGTTTGAATTGTTGTCAAAAATTTCCATTATTTAATTTGTCTTTTGCTTAAAATTGCTTGTTTTATGTACGGTTGAGCCAATTTTAACATATTTAAAAATTGAGAACTTGTTTTTGATTTTCCAAATTTACGTGGTTTGTTTACAAAAGGGACCTCCTCTATCTTTATATTTTCTTTATAAAGTTGTGAAACTAAAGATATAAAATATTCTCCATATACAAAATTATTAAACATTGTTTTTTTAAAATAATTTTTCCTTCCTATGGTAAATCCGCTTGTTAGATCTTTGACGCCCACTCTAAGAATTAGACTCAATAATTTATTAAATAATACTGATAAATATATTGCAATAATAGAGTCTTCAGAATTGTTTATATTTTTAATAGTTGTTTTTAGAGTTCCCTGTTCCTTTAATTGACCTTTGTATCCCCCTCCTTTTATAAACCTAGAACCAATAAAAACTGTTGATTTTTCTTTTCTTTGTGCTTCAAGAAGTTTTTTTATAGAATTTATATCAACTGATCCGTCTGCATCTAGCCACATAACATACTCATGTTGGGCAATTTCAATTCCTTCAAATATTGATAGAGGTAAAGATTTTGGTCCGTTTCTTGATATGAAGTTGATATTATATTTATCATAAAATTTTTCCACTAAAACATCAGTGCCATCAGTAGAATTGTCATCTACAATAATAATTTCATAGTTACTACAACTATTTTTTAGTAAAACTGCAATATCAGGAATCATAAATCTTAAATTTTCTTCTTCATTTAATGTAGGAAGAATAATGCTTACGGAAAAATCTTTTTTTTGCATTTCTAAGTATTAATGCTTACTAAAAATATTGAGCCAAATCTTTTCTTAAAAATTTTCTCAATAATATATTCAAACTTTTCAGCAAATCTGAGACTAAAAAATGATAAAAAGACGCCAAAGTTTAAAATTTTTTCAATTTTGTAATCATTGAAATACAAGGATAAAGTTTTTTCAAGAGTACTTTTTGTATACATTGATTTTGTAACATCAGAATAATCAACTAAATTAAAAGATTTAGCAAAGTATAGAGCTGATTTGAAAAACAAATTGTAATTAGGAGTTGTAAGTATTAATTTTGAATTTTTTCTAGTTATTTTAGAAATTGTATTAAATAATTTCTCTGTCTCTTTAGAGTCTAAAAACTCTAGCAATCCTATAATCGTAACTACATCATAGGGTGCCCCCTTGAGCACTGTTTCTAAATTATTTGTAAAGTTTGATTTTATTGATATATATTTTGATTTAGCATATAAAATCTGTTTTTTATCAATATCATATCCAAGAGAGTTTGCTGGAGAAAATAACCCTATAAAAGTACCCGGCCCGCAAGCATAATCTAGATGTTTATCATCGTATGATATATATTTCCTTATTTTTTTAAAAGTTAGATAGTGCCAGTTAGTCTGAGTCCCCTTCTGTTTCTTTAAACCCTCGGTTAAAATTTTATCGTAATATCCAGAGTCGATATTATTTTCCCAAAAAGTGTTATTAGATATCACCAATCAATTATAGTTTTAAAGGGTTAAAATAATTATGTATACTTTATAATTTATGAAAAAAGCTGTACTTGTACCTACAACATTGTATTTATCAGCTTTTTATTTATTAAGCGTTCTTAACGTTGAAAAAAAGTTTTATACAATAACTGCTATATTTTTATTTTTTGTTTTATTACAAAACATTTTTAAAGTGCAATTATTATATTTAAATTTTTCTCTATATTTCAACGTAGTAATTTTTTTATTTTTTATTTTAATATCCCAGAATTATCTTTTAAATATTGAAACTATTTCATGGGATATTTCATCTTACCTTGTTGCTTCTCAAGATATTCAAAGAGGATTTCTTCCGTTAGAAAAAAGTTACGAGTCTAAAGGTCCAGTTTTTTTCTATATCATAAATTTTATTTTGATAATTGTAAAAAATAATTACTTATACTTTAAATTAGCTAATGACTTCATAATATTAATAATCTCTTTAATACTGTATTTGACAATTAGATTTGAGACAAAAAATTTATCTCAACCGTTAATTTTAAGTTTAGTTTATTTAAACTTGATGAGTCTTAAGTGGTATATTTCTGAATTTTCTGAGTTATATAATCTATTTTTTATTGCTTTAGCAATATTCATTCATAGATACAAAATTGAATCTAATTTAAACATCTTTTTTGCAGGGTTTATTTTATCTTTAGGAATATTGATAAATCAAGGAAGTGTTCTATTTACTATTCCATTTTTTATTTCAATATTGTATTCAAATAAAATGAAACATAAAAAACTGTTATATTTTTTCTTAGGAGGAGTTATTCCTCAAATATTTTTTTTAACTATATATTATTACAACAACCTAATTGATATTTATTTATTTAACTATATTGAGCTTCCGATAAATTACTCCGGTGAATCATTATCAAATTTTAGAGAAATTGTTGTTTGGTTAAGAGGTGTTGCAGAGTACAATTTATTTATTTATCTAGTTGTTGTTTTAATAGTTTTAGGATTTTTTATTCAATACATTAAAGCATTTAAGTTTGATAAAAAATTTCTTAATAACTTTTATTTTAATAATTTTGTAATTTCCTTACTTTTTTACTTCATTGCAGGCCATAATTATTATCATCATTTGATTTATCTTATATATTTTCTACCATTTTTAGTTCTTTTTATTGAAAGTAAAAATATTTTAAACTTAATTTTTGTGGGAACTCTATTTGCATCTATTTTAAATTTTAATTTAAACTATTCCTCTTCTTATGATAATTTAAGAAATCCACAAGAAACTTATTCAAATTATCCTTTAAAACAGTTAGCAAATAGCATATCAGAATCTTCCAAAATAACGGACTTCAATATTCTTGCACTTGACTTCCATTTGGTACTTTTCTATCTTGAAAAACCTAATTATGCTTACATTATCCATCCAACTAATCATTTTGACAAAACTATAACTGATGGGTTAAAAAAACTCGATTTAATTTCTGAAGATAATATTGATTTGTTATTACAAGAAAAACCCGACGTAATTATTTGTAATACAATGATGATATTTTCTGGTATACCCACTCGTCTAGATAGTGTAGAAATTGAAGATATTGAGAATAAAAATTGGTACGATTGTAATTTCGAAAACTATTCTGATCATTATTATCAACTCAATACTGATAAATTCAGATACAATGAAAATTTAAATCTAAACATTGATCCCTATAAAGAGATGAAAGTATTTATTATCGATGAAAAATAAACTTAGCTTAATTACTTATACAAATTTAGGATATTTAGAAATGACAGAGAATTTAATATTATCAGCAAAGAAGAATGCTCCTGGTTTAAAACTTCAGGTTTTTTGCATTGACAATGAATCGAAAGCAATTCTTAAAAAGCATAACAATGTAGTAATTAAAGACTTTGAAAATGTATTTTTAGAGGAAAGTGAATTTGTTGACTTCAAAGATAAAAAATTTGGATTAATGATGGGTTATAAATATGAAATGATCTATAAATCCTTATTAGATAATGAATTTACTCTTTATATTGATGGTGATATTGTTATAAAGCGTGACTTTACTGAATATATGTTAAATAAAATTGAAAATAAAGATCTTCTAGTTCAAAATGACTTAAATCCTAAAAAACCTGAAAAAGAAAACCTTTGTGCTGGATTTATGTTCATAAGATCAAATAAAAAAACTTTAAAGTTTTTTAATCCAAAAAATGTAAATATGAAAAGGATGAGTAAATTAAGCCATCATGATCAAACTTATTTAATTAAGAATAGAAGAAAGTTTAATTATTTAAAATTGGATTTAGACTTATTTCCAAATGGACCACATTATTTTAGATATAACGATTCATTAAACCCATACATAATTCATTTCAATTATTTAGTAGGAAACCATGAAAAAATAGATAAGATGAAAGAAACTAATCAATGGTACGTTTAAGCTTTCCTAAATATTCACGAAGAAGAAGATAATAAAAATTTAGACATAGTATCACATAATCTTTTATAAAAGATTTGAAACCTTTTTTCTGAAGATAGTTGCTACAAGTTAACAAGAATTCATCTGGATACTTAATCATTAGGTTTCTATAACCATGAAGTCTATAAATTGGAATCCGCCAATTTGTTTTATCAGAGTTAAGTGCGGTTGTAAATTGGACTCTTGGTGTACGAACTACTTCATTATTAATTTTTTCATATTTCAGATGTTCTAAAAATACTGTCTCACAATTTAAATGCTTAACACTTAACTCAGGATTTTTATTTACAAAATCTAAAATATTAAAAAAGTTATGAGCATACTTTCTTTCAAAGCCTATAAATCTATCACAAATTCCAAAATAATCTTCACCTTCAGGAATTGTAAGACCCTTATAATTATTTGAATTTGGTTTAGAAGTAATGAATTGATCAAACCTCAAATAATAAATATAATCATATGATTTTATAGTTTCTATGTAGTTTTTTAATATTATATCCTTTATAGCAAAGTGAATTTTTCCAGATGAATATAATCCCGTATCAAGTCCTTTTTTAAGAAATTTTAAAGCTTCTTCATAATTGTTTTCAATATAATATTTATCCCAGTTTTCATATTCTTTAAAAATCCACCAATAGGAAATGTTTTTCCTTAATGTAAAGTTATTTTGTAATGAGTCACCTGTACATATTGCTAGATCGGTATTTTCATCAACTAAGTTTTTATATATAGATTTCCAAGTCTTAATTCCACCTCTGGGGGAACCAGCTAATATTACTAATTTAGTTGTTTTACTCATTTTCAAATATTAATTTGTGGCTTCTTCTTATAAGAGTTTTTAATCTTTTATTATTACTTTCTTTTAAAAGTTTTTGATTGTGTTTTTTAATTATTGTTTCAATTTCAGTATCTGAAAATATTACATCAAAA
>MDTA01113313.1_pt1 | contig 12864 bp, 10 predicted proteins | sample 811151 | NCBI WGS metagenome assembly MDTA01 (sample SAMN05326648, study PRJNA326480) | marine metagenome | isolation source: seawater | place: Indian Ocean: South | collected 2010
GACCCATACCCAGTGGCCTATGACAGCGGCCTAATGGGGCTGATGACCTTCGTGCCGGATGCCGATGGGAGCGATGACCCAGACCCGGTGGACGTCGATGTGCAGATCACGGCGGCGACTGTCGTCGCGACCCGCCCTGCGACCGGCGGCAACATCTCAGAAAGTCAGGGCCGATTCTGGGACGCCGACACTCGAGGATACATCGAGGTCTACCTAGACATTAACGATGCCAGTCTGCCCGATTTTGATGTTCGGGTCGGAAGTGTTGTGTCCATGACCGTAACGCGCGTGGGTCGTTATGGTGGTCGCCCACAGATCCGCGCGGCGCGGGATTGGAGCGCCGTCGCCGAGGCGCCACACCCTGAGCTTACAGCGGCACCGAACGCCGAAGTTTACCTGCTCACACCAGATCGTGCGCTGGGCCTGAGCGATGTAAACCGCATGGTGCGCGTAACGGGACTCACCGAAGGCGAACCTTTGAGCTGCGGGAGCCAGCACACGTGCTACCAGGTGAACTACGGCAACGATACGATCACGCTTCGAACTCGCGATGGCGACCTGCGTACGGGAACGTGCGTGACATTTACCGGGCCCCTCTCCGCGTTCCGCGACAACCTGCAGCTCGAGCCCTTCAATCCTCTATGGGCCCGACGCTACCAGCGAGGCGCTGATCTGGGAGAGGCCTGCATGGAGGACAGCGACTGCACGACCAATCGGTGCGTGACGCTCGGCGAGGACAAGATATGTAGCCTCGAGTGTGATGAGAACACCGAATGCCCGGCGGGCTTTACGTGCCAATTCAACATGGCTTGCCTGCCAAGTCAGGGCAGTGATTGTCCTGATGAGGTGACTTTCACAGGGCAACTCTCAGGCGCTGAGTCCGAGCGACCCAATGGGGGCACCGCACGATTGAGCCCGTATCCGGCTGACTACGACGCGGGACTGCGAGCGTTGATCGCCGCGCTACCCCAGACGACGGTGGACGGAGACCCCGAGCCCATCGTCGTAGATCTGCCTATTCGCAGGGCCACCGTGGTCGCAACCCGCGCCTTTACGGAGTCGGACGTGCCGGAGAGTCAGCGAGCCTTCTGGATCGCCGACGCAAACGGTGTGACGGAGGTCTATCTTGATCCAGGTGCTCGCGGTGGTACGCCTAACTTCGTCGTGCAGACGGGCTCGGTCATCTCCTTTAGGGCCACGCAGATTGGGCGCTTTCAACGTAAATCTCAGATAAAAGCCGGGACTGATTGGGTCTTACATGGAGCCGACGAGCCGCCTCACCCCGATCTGCCTGGCTCTCCCAACGCTGAGGTTCCCATCTGGACTCCGGATCGCGAGCTCACCCAGGCGGACAGCCACCGCATGATTCGGGTCACCGGGCAATTGGATGGCGCGCCGAGGACCTGTGGTGGTGGGAACAAGTGCTGGAATATCAATTATGGCTTCGGTGAACCCGTTACGTTTCGAACATCCCACCCGGACGCCGCAACCGGACAGTGCGTAACGTTTGTCGGCCCTATGGGTTTCTACCGAGGGAATCTGCAGTTCGACACTACTAATTTGAGCTGGTTACGCGTATACAATTGACCCGACTCGTTCCGGACTGGAGATCTGTACGGTGTATTATCAGAGGGTGATTCCCCTGCTGCTCGTCTTCGTCTGCGCCTGCGCAAATGACCTCGATCGCGGGCCGTTAGCCACCGAGGAACTCTGGGCGGACGCACCCGACCAGATCCAGGTAAGCGAACCCGTCCTGTATCGGGAGCGCCAGGGTGATGCGCCCTATGGCCTCCCCACAGGAGAAGCGACCACGATCGCCTCGTTGATCGAGAGCATCGCTGATCGAGTGCCCGAGCGATTCAGCGACCCACGAACCTTCACGAGCCCTGCAGGACGCTTACCGTGCTCGACGAGCACCATCGAGGTGCTTCCTAATCTCCCAGCGACCATCGAAGGCGTGGTGACCTTGCACCCGAGGCAGTACACCAAGGTGCCGGTCTGCGATCAGGACGAGAAGCACTATGGGACCTTTACCATCGAAGATGACACTGGTGGAATCATGGTCCTCCGTGACAGTCGGATCGCGCCCTTCACGGCGGGTGACCGCATCCGCATGACGGTTCATGCATTGACCTACACGTATTTGGACCCGACGACTCGTACGATCCTGAGCGCTGAGATCGAGTTGATGGACCCACCCGGTGCCGACCGCGAGAGGGTCGTTTATTTTGAGCCGCTTGACCGACCGTATGGTCTTGATGATGTGACCCGCACCAAGCGGATCATTGGATGGGTGGCTCAGCCTCCAACCAACAAGAACTTCAGCACGATGATCATCGCGAACAAACAATACGGAACATACGGAGGCGGCCCTAAGGATCGAGTCTGCATGGCGAACTGCCTAGGCCAATGTAAATGCGGCCTAGAGGTCTGCGAAGATGAGATCTGCCCTGCGCTCTGTGAGGGGGAAGGGGCCGAATACGAGCCCGCGAAGTTGCCGTTGTGCTGGGAGTCCAGCCTAGATGTGGAGATGGTACGTCGAGGCGTAACCTACGCCCAAGGAAGCCGGGTGTCCGTCACGGGACCCGTCGTCGATAGTTATGGATTAAAGATCTGGGTTCAGCGACTGGGCCAGGTCGAGGTTTTAGAGTAATAGAATGATTGATTTTATCCGCCGGCCATGTGGCTGGATTGCGACCGCATGCTTCCTCTCTCTGGGATTCACCAACCTGGCTGCGGCAGAAGGTCCCTCCGGACCCAGCGGCCCGAAGAGCACCGCCGATTCATCGAAGGCGAGTCCCCTAAAGATCTCGGTCAAAGCATCGACGGGCGTTCACGCCACCGATAACCGCGACCTGAGAGCGCTGGATGAGTCCTCCGACCGCGCGATCATCGACTCCGATGACCGTCGAAACTTTGGGCACAGCGACATCTCAGCCTCGGTCACTTACCAGGTGAAGCCGGACACTGACCTCCGAGTTCAGACCCGATTCAACACCATCTGGAAGGACGACATGCTGGGCCGGTCTGCCGGGTCATCTGGAGACCTCCGCTTCTACCAGCTGAACGTAGGATACACGGCATACTCGTCGTCGAGCTTTGAGCTGAGCCTGCGCATGGGCCGACAGCCTTTCTCCATCGGCGGAGTCAGCCGTGACTACATGCTCGCAGGAACTCTCGATGCCATCACGGCGACCGCCGACTTCAAGCGCGCTGGACGACTCCGAATTCTCGGGCTGGATTTCTTCGGGGGCAACAGCCTGCCTGAGACCGGGTACCGCTACTACCGAGACGGCCGGCAGACCACGTACAACCTTCGCGGTGAGACCAACACCCTGCGCTCGGGCCTCGTGTATGAGCTGGACAGCAAGGCGCAGCCAAGGCTCCCTCTTGAGCTCCGCGCATACTACTTCTACGCGACCATCGGTGGGGGTCCCATCGAGGAGTCGGGCTCCGATATTACCTACGGGGGGGCTCTCGGAAACTACCGAGACCGAGATTACCAGCACATGACGGGCCTTCGCACAGCCTACCTCGGTAACTTCGGCAGGACGGCGCTTAGGGTCTTTGGTGAGTTCGCTATGTCTATGGGCATCGACCGCAAGGCCGTGACCGACCGCAACGTGAATACTGAGGGTATGGCCTATGGTGGTGGCCTCGAGAGCACGATCAAGCTCTCTAAGGGCACCTCGATTGGCCTCGGCGCCGACTTCTACCACTTCGACGGCTCCCAGTATGCCAGCGACGGCCTTGAGTTTGAGCGTGGGTTTGTCGGATTCATGGGCGCTCGCATCGGCGGCGGCAGCGTGGGTCGCTACCTCGCTTGGCGCCCAGCGAGCCATGTCGATGCGTCTGGCGTGACCTACGCGCCGCACGACCAGGCCCGAGTATCCGGAACTGAATTCCTCCACGCAAACTTCAACGTAGAGAGTGGGAAGTTGTCTCTCACGGTCGACTACTGGAACTTCCTCAAGGACACCAGCTCGACCTTCCTTAAGCTCGCTCAGTTGGACAACCTGGCCGAGCCACCCTTCGGACACACGCGAGCAGAGTTTGCGGCTCAGGAGCGCTTCGGAAAGAGCCTCGGCCAGGCCGTCGACGTCCGTCTAGGTGTCGCAGCGAATGACAATCTGAGCTTCGTTCTGGCCGGTGGCGTCTTCCTCCCCGGAGAGTATTACGAGATCGAGGTCGATAAGGTGGCTGGCAACCAGATGACCGCCCTTGGCTCCGAGACCCCGGAGATGTTCTGGGCTGCGAGCGCTGGTATGGAGGTCTCGTTCTAATGCGTCTGGGCTCGATGCTACTCGCCGCGCTGCTCTGCTGCGGCTGTGAAACAGAGGTCAGCCCCGATGGCCGCAACGAGTCCGTTGGGTACCGCACCGGTACGTCCGCCGACGACTATCGCAGCAACGGGGAACGCGGAAATGTCGCGATTACCGAGATTCACTGGGCGGGCTCCGTCCGAAACTCGGACGGCCACCATGACCCACAAGACGTGTTCATAGAGCTGCAGAATAAGCACCCGCGCCCTATCCATTTGACGGGCTGGCTGCTGACCATCGAAGCAGGTCATCACTCAGAGGGGCTGAAACACCCATCCTCTTGGAGCGCAAAGTCTAAGATTAGCTACGTGCTGCCGGCGCGCCGCAACGGACAATCCGTCGAGACGAATGGGTACGTTGTCATCGCCGCGAAGGCAGATGGCGCGTTCTCCGGAGCGGATTACATCATTGAAGACTTGGTGATTCCAAAGGGTCCGATCGAGCTCACCCTCCAAGACCTGGATGAGCGGCTCATCGACCATGTGGGCGACGATCGAAAGCTCCCTTTCGCGGGCGCCTGGGATGGATACACCGCACGCTCGATGGAGCGGATTCAATTGATCTTCAACAATCGCGGAGATCGAGATGCTGCGTGGCACACATACAGCCTAAACGCCTTCGATCGAGGGCGACGTGGCGAATGGCACCAGGAGTTGCGGCAGTACCTCAACCCAGACTTTGCTGAGCGAACCATGGCAACACCGGGTATGCCCAATAGCCCTGATTACAGCGGAAACACGTCTTCAGGGAGCTACGAATGATGCGCTACGCACCTCTCAATTGTCTCTTTGGCGCCGTGGTGATGCTCGTCATGAGCTGCCAAAGTCCGGACGCCTTGACCCCCTATGACGGCAACGTCTGGCCGACGCACTCTTCCGTAAACTTCTTCTCCCGCTTCCACGCGTTCAGCGTGGGTGCCAACGGGACCTATGACCTCACCGAGGTCGAGCGCCGCGCGGTCGAACTCATCGTGAACGCAGAGGACACCCTCGATGTCGCCTTTGAGTACTTCGACTCCACCCGAATCGCCGACGCGTTGATCGCGGCCGAAGCCAGGGGACTTGTCGTCCGTGTTATCGGTGATGTCGACCGACGCACTCAACCTGGGTTCCAGCGTCTTGAAGACAGTAACGTCGACGTTGTGTATGGGGATGGGGCCATCTCATGGCAGGCCGTCTTCGGGCGGGAGTTAGTGAACCGCACCGGCGAGTTCAACCTCATGACCCACAACTTCATTATCGCCGACCGGCTGCGGATCTTGAATCTCACGGGTGGCTTCTCAACAGATGGGAACGAGCTGACTCAGGCGGGCTTCATCGCCGCATCCGAGGATCTGGTTAAGGACTTCTCGGATATGTTTGACCAGCTCCACGGTGGCATCTTCGCGACCTCCCAGACGTTCTATGACGACTCCGTCTCCGCCGACACCAACAACCGCACATCCTATCCAACTGAGGACAGTATCGTAGAGGTCTACTTTGGGCCTCAGGAGCGCCTCGTTAAGGAGATCATCGACCGAATCTACAGCGCGAAGGCCTCGGTTTACGTCGCCTCTATGGAGTTCAAGAACGACGAGATCGCCCGCGCTCTGCGCTACAAGACTAGTGCAGGATTCGACGTGAAAATCGTCCTCGCAGAGGATCCAGACGCGTCGACAGAAGGCCTCCCTGAGGTCCGGATCAACCCGCGGATCGATGGTACCTTCGTCATCATCGACGGGCGGCGTAGTCACCTCACAAACACGATGCACGCCGGCAGCGCTATGGTCCTGTCGATGCCGCTGTTTGAGGCCGTTCCCTACTACTTCGAGGATGCGGGTGAAGAAGATCCACTTCCCCAGCAGTCTGACCGATTCACCGACGCCAACATGTGGGTCGTTCAGCAAAACCTCGTGCAGGCGAACAGCGACTATCAGCATCTGGTCGACAGCTTCGACTCACTCTACGAAGGAGGGGCGCCCTGATGAGACTCGTGTCCCTATTATCCATCGCGTTCCTGGCCGCCCTACCCGGCTGCCAGACCGAACTCGACTCAAAGGATCTGGCGAGCATGCGCTCTCCTAAGGTGGAGGTGCACTTTAACTTCCCGGGTAGCCGCCAGGTCAACGGAGAGAATCCCCACGCCGATGACGTCGTGGTCCAGTTGATCGACCGCGCGAACGCGACCGTAGACTTTGCGGTTATGGGCTTTAGCCGACGCTCGATCGTGGATGCGCTCGTACGTGCCTACCACCGCGGCGTCCACCTTCGCTTTGTGGGCAACGCCCGCCACGCCTTTGGCACTGTTCGTGGATATCTAGAGATGGACCGACTCAACGTGCCAACTCAGGTGGGGAACCAAAACCACATCATGCACGACAAGTTCTTCATCATTGACAGTCGGTTCACCATTACTGGAACAGGGAACATCACCAGCACAGGGTTTTCACGCAACGACAATAACTGGGTGTTCATTGATTCACCTCAGGTTGCCGCGGACTTCACTGCCGAGTTTGAGCAGATGTTCTCCGGACGCTTTGGCTTCGCCAAGAAGGCCGTCGACAATGGGAACAGCTACACCGTCGGGGAGACCGGCGTTGAGGTCTACTTCTCCCCTCAAGAAGACGCGATGGGTCGCATTCTGGAGGCCGTCGAGAACGCGACGGAGAGCATCGAGTTCTTCATCTTTGCGTTCACCAAGGATCAATTGGGTTCTTTGTTTATCTCGAAGCATCAAGAATTTGAGCGCTATAATCAGTGCTGCGATCCCGACCTGGCCGCCGATCGAGACCCGGTCGCTTGCGGTGAGGTGACCTGTCAGATGCCCTTTCGCCCGCGCTTCGTACGCGGGGTAATCGACCGCTCTCAGCTCCACTCCAATGGACCCTATCACGAGGTCTACCGACTGCTTGCGTTCGGAGTACCCGTGAGGATGGATGGGAACGATAACAGCCGGCAACCCGGTGACTATCAGGCGGGTGGTGGTCGCCAGCACGCCAAGACTCTGGTGATCGATGGCAAGACCGACAACCCTGTTGTGCTGACCGGCTCCTTTAACTGGTCATCAAGCGCCACGGTCGCTAACGACGAGGTTCTGGTCGTGCTCTCCGGGGAGCACACAGGCCATCAGTACTCGGACTACTTCGACTATCTCTGGGAGATGGCCAAGCGTATAGGGAATCGTTATCTGGGGGATCGACCTGGGCAGGCGACAAACCTGCAGCCAGGCGACGTGGTCTTCAATGAGATCCAGTGGGACGGCTACAACGGCCTCGTCGATCCAGCGGAGACCCAAAACGAAGAGACAATGCGCGCCGACCACTTCGTGTACAACGATGAGTTCATCGAGCTCCTCAACACGACGCCTTACCCGATCGATATGTCCATGTGGACCATCGCGACTGACGATGACTTCGCCGTAGGGCTCTACCCTGGTACGGTCATCGGCCCTTACGAGCACTTCCTCATCGTCGACCACAACACCGAGGCCTACGATGATCTTCGTCCGCAGATGATGGGTGGCGCCTATCTCGGCGCTGACTTCGTGATGAACACGGCGAATGATGGCCGCTTCCTACGACCGAATCTCCACAACGCTCGCTTCCGCCTCCGTCTACTCGACCCACGTGGACGACCCGTGGACACAGCCGGAAACGGCGCGGCCCCCTTCGCAGGTGGACGGCGTCTGGTCGGCTCGGGAGACGATCCCAGAGATCAGGTCGTGCACTCCATGGAGCGTGTCCACTTTCCCTGCGATAACGAGGAGACGTGCGAGAAGATCCGCAACGGCGCAGATCCCGCCTCATGGCGTAGCTGTGATCTGGGCGGCTTGTCCGATGAGAAGAAGTCTCAGATCACGAGTCAGGTTCGGCCGGAGCGTCGAGGGCACGTCGTAGCCACACCAGGGCAGCCAAACTCCGGTGGGGAGCAGTTCCCCCTGAGCGATCCAGAGTGGCGTGCCCCAAGCGCTCCATAAGGTTTCTTCAATGCCGCTCTCTCTCCGGTGCCTAGCCTGCCTCAGCGTTCTGCTGGTCGCCTGTAACGCGAAAAAGGCGCCTGAACCACCCCGCTCAACGCTCGCGAAATCACCGAAGCCCGCGGGCCCTCCCCCAACTTGGGTCGACCTATTCAAGAAGGGTTCGGTGGCGCTACCTAGCAGCCTAAATGGGGTCACCTTCGCCTCCACTCCCGATGAACTCGCCGCCGTGGACGCGACCCTACTGAAGGGAAAACCGGTGCCCTTCAGCGAGGGCACAAAGGCGACCATAAAGCTCGTACGCCACGCCGATAGTCGTACTCTCCGCTCTGTTCGTATCGACTTTCCAACCAACGCCAAGCGCGCGCTCTCATCTCGCTGGGGCGACCCCGTCGAGGGGCAGGTGGATGGCCAGCGACCAGCGTTCTTCTGGTTTGATCGCGCGACGCGCGTGCAAGGTATTCTCGAGGAGGTCGAGTCAGGCAGCCAGTTGACCCTGTGGCCCTACTCGTCGCTCACCGAAGCGCTAAGCCCACCGAATGACGCAAACGAACGTGTGCTGTCCACTTGGCTCGGCCGGAGCAAGACGGCACATCAGGCGCGCTATCCGAGGCGGATGAAGCGTCGCGCGAAGCCGGGCTTCGTGGCTTGGCTGCCTCCACTCCAGTATCGAACCCGGCCCCTCTCCGTTCGTTACGACCTCAAAGGTGACACGATCAGCGGCTTCTCTTTTAAGATCAGCACCATCGGGAACCCTGGTCTGGTGAATCGGGTTGAAGAGATTATCGCGCAGACCTGGAAGGTACAGTCGACCGCGACCGATACGGGCAAGCGCTGGGAGAAGGCTGGCGTCCGCATCTCAACAGAGGAAGAGAAGCCCGGCCGTCAGCGACCGCGCGACCCTCTTATTCGGGTGCGTGTTAAGGTAATCCCAACACCTTGAGGAGCGCCTCATCAGGGCCTGAGACCCTCTGCCAATAGGGCATCCGGGCGCTCCCTGTGAGCTCTGCTTTCTCACCGTCAGAACATGACCACCCAATGACTCGATAAGGGCTCGCGACCTCGATTCGCAAGGTGCAGTTAACTCCGTCTCCGCGAGACCAAGTGAGCGGCCGAACCTTAAAGCGGCCAGCGGGCACCTGAACGGTCTCAACAGAGCCCCAGGCGAAGCGAGACTCGAAAGTCTTGATGGGCTGATGGCGTAATCGTCTGAGGAGCGAACGACCTAGGGTCGCACCTCCGGCGATGGCTTGACCCGGTCCTCCCGCAGCGAGGCCGCGCGCGATGATCCACATGGCATCTTCGCTCACCACCGACCGAACCTGAGTCTCTCGGGTCGTCTCGCCTTCGAAGTAGCTATCGACCCGGACCGCTGCACGATCTCCAGACCAGCGAGTCTCTTCATAGACGTGACCACACCACTCCTGGGCAGTGAACGTCTGCTTCACCGGGCGAAATCCCCGACTGGGATCTGCGAAGACGCTGGTCATCACCGAGTAGTCGTACACACCGGTGCGAAAACGTTGGAGGTGATTCAACTTGAGGGCCGTGAAATGGTCCGGGTTTTTCGGATTGTACCTGTCCACCTTCACGGCGTCGCTTCGCGAGAAGGGTTCGGTCACGTAGATGAGCACCGCGTGACCGCTGCGACTCTGTCCATAGCGAGGCTGGACTAATTGGTATCCGTTTACCTCGGCCTGCCCATCACTCCAAGTCGCCCAGAACGCGGACGCATCGGCGTGGGCCGTCGTAGAGAAAATCAGCAGGAGGAGAAAAGAAAGGTAGTGCATCAGTGCTCCCTTCGTCAGGCGCCGGTCTCCCTACAGAAGTCACGCCAGGGCTCGGCGAGACAGCGGCGCCAGCCGGTGAACTCAACGGAGAGATCGGCCGGATCAATGGTGTCCTGAATGGCTTGGCGAATACGCTTCATCAACCAGGGAGGAAAAGCGACCTCTGGAGCGATGGTCAAGCGCGCGCTCAACTCGGCTCGCGCACAGGAGACCCAGGCGTCTCGGAAGTACTCATCAAAGGTCGCATACGGTGATGGCCCAGTTTGACCCGCTGCCTCATCGGCCGTCTCGCTCGCCTCACTGATGATATCGAGGACGACGTCACCATCGGGCCCTCTGGCAAACCGCGGGTTAACCCCCTTGATGTCGCCGAGCGCTCGGGCGTCTTCGGGGAGTCGGGCGGCGATGGAGAACAACGTCTTGTAGTGGGGCACGCCACGGTGATTCTTCAGCCCATTGTACCAGCCAAGCAACCCAGACAACGCAGCCTGTTGAGGACCGTTAAGCTGCCAAAGGTTGCGAAAGCGCGACATGCTGATCTTCTCAGATTTCGCCGGAGGGGGCTTGAACATTTCATCACTCACCTCCACCACAAGAGCCCGTCGGTCCAAGGCGTCAAGGCGTAGGTTGAGGGCGTCATAGAGCGCCAAGAGGTCCTCCGCGTCGTCAGCCGCGTAGTCGAGCTGCGCGTCGCTCAGAGGGCGCCGTTGCCAATTGTCGGTCTGATGCCCTTTCTCACGGTGAATCCCGAGGAGCACGGCGACGAGATACGCCAACGAGACCTGATGTTCAGCGCTTACCAAGCTCCAAGCGACTTGCGTATCATAGATCGCGGGCCGACGGCGCAGCCTCAGCGCCTTCATGAGGAGATCGACGTCCTGACGGCCCGCATGCATCACCCAGGTCACATCACGGTGCCCCAGCACCTCAGAGAGACTGGAGATGTCCGATAGAGCGACCGTGTCGATGAGATAGAGCTGCTGGCCATCGGTCACCTGAACAAGACAGAGGTCAGTGCCACCGCGACGTGACTCAAACTCCGTATCGACGAAGAGCACGTCGGCGCCCGCCAGCCCCTCAGAGACCGCCGCAAGATCCTCGGCTTGATCGATGAGAATAGGCGTCATCCTTCGGCCAGCCAACGCGCTGCCTGGCGCGCAAAGTAGGTGAGCACAACATCGGCGCCCGCACGACGGATACCAAGGAGGCTCTCCAGGACCGACTTGCGTTCGTCGAGCCAGCCATTCTGCGCTGCGGCCTTGAGCATCGCGTACTCTCCGCTGACTTGGTAGGCGGCGACCGGAAGAGCAGTGTGCTCACGTACAGCCCGAATCACATCGAGAAACGGCCCAGCCGGCTTGACCATGATCATGTCAGCCCCTTCGGCCTCATCCAGATCGACTTCACGCAAGGCCTCGCGGACATTGGCTGGGTCCATCTGGTACGTCTTCTTGTCGCCAAAACGTGGCGCGGAATCCAGCGCATCACGGAAGGGTCCATAAAAAGCCGAAGCATACTTAGCCGTGTACGCAAGGATCGAAACGTCGGTGTGTCCTGCGTCATCGAGTGCTTCTCGAATCGCTCCCACGCGACCATCCATCATGTCGCTGGGTGAGATGATGTCTGCCCCAGCGTCAGCCTGGCAGACCGCCTGCTTGCACAAGACCTCAACCGTCTCATCGTTCAGAATCCGGCCATCACTGGAAACGATCCCATCATGCCCATCGGAGGAATACGGGTCGAGGGCCACGTCGGTTATGACCGTCAAGTCAGGATACTGTGCCTTAAGCCGGCGGATCGCGTCCGGGACGAGTCCATCGGGGTTGAAGCTCTCTTCTCCTCCGGAGGTCTTGAACTCATCCGGAAGAGCTGGAAAAAGCACGACTGCACCGATGCCGTCATCAAGTGCACCACCGGCTTCCTCGACGAGGCTCTCCAGACACAGCCGGTCACAGCCAGGCATGGAACTGATCGGCTGTCGGCCCTCACCACCGTGGATGAATAACGGGTAGATGAAGTGTTCCGGACCGACGTAATTCTCTCGGGCCATACTCCGTACCCATGGGCTCTTCCGATTACGGCGCGGTCGCTCCAACAGGTCCATGATCTCAACCATGCGAGGCCTCCTTTATGCTTCAGACCCGTCAGTTATTGCCGGGGATGCTTTGAAAGTAAAGCCGTTCGCCGCTTGCACGCTTTACCGCGTCGTTGGCTTATGGTAAGCCGATGAGGCCGAATGCAGGGGGAGTTCAGCCATGATAAAACCAGCGGAAGCCGTTGAAATTCTGAAGGCTTATCTGTCTGAAAATGGCCTGAAGATGACAAACCAACGCCAGTTGGTAACTGAAAGCTTCTTCGATCCCGCGCACCGCGAAGAGCACCCCACTGTTGAAGAGCTTTATCTACGAGTCCGCGCGCTCGATCCACGGGTGGGATATGCCACCGTATATCGGACATTGAAACTACTGACCGAATGCGACCTGGCCGCACCGAGTCGCTTTGGTGACAACCAGACGCGTTACGAACCCGAACAACCGGGTGAACACCATGACCACATGGTCTGCGTCGAATGCAATGGAATCATCGAGTTCGAGGATGAGGAGATTGAGCGCCTGCAGGAAACGGTCGCGCGTCGACTCGGATTCGAGCTCACCGACCACAAGATGGTCCTCTTTGGAAAGCCCAGCGCCGATTGCGAAGTTACGGGCTGTCGACGCTCCCTGTAGCATCACGCCGCTGGCCCTATGTCTGATCGAAACGGTCCAATTGTAGGCGCCATCGATATCGGCTCAAACTCC
>MDTA01146893.1_pt1 | contig 12864 bp, 11 predicted proteins | sample 811151 | NCBI WGS metagenome assembly MDTA01 (sample SAMN05326648, study PRJNA326480) | marine metagenome | isolation source: seawater | place: Indian Ocean: South | collected 2010
GTTGGATACATACCATCACCTTTATCTATTTTTGAAAATATCCAAAAATTGCTTCCTGGTGAAACTTTAGAAATAAGTTTAAATTTAAAAACAAAAAAAAGTTTTTTTTTTGAGAAAGATCAATCAGAATATGAAACAAAAGAATTTAATATTAATAAACTAGAAGATATCTTAGAAGATGCTGTAAAAATAAGAACAATTTCTGATGTTCCTTATGGTGTTTTTTTATCAAGTGGAGTTGATAGCACATTGGTTGCATCTATTTTAAGTAAAATAAAAAATTCTAAAATTAACTCTTTTTCTATTGGTTTAGAAAATAGCAAATTAGATGAGTCCAAAAACTCAAAAAAAATCGCTTTGAATTTAGGTTTAAATCACAATGAATTAATTATAAACGAGAAGAACTTAGTAGACACAATTCCCAAAATGGTAGAAACCTACAGTGAACCTTTTGCTGACTCATCACAAATACCAACATATATTTTAAGTCAATTTTGTAAAAAAAAAATTACAGTTGCTTTATCAGGTGACGGTGGCGATGAGTTATTTGGTGGATACAACAGATATAGTTACTACAAAAGATATAAATATATTTTAAATGCACTTTTTTTTTTAAACAAATTTAATACTTTTAATAATAAAATTTTTGAAAATATTTTTTCTTTGGCTAATTTTTTTAATTTAAATGAAAGTGCCTATAAAGTTAAATCTTTTAATAAAATCTTAAATTATGAAAATTACTATCATAGAATGATAAAGCAAAGTCACGAAATTGAAAAAATTTTTAAAAATAATTATAATTATGACATTCATTATTTAAAAGGACCTGTTCACGAGGACCCTATAAAATATATGCAAATAAAGGATATTAATAATTATTTACCAGATGATATTCTAACTAAAGTTGATAGGGCTAGTATGGCTCATAGTCTTGAAGTTAGATGCCCACTTCTTGATAAAAGATTACACAACTTTGTAGGAATTAAAAATAATTTAAAAATTTCTAATAAAAATAGCAAGATTATATTAAAAAAAATTCTCTCCAAATACATTGATATAAATTTGATCTCTAACAAAAAAATGGGATTTGCAATTCCTATACACAAATGGTTATCAAATGATGTCTATGAATTAGGTAGTGACTTAATACATTCAAAAATATTAGCTGAAGATGAATATCTAAATCAAAAATATATTATTAAAATTTGGCAGCTTAATAGAAATGGAAATAAAAATTATTCATTTCTTCTCTGGAGTATTCTCATTTATTTAAACTGGAAAAATAAATGGATAAAGTAAGTATAATACTTAATAGTTATAATCAAAATGAATATTTTGAAAAAGCAATTATTAGCGCTTTAAATCAAACTTATAAAAATTTTGAACTTATAATTTCTGAAAACGGTTCAACTGATGGATCAAAACAGACCATGGAAAAATATAAAACGGATACAAGAATTAAAATTCTTAATTATAAAGAAAATGACATTGTTGGAAAAAGATTTAATCAGGCCATAAAAATGAGTAGTGGTGATTATCTATGTTTTTTATATTCCGACGATTATATAGAAAAAAATAAACTAGAAGAACAAATAAAAATATTTAAAAGTTTAGATAAGGATTATGGTGTGGTTTATAGTGATGTAAAAATAGTTAACGAAAATAATGAATACATTAAAAATCGAGAAGTTATTAAATGTGATGGCTGGAGTTTGAAATATCAACTTGATAATATTCATAATTTTGGACATATAGATATGGTTTCACCGCTTATTAAAAAAGAATGTTTAATTAAACATAAATTTTTAGAAAATATTTTTGCAGAAGGTGAAGGAATTCTACTAAGAGTGGCGCAAGACTATAAATTTAAATATATTCCAAAAAGATTAGTTAGTTTTAGGGATACTAAATTTAATAGAGGTAAAGCATTAATTAAAAATTTAAATTTTCATATACAAACACTTAAAATATTAAAAAAAAACACAATTTTTAATAAAAAAAATTACAAAAAATCTTTAAATAAATATATTTTTTATTTTAATTTAAATATTGCTTGGGGAAATTTAAGAGCAAATGGAAAAAAATCAGAAACAATAAAAATATTATTTTATTTATTTAAGAACAAAAATATTTTTTTTTTTAATTTTAAAATTTATTTAATTTTAATTTTATTAATTATTCCAAATTTTTTAATAAGCATCTTTAACAACTTTTTAAATAAAGTATTTAGTGTAAAAACGAAAAATATTTTTATCAAAAATTATGGTGGAAAAAATTCTTAAAAATTAATTAAGTATACTTAGAAACTTTTTTGAGACATTTTCACCACTAAATTGATCCACAAAATCAAAATTTATATTTGGCTTTTTTAAGTTTTTAATAATATCCATCAATTCTAGAGATAGTTTTTCTGGGTCATTGTGTGACATTACTATCCCTCCCATTTTTTGAATAATTTTTCTAGCTGTGCCCCTGGGTGTAATGCCAATTACTGTTTTGTTTGAACCCATATAATCCACGAGCTTACTTGGAAAAAAAACACTTTCTTTAAATGGAGCATCTAAAACTAACAAATAATCTGCCTTTTTCATAATTTTTAGTGATTTAGTGTAGCTGATAGGTCCATATAAAGTAATATAACTCTTATAAAAAAAAAGCCTCAAAGATACTAAAAAGTTTTGAGAACCATATACCTCTACTCTTATTTTTTTAAATAAATTGATATCTTTAGTTTCTATTATCTTTAGAGCATCAATTAACACTTTGGGAAATCTTTTACCATAAAACTTTCCAATATATCTTATTTTAATTTGATTTTGATTTTGATTTTGATTTTCAAATTTTAATTCTTCATGACTATCTAAATATAAATTTTTGTCAAAACAATGTGGAATTACCTCAATTTTTTTATTTATTTCTTGTGAATATTTTGAACCTATTAAATTTTTTGTTTCAGATGATGTGCAGATTATTTTTCTTGAGTTATTAAAAACTTTTCTTTCATTTAAAATATTTAAAGATTTTTCGAGTCCAAAATATGAACTGTTAAAGAAAGGATTATCTGACCAAGGATCTGAAAAATAACTAATCCAATTTTCTAAATTAAATTTCAATTTTAATTTTAAACCAACTAAATGTATAGAATGAGATTGAGACCATGTAATAACATGATCATATTCACTAATATTAATATTTTTTAAGATATAATTATATAAACTATTATTTAGTAAAAAAAAATAATCTGGAAATGGAAATAATTTTTTTAAATTAAAATATGAGATTATTTTAAAATAATTATTTAGTTTGCATCTATAAATTTTGTTAAAATTTAATTTGATATATTCCTCTAGTGAAGGGTCTAAATCTATGGTACCAGGAATGGGATGCTCAATCGTTACTACATCTGTTTTGATTTCATGTGTATTTGCAAAAAGCTTTGCGGACAAAATACTTTCTGGAGTAGAGTGAGGTGAAAAAGCATATGTTAACAGTAAAATTTTTTTCATTTTTTATTTCTGAGTGACCAATGAATCGTTTTTTTTAGACCTTTATCAATTCCAGTAAATCTAAAATTTTTAAAATCTTTTTTGAATTTCTTATTATTTGCTTTTCGTAAAGAAAACTTATCCCAATTTCTAGCAGGGATAAATTCAATTTTACTTTTTGAACCTGTAAACTTAATTATTTTTTTTGCTAAAGCTAAAATAGTAATTGGCTTTGCAGGTCCAATGTTATAGATATTTTTGTATTTATTTTTTGCAAAAATTACTTTTTGAAGTACTTTCATCAAATCATCTACAAAAGTAAAATCTCTTTGACTTTTTCCTTTACCATGTATTTTTAGATTTTTGTTTTTAGATGCTTTTTCAATAAAGTTAGGAATTACATTCCTATATATACCAACATAATCAAACATACCATAAACGTTATACAATCTAAGAATAGTTGTATTTAAGTTATGATAATTTTTAAAAAAACTTACATATTGTTCTGCTGAAAACTTAGATATAGCATATGGAGTTTTGGTAGATGGGTTTAAAATATTCTCATTGGAATAATGTTGGTCATAAATGCACGATGATGAAAAATAAATAAATTTCTTTACTTTATATTTTTTTGAGAAGTTTAATAGATTTACAGTTCCAATAATATTACTGTTTAAATCTTTTGAAATATTTTCTATAGAATTTTGATTAGCAAAATTTGCAGCTGAGTGAATTACTGTTTCAAATTTAAACTTTTTAAATATTGAGTCTAAATTTTGTTGTATGTCTTTATTTATTACAATTATTTTTTTGTTAACAAATTTTTTATCTCCTGAAGAAAAATTATCTAAGACAACAATCTTAAATTTTTTTTCAAATTTCTTAATACAATTTTTGCCTACAAAACCAAGGCCACCTGTTATCAAGATTACTTTTTTTTTCATAAAGCAATTAATCTATTAATTCTAAAACTTCACTAAATAATTTTTTTTGATTTCTTAAATAGTATAATATTCGTAGTTCATTATAAAATGGCATAAACCTAAATAAAACCTTTAATTTTTTTCTCCTAAAAATTTTTGATTTTTTTTTCCCTATTTTATTAAAAAATGATTTGTATTTGTCAAAGTAGTCATCAAAATTTTGTTTATCTAAATTTTTACTTACAAATATACATTGTAACAAACCAAGCGTAGCCCCCAAACCATGCCGAGGGTCTGTTTTCATCATTGCATCGCCGATCGGAATATATGATTTTAAATCTTTTTTTGGATATATAAAATGACTTTTGGAATGAAACCACTTTATAGATTTAATAATTTCATATTTATTTTTTGATAATAACTTAAATAAAAATCTTTCACATAAATTCTTATCTATTTTTTTATTACTCACAAAAGTGAAACTATAAATATCTTTTTTTTGATTTAGGATTGTTAAATGAAAATTCTTTAAAAAAAAAGTATTATTTCTAAAAATTTTTGATTTAAATAAATTAAATAGAACTTTTACATAAAAAGATATTAGAGTTGTAGATTTTGATAAATATAATGTTATTAATTTATTTTGTAATTTTTCTTTTATTATTTTACATCCCCCACTACAATCAATAAAATAATCAAATCTTTTATTTATTTTATTTTTTTTATTAAAAAAGATAATTTCATTTTCAAAAAATTTAAAATCAAAATTTTCAAAGATTATTTTTTTTATTTTATAATTTTGAAGTTTTTTTTCTAATTTAGAAAAAATTTCTTCTCTAAATATTTTTTTAAAAATATTTATTTTTATAACATATTTCGAAAGATACCTTAAAAATACTGATGAAAATATATGTGGGTGTAGAACAGTTTGAATATTTTTTTTTGGGGGGGAAGTTTCATACAACTCATATTGATCTTCTGATAGTAGAATTTTTATTATTCGGCTAGTTAATCCCGATCCATAAATTAAAACTTTTTTTTTACTCATCTTTTAACATTTTTTATTAAAAATAGACTTAATTAAAAGATTTATTTTAATTAGAAACTTAATTAAGTATATCTAGTTTAATATTTTTAAATGATTTATTATATTTTGCTAAAGACTTTAAAAATTCAAAAAAGGGATCACAATCTTTGATATGTGATGGATCTGCGTAAATATTCAAATAATTATAATTTTTTTCTAAAAAAATTTTTTTTACTTTTTCTAATTCTTCAATATAAGCTTTGTTTAATATTACCTTGTTATTTTTGTTTTCCAAAAAACTCCAGGAATCAAGCATTCTTGTAATATTTTCAGTTCTGCCAGTTACTGTAAGATCTGTTATATTATGAAGCTTAAAAATAGATCCTTTTAAAATTGCTAAATCATAAATTGAAGAGGATGAATAAATATAACCTAATTCACTTATAAATTTGTATATTTTTGATTTAAGTTTTAAATTAATTTCACCAAAGTGAGGTGCTCTAAATCCTTTTAGAATTATATTAAGTTTTTTTTCAAAAAAATTATGAGCTAACAAAATATCTTTTTTAATAAACTCAATATCCTTCTTGTTATAAGAAAGGGTAGATACGTAATTTTTTTCTCTTTCCATAAATTCAGTATGAATAAAATAACCATGGTTTAAGAACTCAATTTCATAATTTTTAATTAATTTTTGAAATAAAACTAAATTCTTTTCAATTAGTTCAGCAGGTATTGCTAATAATATCTTAATTTCAATCGTATTAAGTTTGCTTAATAATTCCTCTAAATAATCAATATCTTTCTGGGTATCACAGTCAAATGAGATGAAAAAAGATTTCTCTTTTAAATAATTAGAATAATATATTTTTTTTTTAATATTAAAAAATAAAATAAAATTATAAATAAAATAAATTAAAACTCTTAATGGATTATTAAACAATCTTTTAAAAATTTTCATCAAAATATTTTTTTAAAGTTAAATTTATTCTGTTTGAAACTTTTCCATCCCATAAATCTGGTTTATATGATTTTTTATTTTTATACTTTTTATAAATTAATTTATGAATATTATTAAAATTTGCTTTTAAAATTAAATTTTTCCTTAAGAAACTTTTTCTTTCAAATTCATCTCTTAAAACAAGGCACTTTTTATTATGGAATAAACACTCTTCTTGAACACCACCAGAATCTGTAATTACTAAATTTGAATTAATTAAAAGATTAGTAAAATCAGTATAAGTAAGAGGCTCCAATAAAGTAGTAATTTTTTTTGTTCTATTAAATAAATTATATTTAATTAAATTTTTTTTAGTTCGTGTATGACAAGAGAAAAGAATCTTATTTTTTTTTGATAACTTATTTAATGTATTTATAAATTTAAGTAATTTCTTTTTATTATCTATTGTTTGATACCTGTGCATTGTTACAAGAATATAATTATTAAATATATTTAAATTTTCTAAAATTTTAGAACTAATGATTTTTTTCTTCAAATTAAAGTAATTATCAAAAATTATATTACCTACATAATGTGATTTTTTTTTTAGTCCTTCTTTAACAAGGTTTTTGAATGCTTCAGGTGATGTCGCAAAATTTATATCTGATAAATGATCAACCACTCTTCTATTAATTTCCTCTTGAGCATTAAAATCTTTTGATCTTAGACCAGACTCTATATGAATAGTTTTTATTCCACTTTTTCTTGCAACAATACCGGCTGCTAATGTAGTGTCAACGTCACCAAAAAGAATTATCAAATTTGGTTTATAAACATTAATCTTTAATGATATTGATTTTATAAAATAAGATAATAAATCAAGTCTATTATTTGTTGAATATTTTTTAATTTTAAAATGAGGTAATGGTAACCCTAAGTTTTTATAAATATTTTTATAAAGACTTTTGTTACTGTGCTGATTTGAATGTAAAATTTTACATTCGTATTTCACATTTTTATTTAAAATTTTATAAAGTGGTGCAATCTTTATAATATTTGGTCTAGCACCTGATATGAAGAGTAATTTTTTCATTTTTAATTTAATAATATTGAGTATAGTAAAAATACTTTTGTGTAAAATTATTCTTAATTTATAATCATGGCAAAATCTATAGAATATAAAGAAATAAAAAAAATTTTACTTAGTGAGATAAAGGGAAAACGAAACCTAAATGTTCTTGAAATAGGATGCGGTGGAAAAGTTTACAAAAATCTTTTTTTAGACCACAAGTATCAAGGTCTAGATATGATAAATTCAAAATGGACTCTTAAAGAAGATCCACCAGAAATAATAACTAAATTCAGTAATTTCAAAAGTGAAAACAATTATAATCTAATTTTTGCTGTTACTACATTAAGTATGTTTGATAATGAAGATTTAAATAACCTTATTCAAATAATAAATATAAATAAAAATAATTATTTAAAATGTTTTTTTTTTGACTGGAAAGAAAAAATTATCTTAAAAAATCCAATAATTAGCAACAGACAATACAATAACTATAAAGAAAAACTGAGTAAAAGTTTTAAAAATAATATCAGTATTCTGGATAATGAATGGTGTTCGGAAAACTTAATTAAAAAAAAAGTAAAAGAAACTTTTAATATGGGGATTTCTCAAATTATAAAAATAGAGTTTTAAAAAATCCAATTTTCATGTGCAAGTTTTGACCTATTAAAAATCTTATTTATTAATTTTCTTATAAATTTTAGAACATAAGTATTATCTTTTGAGTATGTGGGTATATCAATAATATTTCCTTTAAATCTCTCCTTAAAAAATTTAATACCTTGCTCTTTTGAATTAATAGGGTTTGGATTAAAGCCAGTTAAATCAAGAAAATTAATATTTTCTTTAATCAATTTTTCTATTAAAAAATTTATTGAAAATGAATGTATAGAATTTTTAACATATTTATTTCTACCTATCATAACTAGGGCACCAAGATTTTTATAAATTCTTATACCAAATACTCCCAAATAATTAATTTTATCTTTAATTATAAATAATTGATGATGTTTTTTAAAAATTTCCCATGCTTCTTTTTTTAGTAAATTATTTTGTTCTGGGTAATTTTTGTGACCATCAGAAGAAAAAAAAAGTTTTAAAAAGATTTTGTAATCATTAAAATTATCAACCTTTATAACATTAATTTTTTTTTCATTTATTTTACGTATATCTTTTTTTATCTTTTTATGAAAAATCCCAGAATTACTATTTTCGTAATTATCTAATTCTAGAATATTTGTTTTCCATTCTTTAAACTCAAATTTTTTATCTAGTAAGATTTTATTAAATGAATTTTTATAATTTAAGGGTATGAAGAAATTCTTAAATACAATAATTCCAGGATTATATGTTTTTATTTTTTTGCTTAAAATGTCTAAAAATAAATTTAATTCTTTTTCATTTGAAAATTGAGATCCCCAAATTTCAAAGAAACCCCTAAATTCACTTATCAAACCAGATTTGGAAAATATGAACCTTAATTTTGATGAATTTTTTTTGTTTCTACAAATTATACGAAAAAAACTATCATTAATTTTTATATCAATTACTTTAAATCCAAATATTTTTTCATTCAAATGTCTAAAATCATCAGATAGAAAAAAATTATTTTCAATATTTAACATTTAAATAAATCGTAGTTAGTATAAAAATTATGATTTATTTCATTCATATAAATAGTTTACACCTAAAAAATTGGCTCATCTGCAAATGATTTGTTTTTTTTAAAAAAATTAATTAATGATCTAGCATTTTTAATTAAAAAAGTATTATCAAGTATAAATGATGGCTGATTTATTATATTACCTTTAAATTTTTGTTTAAAATATTTTATTCCTTCCTCTTTTTTATTTCTAGGTTTTGGATTAAATCCAGCTAAATCTAAAAAACTAACATTTTTTTTTTTAAGATAATCGAATAAAAAATCAATTGCATAAGCATGCAAAGAGTATTTAAAATTTCTTATTCTCCCAACCATACACCAGTAAGCTCTATCCTTATAGATTCTAACTGAAAAAATAGAATATGGTATGCCATCAATTTTTAAAATAAAAAAATTATGATTTAAACTTAAGTTATTCCAAGCTTCTAATTTGAAGTATTTATCTTTGTTTGGATAATTTTGATGACGCATTGTTTTAAAAAAAAAATTCATAAACGTCTCATATTGGTTAAAATTATTTATCTCTTCAATTTCAATATTTAATTTAGTGATTAATTTAATTTCTCTTCGTGTATTATAATTCGAGATCAATAAATCTTTATTCAAATTATTGATATCAATAACTAGAGAATTCCAAGGTCTACACAAATAACCATAATTTTTAAATAATTTTGAAATTAATAAGAATTGCTCATCAGTCTCAACTTCAAAAGATCTAAAAATAATGATCCCAGGTTTAATTTTTTTAATAATTTTTTGAGTATCATCAAGAAACTTAATAAATTTATTCTCAAAATTTAATGAATTTAAATTAACTGATTGTCCAATAAATTCTAATATTCCCCTAAATTCAGTTCCCAACTCTATTTTTGAAAAACGAATTATTTTTTTTTCTAAATTATTTTTATTTCTTATAATAAAAAAATTGTTTGCAGGTAAATCGATTATTTCGTAATTAAATATATTTTTATTTAGCTCCTTAAAAGATTTTGACTGAAAATAGTTATTTTTATAAAAGTCCATTTTTTATAGTTATATAAATAATTTTTAATTTTAAATATTTATTTATAAATCACAAACTTTTAACCCTTGTCGCTTTTCTAAGATTTGAACAAACTCAGAACACAGATAAATATTTTCGTAACTACCTAGATCGAACCAAGTAGTTCCTCTACCAATTTTGATATAATTTAAATAATTATTTTTTAATAAAGCGTTGTTAACAGAGGTAATTTCAAGTTCATTTCTTTTCGAGAGTTTTATTTGATTTAAAACTTTTAGAACATTCTTATTATAAATATATAATCCTGTTACCGCATAATTACTTTTTGGATTATTTGGTTTTTCAACAATTTTAATTAATTTTTTTTGCTTAAAGTGAGCTATTCCGTACTCTTTTGGATTGGTAACTTGTGATAAAAATATAAAAGATTTATTAGTTTGCTTGGTTAAATAGCTATTTATTAACTGTGGAAATAATCGTCCATAAAAAAAATTATCTCCTAAAATAAAGACAATCTTATCACTCTGCTTAATAAAATCTTTGCCTAATATTAAACCCTCGGCAATTCCTCCTCCTGTGTTTTCTTGAATTTGGTAATGTATTTTAATTTTGTTTTTTTTTTTTAATTTCTTTTAGAATCTGAATGAACAAGGCTTTATCTCCTTCATTACAAATAATCAAAACATCTTTAATTCCAGCATAAATTAAAGTGGACAAAGAATAATATATCATAGGTTTATTATAAACCGGTAATAAATGCTTATTAATAATTTCTGTTAATGGTGATAAACGAGTACCTCTTCCCCCGGCCATGATAATGCCTTTAAATTTCATTAATTAACACCTTTTCTCTGTAAATGTTTTTTTATTTTTTTAAAAATTTTAAGATTATTTAAATCACTATACCAATCAATCATCTTGTCTAATTCTTCATCAAAATTATAAATAGGTTTCCAGCCTAACCTTCTTAGTTTATTTGCGTTGATAGAATATTGTCTGTCATGACCTAATCTATCTTCAACTAGCTTAATCTTAGCTTTAATGTTTCTATTTTTTAAAATTATACTTATTTTTTTAGCAATTTGTATATTTTTCAATTTATAGCCTGATGAGATATTATAAGTCTGTCCAATTTGTCCTCTTTTAGATAAAAAAATTAAAGCTCGAACATGATCCTTTGCACTAATCCAAGTTCTAACATTATTACCCTTGCCGTATACCTCAATATAATTTTGGTGAATTGCAAGTAGTATAGATCGAGGAATAAATTTATCAATAAACTGATAAGAACCATAATTATTTACTGAATTAGTTATGATGCACGGAAAATTAAAATTTTTATACCATGCTTTAAGCAGTAATACAGCTGCTGCTTTAGAAGCTGCATAAGGATTATTTGGATGAAGTGGCTGATTTTCATCAAAACCCTTGGTAGATCTAAAACTAAGATCACCATAAATCTCATCTGTACCAATATAAATAAATTTAAAATTCTTTTTTAAAATCTGTTGCTTGAGAGCTAATTGCAAGATTGATAATAAATGCAAAGTTGTCTTTATATTATTATCATAAAAACTGATAGGTTTGGTTAAAGAAACATCCACATGTGTGTCAGAGGCTAAATGAAAAACTACATCAGGCTTAAAAGTAAATATTACTTTTTTTATTTTATCAAAATTTAATAAATCAAGTTTTAAATTATTTAAATTTGTAAATTTATTATTTTTCAAATAAGAATTTGAGCAATAAGAATATTTATCAATATTAATTATTTTATTATTTTTATTTTTAAGTAATCTGATTATTAGGTTTGTTCCAATGAAACCATTTCCGCCTGTTATAAGTATCTTTGTTTTTTTTTTCACTTTTTTAAATTAAACTTTTTAATGAAATTTTATACTATAATTATTTTCTTTAATAATAAAATTTAATACCGTATTGATGTAAATTGTTAGTAACTTAAATAAAATATTTTTTTATTGAGGTTTGTTTTTTTATCAATTTTTTTTAAAGTATATATACTAAAATATTCATTATTGTTTAAAGAAACTATATCAAAGAAATTATTATTATAAAATACAATATGTTCTTTGGTAAAATTTAAATTAGCTAAATTATTTTTATTAAAATTAACTTTTATAAATTGATTTAATTCATTTTTATGAGAATTAACTATTAATATAATTAATTCACAATTATTGTTGCCCCAATAATTTTTTTTATTCGATTGTAAGTTTGTGGCAGAAATAAAATATAGATTTTTATTATCAAATAATTCATATTCTGGATAATTTGTGGTTATGCAATTATTATAATAGTTGTTAGTAATTTTTTTTATTTCTACTTTGATTAGTTCTTTTTTATTTTTTGAAAAAAATGATGAAATTTCCTGGGCTTTAAAGTGAGGAAAATTAGTAAAAAAAATAGCGATACTCACAAGTGCAATAATATTAGATTTTTTATTTTTTTTAAAAATATAAAAAAATATCATTAAAATGAAAAAAATTAACAAAACAAATAAAGCATTAAATAAAGTATTAGGATTATATTCATAATCCATTATTTTTTTTGATATGCTTGCCGTAAGTAAAACTATAAGTGAAAAATAAATTTTCTTTTCAAATAGAAAGTTAATATTCTTGTTTTTTTTTAAAACAATTATAAGCAAATATGCTGTTAAGGGTGTAAGAATACCCAGCCTCGATGGATAATAATGTAAAGGATCAATAAGAGTGCCAATAATTAAAAAAAAAA
>MDTA01053099.1_pt1 | contig 12863 bp, 15 predicted proteins | sample 811151 | NCBI WGS metagenome assembly MDTA01 (sample SAMN05326648, study PRJNA326480) | marine metagenome | isolation source: seawater | place: Indian Ocean: South | collected 2010
AATTATTTTGAGCTTCTAAATGAACTAATTGATTCAATTAAAAGTTTTAAAGAAAGTCCTAACTTTGCTATTTGTATATTAGATGCTGGCTTAAACGAAAATCAAAGAAACACATTATCAAAAAAAGTAGATGAAATAAAAAAAGCAGATTGGGATATAAATGTTCCAGAATATAAAATTAGAGGTAAAGAATGGCTTAAAAGCCAAGTTTCTAGAGCTTTTCTCCCAAAATATTTTCCTAATTATGAAAAGTATCTATGGATAGATTGTGATGCCTGGGTAAATGATTGGGACTCTGTAAAATTATACTTTTCTGCATGTAAAAATGGCAAACTAGGGATAACACAAACCTTTGCCCCTGGTTACAGAATTATGTCTAAAGTAAAATGGATATGGGGAAAATTAGCAATGATCAAGTCACAAAATTTTAAGCATGCTATATCCTCAAAAATTCCAATTAATCAAGCTAGAAAACTTGCTTTCGCACCACATGTAAATATTGGAGTTTTCTCACTTGAAAAAAACTCACCGTGCTGGATCGTCTGGCAAAAAAATTTAAAGGAAACACTCAAATCTGGAAAAGTTTTTGGGTCAGAAGGACTTGCGATAAATATGAGCGTTTACCTAGATGAAGTCGAAACGGAGTTTTTGCCAATAAATTGTAATTGGATTGCAAGCAATTTACTTCCTAAATATGATGAAGATAATAAAACTTTTATAGAACCATATTTGCCAAATAATAAAATTGGCATAATGCATTTAGCAGCAGGATTGTGGAAAGATCAAATTGATATGAGGGTTGATAAATCTATTAAAATATTAGTTAAGACTAAAAAAAATTTAGAAATTGTCAAAAGCTTAAGATTTGAAAAAAATTAAAAAAAATAAAATTTCAAAAAATTGGATACAAAGACAACGAAGAGACATTTTTGTTAAAGAATCGAAGATACAAGGTTATAGATCTAGGGCGGTTTTTAAATTAAAAGAGATTAACGAAAAATTTGACATTATCAAAAACAATTCCATAATCATTGACCTTGGTGCAGCTCCTGGAAGCTGGTCTCAATATTTATCTAGAGAGACCAAAAATAGTAAAATTATTTGCATTGACGTAAATGTTTTCGAAAAAATTCAGGGGACAGAACAAATTATAGGGGATTTCTTTCAAGAAAGCTCTAAGGAAAAAATAAGAAAAATTGTAGATGAAAAAGTTGACTCAGTTTTATCTGATATGGCAGTTAACACAACTGGCAACAAAACCTTAGACTCAATTACAACTAATGAGTTAGGTTCTGATGCAATGAATTTTGCTTTAGAAATTTTGAGGGATAAAGGATCTTTTGTCGCAAAAATATTTATGGGACAAGGATTTAACGAAATAATTAGTTCAGCTAAAAAGTCTTTTAAAGAAGTAAAAGTATTCAAGCCACAGTCTAGTCGGAAAGAGTCCAAAGAAAACTTTATAGTATGTAAAAAATTACGTTAACTCTTTTATTTTTTTAAGAATCGTATATATAGGATTATGGACACTATAAAAGAAGCCCTTACTTTCGACGATGTTACTCTTGCGCCTCGTTACTCAGATGTTTTACCATCAGAAGTAAACACAAGGACATTTCTCTCAGAAAATTTAAGTTTAAAAATTCCACTTTTATCTTCTGCAATGGATACTGTGACAGAGTCAAAAATGGCAATTCAAATTGCAAAATTAGGGGGCATAGGAATAATACATAGAAATTTATCAATTAAAAAACAAATTTTAGAAATTAGAAAAGTTAAAAATAAAAATTTAAAAGTTGGAGCTGCAGTGGGAACGAGTGAAAATGAATTTATTCGTGCGAAGGCAGTACTTAAATTAGGTATTGATATAATTGTTATTGATACAGCACATGGACATACAAAAAAAGTTTCAGAAATTATAAAAAAAATAAAAAGAATCAAAAATAAAAAAACTGTTCTATGCGCTGGAAATATTGCAACAAGTGATGCTGCTAACTTCTTAGCTAAGCAAGGTGTTGATGTTGTTAAAGTAGGAATTGGGCCGGGTTCGATTTGCACAACTAGAATAGTTGCAGGAATTGGGGTACCTCAACTAAGTGCAATTTTAGAGGTTAAAAAGGGTTTAAAAGGAAAAAAAACGAAAATCATCGCTGATGGAGGTATAAAATTTTCTGGAGACATTGTAAAAGCTTTAACAGCAGGCGCAGATGCCGTTATGATAGGATCTTTATTTGCAGGAACTGATGAGTCACCTGGAAAGATAATTAAAAAAAATGGAAAAATGTTTAAAAGTTTTCGTGGCATGGGATCAATTGGAGCAATGAACAAAGGTTCAGCTGATAGATATAACCAAAAAGTTCAAAAAGACAGTTCTAAATATGTACCAGAGGGGGTGGAAGGGTATGTAAAATATAAAGGACCATTAGAAAAGATTGTATTCAAACTTATAGGTGGTTTAAAATCCTCTATGGGTTATCTCGGCTCCAAAAAAATTCTAAATCTTAAAAATAGAGCTAGTTTTGTAAAAATTACTAAAGCAGGATTTTACGAGAGCATGGTTCACAACATAGATAAACTTAAAACTAAAGAAGAAAATATATGATAAAAAAATTTTTTATATTACTAGCATTTGTATTTTTATGCTCAAAACTAAACGCAGAAAATAATTTTTTTGAGTCAGCAAAAAAAAAATTTGATAAAAAAAAATTTGAAGACTCTAAATTTTTATTTCAAAGAAATATTGTATTTAACCCAAAAGATGCAATTTCGTATTTGTATTTAGCAAAGATATTCAACAATGAGGAAAATCAGACTGAAGAGGAAAAAAATTTGAATACCGTTCTTCTTTTGCAACCAGATAATGAGGAAGCAATTTATATGTTAATTAAACTTAATTTGAAAAATTCGAATTATCTAGAGGTAAAAGATTTGAAAGATACATTCATCCAAGTATGCAAATCTTTATGTAACAAAAAAAAAGAAATTGAGTCTGCTTTGAAAGATATTGAACCTAAAAATGAGTCTTAACAATCAATTAAAAAAAATTTTAATTATTGATTTTGGTTCACAATTCACTCAATTGATAGCAAGGAGAACTCGAGAACTTGGGGTTTTTTCCGAAATAATAAGTCACAAAAAAAAACTGATAGATATAAATAATATTTATGGAATTATTCTATCGGGCGGCCCAATGAATGTTAATCAAATAAAAAAATTAAATATTAGTAAAAATATTTTTAATAATAAATTACCAATACTTGGAATATGCTTTGGCCACCAGATTTTATCAAAAAAGTTTGGGGGAAAGGTAAAAACAGCTAAATCAAGAGAGTTTGGACATGCAAATCTTTTTAAAATTAAAAATAGTTTGTTAACAAAAAATTTCTTCAAATCTAAAACCAATTCAGTTTGGATGAGCCATGCAGATCATGTCTCAAAACTTCCATCAGGTTTTACAACTATAGCTTCTACAAAAAATTCAAAATATACAATAATAGAAAACAAAAAAGAAAAAATTTATGGTGTTCAATTTCATCCAGAGGTTACACATACATCTAATGGAAAAATACTACTTAAAAATTTTATTTATAAAATTTGCAATGCTAAAAAAAATTGGTCACCAAAAAATCAAGAAAAAAAATTGATAAATGAAATTAAAAAAGAAGTAGGAAAACAAAAAGTAATATGTGCGTTGTCTGGCGGTGTAGATAGTAGCGTAGTAGCACAGCTAATAAACAAGGCTATTGGTAAAAACCTTTACTGTGTATTTGTTAATACTGGTTTTTTAAGAAAGGATGAAGAAAAAGAAGTGCTAAATATTTTCAAAAAAAAACTTAAACTTAATTTAACTTACATTAATGCATCAAAGAAATTTATTTCAAAGATAAAAAATGTAAATAATCCTGAAAAAAAGCGCAAAATCATCGGTGCCTTGTTTATAAAAATTTTTGAAAGATTTGCAAAATCAAAAAAAAACATCAAATTTCTTGCTCAGGGCACCTTATATCCAGATCTTATTGAGAGTAAGTCCGTTACTGGAAGCAAAACTTCAAAAATAAAGTCACATCATAACGTTGGAGGATTGCCACAAAAAATGAAACTAAAATTAATTGAACCACTAAAATTGCTTTTTAAAGATGAGGTAAGACTATTGGGAAGAGAATTGAAAATGCCAAACGAAGTTATTGCTAGACATCCATTTCCTGGACCAGGGCTTGCAATAAGAATGCCTGGTAGCATAAGTAATCACAAGCTTAAAATTTTAAAAGAAGCTGATAAAATTTTTATAGATGAGCTTAAAAAAAATGGTTTATATAAAAAAATTTGGCAAGCTTATGCAGCGCTATTGCCTGTAAAAACTGTTGGGGTCATGGGAGATAATAGAACATATGAATATGTATGTTTGTTAAGAGCAATAACATCAGAAGATGGGATGACAGCAGATTTTTTCAATTTTGATAAAAATTTTCTTTCTGAGGTTTCAAACAAGATAATTAATAATATAAGAGGTATAAATAGAGTTGTTTATGATATAACTTCCAAGCCACCAAGTACAATAGAGCTAGAATAATGAAAAATAAAATATCAAATATAATTAAGTCTAAAAATAAAAAGAAATTAATTTGTTTGACTGCTTATTCAAAAAATTTTGCAGAAGAAGTAGACAGATATGCAGACATTACTCTAGTTGGTGATTCACTTGGATCAGTTCTCTATAATTTTAAATCTACTAGAGAAGTAACTATAGAGAATATGATACAACATTCGAAAAGTGTAAAGCTTGGTATTAAAAAAAGTCTTATGGTCGTAGATATGCCATATCTTACTTACAAAAATAAAAAAGAAGCATTAAAGAATGCTAAAAAAATTTTTAAACAAACAAAATGTGATGCTATTAAGGTTGAAGGCGCATCAAACATTTCTAGCATAATTAAACATTTAATTAAAAACAAAATTCCTGTAATGGGACATCTTGGACTTTTGCCCCAAACTGTTAAAGGAAAATTTAGGTACCAAGGAAAAAATATTCATGAAAGAAAAAAATTAATCAAGGAAGCAATTTTACTTGATAAACTTGGAGTTTTCTCAATTGTTTTAGAGTGTATTGAAACACAAACAGCAAAAAAAATAACTAAAATTGTTAAAATCCCAACAATTGGAATTGGCTCATCAAAATATTGTGATGGTCAAGTTCTTGTAACGGATGATCTGCTTGGTATTAATAAAACAAAAATAAGATTCGTAAAAGAATTTATAAATTTAAGGAGATATATAAAAAAAGGAATAAAGAAATTTAAATACGATGTTAAAACAAAAAAGTATCCCTCAAAAAAACATTCGTATTAAAAATATTTTTTAAATTCTTCTGCAACCTTAAGTATTTCTAAATCTACTAACCCTCCGATAATAAGCTGAATAGCCACTATTAGAATGAAAGCTAAACCTACATAAGCAATCCAAAGATGTTTTTGTATATAATTTGCAAGATAAGTTGCCAAGGCACCAGTGAGAATAACTGATAAAACTAAACCAAACACCATATAGCCAAAATTACCCTTAGCTGCTCCAACAACTCCTATGACATTATCAAAACTAATTGTTATATCAGCAAATAAAACTTTGTAGACACTTTGAATGTAAGATGGTTCTTTTGATTTTTTTGTAGGTGACTTAATTTTTTTTATTTCGAATAAATCTTTTCTTAAATCATTAACTATCCAAATTAATAAAAGCCCCCCCAATATTTTAATAAAATAAAATTTAAATAAATACGTAGCAAATAAAGCAAATATGACTTTAAAAACAAGTGCACCTGCAACACCCCAAAGAATTATCTGTTTTCTATTTTTTGGGACAAAATTTGCTGCTATGAGTCCAATTATTATTGCATTATCAGCAGCTAGGATAATGTCTATAAATATTATTTGAATTAAAATTAAAGCTTGTTCTATCAAAGTGGAGATATATTAATAAAAAACAATTATAATTCAATCAAAAGTAGTAATATTTTTTATTGATTTAATTTTTCATACATAATCAAATATGCTTTTAAAAAACGGAGGATATATGAAACTAATTAAATACTTTATATCAATACTTGCCTCTTTATTAATCTTTTCTAATGTAAATGCTGGTGAGAAGTGGGATATGGCCTTAGCTTATGGCGCTGGCAATTTCCACTCTGCAAATGCGACTGAATTTGCTAAAAATGTTACTGAAAAGAGCGGTGGCAAATTAACAATTGTAACACATCCTGGAGGTTCTTTATTTAAAGGTGGGGAAATTTTTAGGGCAGTAAGAACTGGTCAAGCTCCAATTGGAGAAAGGTTTATGTCTGCACTAGGTAAAGAAGATCCATTACTAGAAATCGACTCACAACCTTTTCTTGCTACATCCTATTCTGATGCAATGAAACTTTACAAAGCATCAAAAGATGAAATAATTAAGAGCTTAGATAAAAAAGGTTTGGTATTTTTATATGCGGTGCCCTGGCCAGCTCAAGGTTTATACTCAAAAAAACCAATAAATAATGTAAGTGACTTAAAAGGACTTAAGTTTAGAGCTTATAATAGTGCCACTATCAGAATTGCCGAGTTGACGGGTATGGCTCCTACAAAGATTGAAGCAGCAGAAATTTCACAAGCTTTTTCCACTGGAGCAGTTGAAAGCATGATTACTTCTCCAACAACTGGTAAAAATAAAAAGATTTGGGAAAATGGTGTTAAATATTTTTACGACATTGCAGCTTGGTTTCCTAAAAATATGGTAATTGCAAATAAAGAAGCTTGGAATAAATTAGATAAACAAACCCAGGACTTAATTATGAAAGAGGCAGCATTAGCAGAGAGGAAAGGCTGGCAGCTTTCAAAAATGGGTAATAAAAACGACAAAAAAGCTTTAGCAGATGCTGGAATGCAAGTATCTAAAGTTGGATCTGATTTGAAACAAACTTTTGAAAAAGTTGGTGCAACAATGTCATCTGAATGGGCAAATAGGGCTGGGTCAAGAGGACAAGCTGTACTTTCCGCTTATAAATAGTCTATAATATTAAAGGCCATCATCAAGATGGCCTTTAGTCAAATGATCAAAGTTTTGAATATTTTTTTAAAAAAACTATACCGATATTCTGGATATTTAGCTGCTTTTTTTTTAATCTTAGTTGCAGTTTTTATATTGATCGGTGTGTTTTCTAGATTGTTTGGATTCTATATAAGAGGATTAGCGGAATATTCAGGATATTGTATGGCTGCCTCAACTTTTTTTGCTTTAGCTTTTACCTTTTCAGAAGGAGGACACATTAGAATAACTTTGTTTCTTGAAAAAATGAATTTTAAAATAAAAAAAATTTTCGAAATTTGGTGTTTGTTTGTTGGAAGTTTTTTTTCAGGTTTCTTGGCATTTTACTTTACAAAAATGCTAATCATTTCATTTAAATTCCAAGAAAGAAGTGAGGGTGCTGATGAAATTTTAATTTGGATACCACAAATTCCTGTTGCTATTGGATCTTCTATTCTTTTTATATGTTTGTTACACCACTTAATATTGAAAGTATCAAAAAATGTCTGATATTGTTTTAATCACATTTTTTATAACTATCCTGTTACTTTTTTTGGGTACAGGAGTTTGGGTTGCTTTAAGCATGGTAGGTGTTTCAGCTATTGGAATGTTGCTTTTTACTTCTAGACCAGTTGGAGATGCAATGGCAACTACTATTTGGGGAACAGCATCATCGTGGACTCTCACAGCATTACCTTTATTTGTTTGGATGGGGGAAATATTATTTAGGACAAAGTTATCGAAAAACTTATTCGAAGGACTATCTCCGTGGATGCAGAGGCTTCCCGGAGGTTTAATTCATGTTAATGTTGTAGGCTGTGCTTTGTTTGCGGCAATTTCTGGTTCATCAGCAGCTACTGTTGCCACTGTAGGCAAAATGTCTATTCCTGAATTGAGAAAAAGAAATTACCCTGAAAAAATTCTTTTAGGTAGTCTTGCTGGCTCAGGCACTTTAGGACTTCTAATACCACCTTCAATTATATTAATAATTTATGGTGTTACGGTCCAAGAGTCTATAGCAAAACTCTTCGTTGCAGGAATTTTACCAGGAATTATGATCGCAATTATCTTTATGGGATATGTGATGGTTTGGTCTCTAATAAACAAAAAAAAGATGCCTCAAATTTTAGAGAGATATTCCTTTTCGGAAAAATTAAAAAAATCTGGGCAACTGATACCTGTTATAGCTTTAATTTTAGCAGTAATAGGCTCTATTTATTCTGGAGTAGCAACAGCCACTGAAGCAGCATCATTAGGCGTTGTCGGCGCACTATTATTATCTTTTTTGCAAAAAAGCCTAAATTTAAAAACATTTAAACAATCCTTATTAGGAGCAACAAAAACCTCTTGCATGATTGCTTTTATACTTGCTGGTTCCTCATTTTTATCATTGGCGATGGGATTTACCGGTTTACCAAGAAATTTAGCAATATGGATTGAAACCATGCAACTATCCCCTTATGTCTTAATTTTTGTTTTAATGATCTTTTACATCATTCTAGGTATGTTTTTAGATGGAATTTCTGCAGTGGTGCTTACAATGGCTATCATTGAACCCATGATAAGACAAAGTGGTTTTGATATGATTTGGTTTGGTGTTTTCTTAGTAGTGGTAGTAGAAATGGCACAAATAACTCCTCCAGTTGGTTTTAATTTATTTGTTTTACAAGGAATGGCAAATAAAGATATGGGCTACATAGCTAAAAGTGCTTTTCCATTATTCTTACTTATGATTTTAGCGACTATTATAATAATAATTTTTCCAGAAATCGCTCTTTGGTTACCAGAAAAAATGGTTCAAAACTTTAATTAATATTTAGATTCTTTTTTTCCTTCAATAAGCGCTTTAAGTTCGTCGTATTCTTCACAATTACAATCTTTTAAAACTGCTAATCTCTCTTTTGCTAATTCAGGCCTATTTGTACTTAAGTAAAGTTCTCCCATATATTCATTAATACCTACATGTTTTGGGTCAATATCTAAACCCATTTGATAATATCTTTCTGCATTTGTGAAATCTCCTAATTTTCTTGATGTAAAACCCATGTAATTTAAAACATCAGGATTTGATGAATCTTTTTTGTTCGCTTTTAATAAGTATTCAAATGCTTTTTCATATCTTTTTTTTGCTTTTTCAATCTTACCTTTTTTTTCAAGCTTTTTACCAGATTCTACAAATTTAGTTGCTGTTTTTAACGACTCATCTTCACTTCCACCTCCGCCACCTCCAGCAGCTAACACTACTGATGCAAAACAAATAGTAAAAATTACAATAATAAGATTTTTTATTTTCATTTAAACTTTTTTAATTCATTTAGAGCAACTAGTTCAAGATTATTTTCTAACAAATTATTTTTAATTGCTTTTGCAGTTTTTATAGAACTAATATTATCACCATGTATACAAACAGAGTCTATTTCGCAAGGAATTTGTTTACCAGAGAGACAATTTATCGCTTGGTTCTTTACCATACTCAAAACGTGTTTCTGAGCAACTTGTGGGTCAGTTATTAAAGCTGTTTTTTTAGATCTAGAAACAAGATTTCCATTATCTTCATAATTTCTATCAGCAAAGATTTCACACGCTACATTCATACCAACTTTTTTTGCAGCAATTTCCATTTTAGAACCTGTCGGGACCAAATAAATCAATTCTTTATTAATAGTATAAACTGTTTTTGCTAACACGGTTGCTAGCTCTAAATCTTCACAAGCCATATTATTTAGAGCTCCATGCGGCTTAATATGTGTTACTTTTTCATTAAACTTATAAGCAACTTTTTGTAAAATATTGAATTGATCAATAATCAATTTTTCTATTTCTTTATTGCTCAGATTTATTCTTTTTCTTCCAAAATTATCTGGATCATTAAATGATGGATGTGCACCAATACTTACTCCATTTTTTTTTGAAATTTTAATTGTATTTTCCATTGTTGTTTCGTCACCAGCATGGTACCCACAAGCAATATTTGCTGAGTTAACAATACTTAATAATTCTGGATCATGTTTTGTCGAATGAAATTTGGATTTTTCACCAAGATCACAATTAATATTAATTTCCATAATTTTTAACATAAAGTATAACATGACATGGTTAAAAATATATACAATCTTGGAGATGCGGCTTTATATTGTGATTTTGGAAATGAAGTGAATAAGAATATTAACTCTCAGGTTATTAGTTATTTTAAAACTCTTCAGAAAAAAAAATTTAAAGAAATTACTAATTTAGCTCCATCATATAATAAGCTTATAATTTGTTTTGATCTTAAAGTCACAAATTTTAACAAACTTAAAGAAAAAATATTAAAACTTAAAGTAATTAAAGAATTACAAAATGATAGCAAAAATATAAAAGTTCCAGTTTGTTTTGATGATGAATTTTCACTTGATTTAGAAAGAATTGAGAAACAACTAGGATTGAGAAAAAAGCAAATAGTTGAAAAAAGTTTAAATAAAAAATATTTTTGCTACATGACTGGATTTGTAGCCGGAATGCCTTTTATGGGAGATATAGTTCCAGAATTAAGACTAAATAGGCTTGAAACACCTAGAGTAAAAGTTCCAAAAGGTTCAATAGGAATAACAGAGCAGTTTTGTAATATCTATACTTTCGAAAGTCCTGGAGGCTGGAACATAATTGGAAAGACACCTCTTAAAATATTTAATCAAAGTAGTGAGATAGAAACTACACTCATCAATCCTGGAGATCAGATTACATTTTACGAAATATCAAAAAAAGAATTTATTAAACTAGCATGAATCAATTTTTAGAAATATTAAGACCGGGAATTAATACAACTTTTCAGGATGTTGGAAGAAGTAATTTTTATCATATAGGATTACCTTTTAGCGGAGCAATGGATAAAAGAAATTTCCAAATTTGTAATAAGTTACTAGAAAATCAAATAAATACAGCTGTAATTGAATTTGCTTACCAAGGCCCTTCAATTAAATATTTCGGTGAAAAAAACCAATTTGTAGTTACTGGTAATGTAAATTTTGAAATAAAAAAAAAAATAAAAATGTAAAAGGAGAGTGTTACAAAGTTACAGAAATTGAGAATGGAGATATTCTAGATATTCATTCAACTATTAAAACTGTTTATGGATATCTTTCATTTGTAAACGGTTTTAAATTGAATAGTTTTTTAGGAAGTAATTCTGTGACCCAAAGAGCTGAAGTAGGACCTAATAATGGTCTGAAATTACAAATTAAACAAAAATTATATTTGAACAAAAGTAGAAAAATAAGCTTCAAACATCTGAATTATCAAAATAGTAAAATAGAATTTATAAGAATACTTAAAGGGACAAATTTTGACTATTTTCCAGAAGATACAATCAATAATTTTCTTTCTAAAAGTTTTACTGTTTCAAAGTTGACTGATAGAATGGGAATGAGGCTTGATGGACCAAAAATAAGAAATGAAAAAAATACCAACATTAAATCAGAAGGTTTGGTGAAGGGTGTAATACAAGTTCCTGCAGATGGTAATCCAATAATCATGTTATCCGATCACGGAACCATAGGTGGTTATCCAAAATTAGGAGTTGTAATTAGTGCAGATTATGACAAGCTTGTTCAGCTTCCGTCAAATTCTAAAATCAAGTTTAAATTAATAAATCTTGATGAGGCTCAAAACCTATTCAAAATTTATGAATTAGAAACACAAAACATATTGAACAAAATTTAATGTACTTTTTATCAAAATTATCAGGTCCCTTTTTAGTATTCTTAGGAGCACTAAGCTTAAGCTTTGGAGGCTTAATTGTTAAATCTTTCGAGGGTGCAACCTTATGGCAAATTTTATTTTGGAGGTCGGTATTTTTTATATTTGTAATCTTAATTTTTTTAATTTTTACTTATAAAAAAAAAATTATTTTGGCGTTTAGAACTTCTGGCCTAGCTGGTTTAATTGGTGGCATAATTCTCTCTACAGGATTTTGTGGATACGTTTTTGCAATGTACAACACAACTGTTGCTAATACTAACTTTATAATTCAAACACAAACAATCTTTCTTGCTATTTTTGGCTATTTCTTTCTAAATGAAAAAATTTCCAAAGTAACTTTTTTATCGATCATATTAGCTATATCTGGAATAATTTTGATGGTTGGTTCGTCCTTATCACCTGGTCAAATGTTAGGGAACCTAGCTGCTTTTATAATGCCCGTTTCATTTGCATTTTTAATTTTGATTATAAGAAAATATCCAAATGTGGATATGGTTCCACTTCAACTTTATGCAGGTATGATTGCAATGATGATTGGATATTTTTTCTCGGGAAAAATAATCATTTCATATCACGACATTTTTCTTGGTTTTCTTGCAGGATTTTTTCAACTTGGATTCGGGTTTATCCTAATAACTATAGGCGCAAGAAAAACACCGTCTGCAATGGTAGGTATAATCATGTTAACTGAGGCTGTATTGGGTCCTTTATGGGCATGGATATTTGTTAATGAGAACCCACCACTTACAGTAATAATAGGGGGAATTATTGTAATATCTGCAGTAATCATGCAATTTTACAGCGAATATAAAAAGGATAAATCAACTGTTAATTTATAATTTTTATGTTATAAATAAATATACGGGAGAGACTACTTTAATGTAGAGCCGAAGGAGCAACCACCCCGGAAACTCTCAGGCAAAAGGACCGTACGTATTAACTCTGGAAAGAGATTTATTTCTCGCCGAAGGAGCAAAACTCTCAGGCAACAAGACAGAGGGGCTGAAAGAGTTAATATGAGCAAAAAAACATCTTTATATAATATCCACACAAACCATGGTGCAAAAATG
>MDTA01063353.1_pt1 | contig 12863 bp, 13 predicted proteins | sample 811151 | NCBI WGS metagenome assembly MDTA01 (sample SAMN05326648, study PRJNA326480) | marine metagenome | isolation source: seawater | place: Indian Ocean: South | collected 2010
ATCAGCAGTGAGAATGACTGTACAAAAGTACTTCACTCCTTCTGGGCGCTGCATCCAAAAGCCCTACGACGAGGGAGTTGAGGCGTACAGAAATGATCCCATTACAAGATTTGAAAACGGTGAACTTCATAGTTTGGATAGCTTAAAGCTACCTGATTCACTCAAATACACGACCAACATTAAAAACAGAACTGTTTACGGCGGTGGAGGTATCATACCTGACATATTTGTCCCAATTGACACCACATCAAATAGCGAGTCATTTAGAAAAACACTGAACAAAGGCCTTATGAATAAGTATGCTCACGAGTATGTGGATTCTAAGAGAATCAAGCTTAGCAAAAAGTACCCAACTGAAGACGATTTCATCAATAACTACTCACTTTCTGAAAGAGAGATTGCTGATTTCATTGCCTTTGTGTATGAGGATTCTAAAATTGAAATCACAGAAGAAGACTGGAAAGTATCAGGAGAAGCTATTAAAATCAGAATAACAGCCTTTATTGGAAGAAATCTATATGAGCCCAGCACTTTTTACAGAGTTATTGCCGGCTTAAATGAGACTCTTCAAGAGGCAATAGAAATTCTAAAAGACGGAAGATTTGAGAAGGCTAGACTAGCCCACAGAACCTTCTAAAGAAAATCATTACTTTTGTAACCTCTTTGTAAGAGATACCTAGAAATAAATCCCTATAAATAAATTAAAATGAACAAGTTCTCAATTGCAGTATTAGCAGTTCTTTCAGCAACTCTACTTTTCTCTTGTGAATCTGAGGAGGCTTTATCTAAGCCTATCAAAGAAAACACTAAGCAGGAAGCTACAGCTCCTGAAGTAAACGCTAAGCCAAGTACATTTGACCCAGCTAAATCTCAAGCTGAAGAGCCAACAGGTCCTATGACTTCCATCGCTTTTAATGAGTATGTACACGACTTTGGAGTAATAGACGAAGGAGATGTAGTAGTTCACAGATTCCAATTCACTAACACTGGAGCTGAGCCATTAGTACTTAACAAGTGTAAGGGTTCTTGTGGTTGTACTGTTCCAGAATGCCCCAAAGACCCTATCGCTCCAGGCGGAACTGGTTCTATTGAAGTAAAATTCAACTCTAAGGGAAAGAAGAACAAGCAAACAAAGAAAGTTACAGTTACTGCTAACACTGACCCAGCCCAGACTATCCTCACTATCAACGCTCAGGTTACTCCTGCTCCTACTGAGTAATAATTAGTACTACAAGCATTAAAAGAAAAGAGGTCCTAAGTGGCCTCTTTTTTATGCTCAACTACTTTCTAATTAGACCAAATCCTCAAAACTACTACCCTCTGAATCTGCTGATGGTTCTGCTAGATTTTCTGTTGCACCTGTTTCTACAAACATTAAGAGCTTGCGCATATTCTCAGCTTGAGAAATAAGTCCGTTGCGCTCAAATGCGTAAGCCACGTTACCAATAAGCCTTCTAATGATGTCAAGCGGAGCACAAGGTCCACAGTGACGTTCATCAACAGGCAGGTCTAAGTGGCTTAAGAATTCACTAACGTCGCTAGGATGAATCACCGTCCCTTCGCTGAAAGGATTGATGTAGAATAGAATTCCTCCTGGAATACTATGATCATCACAAGGTCTAGATCCGTCGTGAACATGGTTCTTATCGCAATAACAAAGGATAAAATGGTTTGGAAGGTTTACTCCGTGAATAGGCAGATCTAAATCTCTAGCTATTGCCAAATAAAGTGTTCCTAAACCTAGTGGATTACCTTTTTTCAAACTCATCACATCTCCCATCAGTGCATCCTTAGGATTAGGATGTCCAGATCTAGAGTTTTTGTATTGTTCAGAGCTAAAGAAGATATGATTGAGAATTCGAACTTGCTCTAGAGCTGTAAGCTCTTCATTCATTTCAAGCCAAACATCTCTTCTCAACTTCTCATACTGTTTCTTCGCTGCCTCAACATCGAGAAGCGGATCTGCAGCTTTATGGACCCAAAGAGCGCCTTCAATGATATCCGACGCTCCTGCATCGAACCAATCCATAAGTCCTTTTTTTATATAAGCACCGTGAAGCCCCTCAACAATCTCGTCTAACCTACTCTCATGAATAGAACAAATAGTATTAGACGCCCTAAGTTCCATAACTGCAGGAAGTATTTCAGTACCTCTAGAGAGCAGCTGCTCTCTAACGTGTCTGTACACAGCGTCATCTGGGTCGTCCAGTAATTGGATTAGTGCATATATTTCAGAAACGCTCATGGCATGTAAATCTAGCCCCAAGTTTTAAGCGTCTTAACCACCCCTTAAACCACTTATTCAAACAAAGATGTTGATTGGTAACTTAGCACTAATGAAAGCTAACTCTATAACAGACAGTGAGAGATTGCATTTTGCCCTTCTTTTCACTGTTGCGTTTATCATCATTATTTGGGGAGTTTTTCTGTTAGACTATGTTTATGAGCTAGGCTTAAACAGATGGGGTAATAAACCTAAAGATGCAAAAGGACTTATAGGGATACTTACCTACCCCTTTCTACATGGAGGATTGGAACATATTTGGAATAACACAGCTTCATTCTTCACACTCAACTTCCTCCTATTCTATTTCTACAGGTCTATTTCCTTAAGGGTTTGGCTCATTTTATACCTAGTAAGCGGGGTATTGCTTTGGGGAATTGGAGAACTGGGGTCAAACCACATCGGAGCAAGCGGAATCATCTACGGCATCGCTAGCTTCTTATTTTTTAGTGGGGTTATCAGAAAAAACCTGTTGCTTTTAAGGGTCAGCCTAGTTGTAGTATTCCTTTATGGAGGAATGATTTGGTGGGTATTCCCTCTTAAGGACGGCATTAGTTGGGAAGGACATTTAGCTGGTGCAATAACCGGGCTAGCTCTAGCCTTCTTTTATAAAAACAGTGGACCTAAGCGTCCCATATATAAGTATGAGATTTCTGAGGCAGCTCACGAAGACCTGCCAGAATGGTGGATGAGAGGAAATCCCGATCACCCTGATACAATAGCTCAAAGAGCGAGAATGGAGCGTGAAAAATTAGAGAAAGAAAAAGAGGGTCAGAATAACTGGACCTCTAATAGTACTCTCTAATAAAACTTATCAGTTTTATGCGTTAAGCATTACTGGCATTACTAGCATTAGAACATCTTCTCCTGGCTCTTCTGGGTCAGCTGGTCTAATGATTCCGGCTCTGTTTGGAGCACTTAGCTCTAAAGTGATTTCTTCAGCTCCAAGGTTATTAAGCATATCTGCAAGGAAACGGCTGTTGAAACCGATTTCGATATCCTCTCCTTGGTAGCTACAAGTAAGTCTTTCAGTAGCCTCGTTAGCAAAGTCTAGATCCTCAGCATTGATAGTAAGCTCGCTACCGGCGATTCTCAACTTTACCTGGTGAGTAGTCTTATTTGCGAAGATGGCAACACGACGGATAGCCTGTAAGAAATCTGTACGATTGATAGTCATTCTATTAGGGTTCTCCTTAGGAATAACAGCATCGTAGTTAGGATATTTTCCTTCGATAAGTCTACATGATATACTTACATCATCAAAGTCAAACTTAGCATTAGAGTCATTAAAAATCATATTAACCTTTTCCGCAGAAGAGGCCGCATTTTTTAGAAGAGTAAGTGGCTTCTTAGGTACGATAAACTGTGAAGGATCAGCAACTTTAGCGTCAGTTCTAGCGTAGCGAACTAAACGGTGAGCATCCGTGGCAACGAATCTGATACTATCAGTGTACATCTCAAAGAAGATACCCGACATAACAGGTCTCAAGTCGTCACTACCAGCTGCAAATAGAGTTCTATTGATTGCAGTAACTAAAGTATCTCCGTCAATCTCAACACTAGAAGCTCCCTCAAGAGCTGGAGTCTTTGGAAACTCCTCTCCGTTTGCTCCCGTAAGTTTATACTTACCTGCATCACTTACTAGCTCTACGCCAAATGTAACCGGATCTATTTTAAATGTTAATGGTACATCTGGAAAAGCCTTAAGAATATCGAGAAGCATTTTTGCTGGAATAGCAATTGTACCAGAATCCTCAGTTCTCACCTCCAAATTGATTGTCATAGTTGTTTCGAGATCGCTAGCTGAGATGATAGCCTCACCTGGAGCTAAATCGAAAAGGAAGTGGTCTAAAATGGGTAATGTGCTGCTACTGCTAAGAACTCCATTTAATGATTGAAGTTGACGTAAAAGCTGATTGCTAGAAACTATAAAGTGCATTTTTCTTTTATATTCTTAGACTGTAAAGATGTAATAAACACTTTTTTTTTGTGTAAAAACAAGGCTGTACTTATTCACACAATCTAAACAGCCAAATCGTACTCTCTAAGAGCTTGATTAAGTGATGTTTTTCTATCCGTTCTTTTACTTCTCTTACCAATAATTAGAGCGCATGGAACATTGTATGTCCCAGCAGAGAAGGTTTTAGGCCTAATTCCAGGAATTACTACTGATCTCGAAGGAACAGTTCCCTTATGCTCTATTGGATTAGCACCTGTCACATCTATAATGGGAGTACTTGAAGTAAGAACTACTCCAGCACCTAAAACAGCTTCAGTTCCAACTCTTACTCCTTCAACAACTATACATCTAGACCCGATAAAAGCTCCGTCTTCAATAATTACTGGTGCTGCTTGAATTGGCTCTAGAACTCCTCCTATTCCAACTCCTCCACTCAAGTGAACGTTCTTACCAATTTGAGCACAAGATCCTACAGTAGCCCAAGTATCCACCATGGTGCCTGAATCTACGTATGCTCCCAGGTTAACATAGCTAGGCATTAATATAGTATCTGGCGCTATGTAAGCTCCATATCTCGCTACAGCATTCGGAACTACTCTTACTCCAGCTTTAGCATAGCCTTTTTTAAGAGGCATTTTATCATGGAATTCAAAGGGTCCAACTTCAATGGTTTCCATTTGAGCTATAGGAAAATTTAAAATAACAGCCTTCTTAACCCAATCATTTACAACCCAGCCTCCATGACCTTCAGGCGATGCGCATCTAAGCTCACCCTTATCAAGAGATGACAACACCTCTGCTATAGCATCAGTAGTATTTGACTCCCCAAGCAGCTCTCTATTATCCCAAGCCGCTTCTATTATCTGCTGTAATTTTTCCATCGACCCCAAAGGTAAGAAAGCACAAACTCATTACCTTGCAGTCATGGCACGATATATAGCATTTGATTGGGGGAAAGCTAGAACTGGTATAGCAGTGACTGACAGCAATGCCATTATTGCGTCTCCTCATTCAACTGTCCCCACTAGCGATTTGATGGAGGAAGTCAAGAAATTATTTAACGAGGAAGCGTGTTCAGGATTTGTAGTAGGTGTCCCAGGGCTAATGATTGGATCAAAAACCGATAGTAGCGAAGGAATTGAAGCATTTATTTCAAAACTAAAAAAAGCCTACCCAGGAGTAGACATACATAGAGTTGATGAAAGACACACTAGCTCACAAGCTCTAGATGCACTTATTTCTGGGGGGATGAAGAAAAGCGAACGACGACAAAAGGGCTCACTTGACAAGGTCAGTGCAGCACTTATTCTTCAAAGATTCCTACGCTAAAAAGTTAAATTAAGTCTTACGACTCAAACACTTCTACGGTCTTCACCTCTCTAACCATATCGGTGAACTTACCCTCAAACCTTGTAGCTCTTACGATGTGGTTATCTATCCAATGGTAGTTTCCTCCTCTAGGCTTACCCATTAGAAGTCCGTGATATCTGATTCCGTGCTTTTTAAACCAAGCCTCAGTTACTTCTCTGTGCTCTTCAGTTCTTGAAGTAAAGAATGTCAGAATATGCCCCTCCTCATACCAACGGTTCATGGTTTCAATTGCATCTGGAAAGGGTTCGCAGGTAACCATGCGCTCCAGCTCCTCATTAGGCACATCTTCGGTAATAGTTCCATCGATATCGATAAGGTAATTTTTCACTCCATCAGGAAGGGCTGGTGATAGATTTACTCCATCTTCGTCTTTTACCGGGCGTAAGTTTTTCATTTGACAAAACTACTGCTCTGAAGTCACAATCACTTGCATAACAGGTCTTTCTGAGGCTTTAGTTTCTAACAATTTATCACGAAGCACTTTGAATCCACCTGCATTATTACTGAGAACGTGGAAGTTACCCCACCTATCTTGTGGAATTATGCCGTTCATTACTTTTTGATGAGCTGATTCAATAAGTGAAATTTCTTGTTTTAAAATTTCTTTAATCTCTTTTCTAATCTTTTTAACTGCAGTTTTCCTCGCTTTAGAAAGTTTAGGTTTACTGACTTCAAAGCACACCTCTAAATGCAATTGAGTCAGAACGCTTTGAATTAATTTATCATCAGATTTTAGGTTCTCAAGGCTGTCTACCGAGAATTCAGAGCGAAGGTATTGATCGACCCTAGCTTTAATCAGCTCATCAATTGTTTTCCATGATGTAGTTTCTTCAGTGCCTAGAGGCCAATCTAGAGAATTAAATAAGGCCAAATCCTTTTCGCTAACCACAAGTATGTGGTCTCTCAAATAAAGCGTTGGTTTATCAAATGGCAACTGCTCCCAATAAGCGAATTCTCCCGGGCCTAAAATCACATGGGAGTTCGCTAAGAGTTGCTCCTGGTAGTAGGGACGTAAAAGCACGGATGGACTGAGAGATTGGGCATTTTTCAGGACCCACTCGTTCCAAGGTGTTGAGGACGGATTTAGGGACGTGGATCCAGCTTTGAGACCGGATTCGATATTGATGATTCCTACACGATCTTCTCCTGATGGAGAGTAAAATAGGTTGATTTCGCGTGGTGTTACTTTACCCGGTTTTATTGAGGTGGCGATTCCCTGGCCGGATATCTCGCGGGCCATTTCTGGTGCAAATAGAGCTTTAAGGTCAGAATGTGATGCGTCGAGGACTACAAGACCTTTATCGCCGTACCATGAATGCATAAGGCGAATAAAGAACTGACCATAGGATTCACCTTTATCAAGAGACAAGTCGAGGTGCGGCCTGAAATCTAATTGGAGGTCGTCGCATTGATCGGTTAGCCAGCTCGAGAGGGTTTCCTTAATACCGTTAAGAGGAAGGTCGCCTACAGGAGGGGTTCCTGATGTTGGACAAGGCCAATTGTGTTTAGAGGATGATCCATATACCCAACTGATTTCATTGAAATCGTGATCTTCAGACGCCATCCAGAAGATGGGAATTACCGGTTTAGAAGTAGATTCTTGGAGTTCAGCAGCCTTTCTAATAGTGGTAATTGTTTTGTAGTGGAGAAAAGCAGGGCCGCCAAATAGTTGGAGTTGATGACCAGTGGTAACTGTTGAAGAGCTGGGGTCTGAGAGTCTCTCGAAGTTGGCTGGTAGGTCGAGGCCCATAGAGCTGTATTGGAAACGTAGGGTGGTGACAAGGGTGGTTTGAATTATAGGGTCCCAAGAAGCAGGAGTACCTTGAACCTCCACTACCATATCTCTTGTAGCGGAAAAACCCGGCCAATTAGATAACGGTTGAACGTTTTGAAAAATTATCTTAGACAATTGTTATTGCAATAGACTCACTGGTCCTGAAAGCTCTCTGATGCTTCCGTCTTCTAGAACTATGTTCAACACCCACACATAGACTCCTTCTCTAGAGATCTCTCCGTACATATTCATTCCATTCCACTCAACATCTTCTCCTGAAGTCTTCCAAACTAATGCTCCGCTCCTGTCGTAAACCTTTAGGTCTGCACCCAGGTTTGTTTCTAGTAAAGGCTGGAATACGTCGTTTAGATTATCTCCATTAGGAGTGAAAGAAGTAGGTACGTATGTGCTTCTTTTTAAGTTGTAAGACACATTAGACTCACCTTTAACTATTGATGCCTCATCACTTTGAGTATCTGGCGAAATAGTGCGAATGTTAAAGTCGTCAAGGAAGTAATATGCTTTAAGCCTCTCTGGCTCTTCAAAAGATTCTATCTGCTTACCAAAGTCAGAACCAAACATGCCAAATGTAAAATTCTCGTACTCTTCGTGTGCAGTAAATACAAACTTGATAATCTTCCAACCATTGTAGTAGTGGACTTGGTTTAGATAGAAGTTAGGGTGGTAATCTATGGGCTCTCTATCAACTTGGCTCATAGGTTCCACTGAGAAAGCTACACCTAGGTGGCTCACTCCGAGACCTGCTGCACTGTGTTCGTACACATCGCCGTTTGCAATTGCAAAAGAGAACTCATACTTCTTTCCTATATCTAAAGGCTCAGAGAATTTACCGCTGAGGTATTCTCTTTTGTTTTGGCCTGATCTTCTACAAACCTCTAGTCCTGCGATAGCTCTTCCATCGTATGCATCGATAAATGCCATTGGAGTTTCTGGAAGGTCACCCCCATTGATGCCATCCATGTGGTAGAAGTCTGGATTAGCTGATGTAGAACCTGTGTTAGTCCATCCGTCAAGCATATCCCACATTCCAGAAGAAGAAGGCAGACCCAGGCTTTCCTCAAAACTTCCGTTTACGATTTCCACTTGAGCGGAAGACCCAATAGAAAAAGATAACATGGCAAAAGCCATAGCTGCAATTATCGTAATGATTTTACATGGATTTGTCAGAAGCATATGCCAATTTACCACCTTTACCAATGGTATCCAAAACTAAATGCTCCTTCTAATTTTTCTGGACTCCAAAGTACGCTACCTCTGATGAACCACGACCTATCCCAAGGTGACCAAGAAGTGAATGCTTTCAGCTGTAAATACGTGCTTTTTGTAGGGTCTAGTGTATATGTAGATGCAGGATCTATATCATCCCAGTCCCCGGGATTTGTACTAACTAATTTATTAAAAGTTATATACTGATCCTTTATGGGCGTGTATTCCAACATGGCTCCCCATCTCCAGCCACGTGCACCCCTCATCAACCCATGCCACTCCACTCCCACATTAATTTTCACCTGTGGAAAAACTCCGACAAGGGGTCTAGATGTAGAAATGGTATCTTCTTCATTTTGAAGAGGGTCGCTTATGAGGATAATTTGGTCTAGTTTTCCTCTATTTGAATAAAAGCCTATGACATCTTCATGAATTAGATCTGAATTTAATCGAGAAGCTCCACCAAGAGAAGCTCCTAGCCTATACTGAAACTGCTTCATCTTTTTAAGGCTGAATGGGTGATTTACCTCGAAGCTGAGCTCTGGAATATGCGTGTTATTCTCTATCACGTAGTACTCAGCATGCTCAAATTCCTCAGGGTTCACAACTGCATTTACCCTAAACAGCATCCCCAAATCTGCGTTATCTCTCCACTTTTCCGGTTCTCTCTTCTTAAGTGTATCTACTTCTACGTCGGCTCTTATTGAAATAACACGTCCATTGATTAGAACAGTATCTCTTGGAGAAAGATCCGCGAAAGTTTCATGCATAGAAAAAGCCCCAACTTCAAGTGATGCGAATAGCTGCATCATCCCAATTAGGACTTTTCTAATGAGCTTCATACCTCTAAGGTAGGCCCTATTTACTTTTCAACCTTAATAGTCGCCGGAAGCACCCACTCTTCAGTTTCCTCATCTTTTACTGGCTCTATTTCTTTAGCTTTTTCTTCAACAGCTGGATGAACAACTGATTGAACTTCTTCAAAAACACTCTCTTCTGCAGCAGGCTCTACATCGACAGCCTCAATTACAGAAGTAGTTTCAATAACCTTAGTTTCTTCAACTACCTCAAGTACAGAAGTAGTGACAACCTCTTCGAATAACTCCTCAACTAAAACTTGTGTGCCTTCTATACTGTTTTGGACTCTTACATCTTCAGTTCCAGTATACTCAACTGATACTTCTGTTCTAGGAACTTCTTCATATAATACCTCCTCAATTACTGGAGTAGGTGTAGGTTGAGCTTCTGGAGAAGCTACCTCTTCAGGCATCATGTACCATGCCGCACCTAAAATGATTAAAGCTGTAACGAGTACGGTTTTAGTTGAAGTAGACCATGATACGACGTCTTGCTTGTCAAGCGCATTGAACACTGCCACCTTTGTTGATTCAGGAGTAGGTACTTCAAGTCCATCGTATAGGCCTTGTACGTGTTGTTCAAATTGATCCTTTGTTGATTTCATTTTCAATATTTTATTGAATATCCTCTAGATAAAATACTAGTCTTGTTTTTGGTTTGGGTTAGGTTGCGCCTTCTTTTCCATTTTACACAATTCATTCTGCAAGTACTTCTTAGCCCTACTTAGCTGGCTTTTTGAAGTATTGACTTCTATGTCTAGCATCTCTGCTATTTCCTTGTGTTTATATCCATCTATTACATAAAGTTTAAAGACCATGCCGTACCCTTCAGGCAATCGCGCTATCGCACGCTCGAGCTCTTCTCGAGTGAAATCACATTTTATTGACGCTTCTAAATCCATAGGGGTTGCATGAACATCAGAAATATCTAACTGATTAGCGTGCTTTAAGTTTTTACGGTAAAGCGTAATGGCAGTATTCACTACGATTCGGCGCATCCAACCCTCGAAAGAATTATTTTCAGAAAAACTATCAAGCTTGGAGAAGATCTTAATCCAAGCTGTTTGAACTACATCCTCAGCATCAATTTTAGTATTTGTGTATCGAAGAGCAACAGCAAAAAGCAGCCCGCTGTAACGACCATAAAGATCGAACTGCGCGCGCCTATGACCTTTTTTACAAAGGCTGATCAGTTCTAATACTTCACTATCTACACTCACCTGAATCTTTATTTGTAGTTCTCTACGTCCAAATCTAACCAACTCATGGCAGATCTGTGGAATAAGCTTTCAAGACTTTGCTGATCGAGATTCATTTTCTCCATGTATTCGCCAAACTTCAAGTCGCCTAGTGGGAACGGATAGTCGGTACCCATACAAATTCTGTCAACGCCCTGCATGTCGATGACGTATTTGAGAAGTTTTTCGTCGTGAGTAATTGAATCAACCCAAAACTTACCACAGTATTTTCTAGGATTAACGTTGTTATCTATTGCAACGAGGTCTGGCCTGCAATTGAAGCCGTGCTCTATTCTTCCAAGTGTCGCAAGGAAGGCTCCTGATGCGTGAGAGAAAAGGACTCTAAGTTTAGGCAGTCTTTCGAGTACTCCGCCAAAAATTAGTGAGCAAGCAGCTCTTGAAACCTCAGCTGGCATTCCTACTAGCCATGGAAGCCAGTACTTTTCCATTTGGGATTTACCCATCATATCCCAAGGATGTATTAAGATGGCCATACCAAGTCTTTCGCAAGCCTGGAAGAAAGGGAACAACTGAGGGTCGCTCAAATTTATTCCATTGATGTTAGACCCAATTTGGACTCCAACATGGCCTATGGATTTGGCCCTTTCAAGCTCTTGAATAGCTAGCTCTGTGTCTTGCATTGGCACTGTGCATAGGCCTATGTATTTCTTAGAAAACTTAGCTACTAGATCTGCAATATGATCGTTTAAGAACGTTCCAAGCTCAAGGGCATCCTGAGGCTTAGCGTTATATGAAAACATTACAGGAATGGTGCAAACAACTTGTGTTTGAACTCCAAACTGAGCGTACTCCCCAATCCTATCTTTCTCGTCCCAGCAGTTTGAAGCAATCTCTCTAAAGAAGGTGTCTCCTTGCATCATCCTTGCGTATCCTGGACGCGAGCCCTCTTCTAGATGAATAAAGTTACCGTACCCAAACTTCGTAGACCACTTAGGCATATATCTAGGAAGTATATGTGAATGAACGTCAATTTTCAGCATTAGCGCAAGATAGCTTAACCCTTCTTAAATCTAATCTGTTTACCGGGCTGACTACCCAATCTTCAACATCCTTGCTCACAAAATGAGTAACCTGATCGTGAAAAAGTGGAATAACTGGCATTTCTTCAAACACTATCTCACTCATCCTTTTATAAAGCTCCCACCTTATGGAATCACTGTCCTCAGCAATTGCTTCAGAGTACAGATGCTCGAACTCTTCACTATAGAAATGAGTGTAGTTAGGACCTCTAGGACAGAAGTTAGATTCTTTAAAAAGTCCAAGAAAGTTTTCTGCGTCAGCATAATCAGCAATCCAACTCTTAGTGAACATCTCTATTTTAGAGTTAGCAACGCGGTCCTTTTGGACTACAGAAGTAGCAATATCAATATCCACTTCAATTCCTATTTCAGCCCAATTATGCTGCAACACAACGCATACATCCTTATTGTCAGAAGTAGTTCCGAGAGTGATTTTACCTCCAGAATACCCAGCCTCTTCAAGCAAGGTACGAGCTAGTTCAACATCATACTCAGGCACTGAATACTCAGAAGCACCAGGCAAGGATGGCGGAACAAAATGATCAGTAGACAGCACAGAATTCCTCCTCAACACCTTAGCTATTGTTGCTCTATCGGCGCTTAGGCTCAGAGCCTTTCTAACTAAATTGCTAGACAACTCATTATCCATATCAACGACAACTCCTACGTAGTCAGTCTTAACGTAAGGCACTCTATAAAGGTCAAGGCTTTCAATATGCTTATCTGCTAACCCTCCCTCATCATTCATGAGGTCTTCCATGTAAGCAGGGTGTAATCCACTTATGAAATCATACCTACCCTGTACTAGTCCTAAATATTCAGACCCCATATCCGGAACAAATTCCACGTGCACAGCCTCCAAGTAAGGCAAACTCTTTCCCTCTTCATCTCTTTCCCAATACTCAGGACTCTTATGCATCACAAGGGCAACATCCTTCACCCACCACTTCATAAAGAAAGGTCCTGATCCTGCTGACTCCACATTTAAATCACCCTCAAATTCGCTATCAATAATTGAAGCAAACGTAGTTGACAAAAGACCTAAAAATGGTGGGAATTCTTCTTCGAGGACTATCTCAACTTCTAAAGTGCTCAGATCATTTATCTCCGAC
>MDTA01170568.1_pt1 | contig 12863 bp, 8 predicted proteins | sample 811151 | NCBI WGS metagenome assembly MDTA01 (sample SAMN05326648, study PRJNA326480) | marine metagenome | isolation source: seawater | place: Indian Ocean: South | collected 2010
CGCCCATCCCATCTTCGATCCAGAAACGGTCACTCGATTTTTGTCTCCCTGCTTGCCGGCAGTTTGGCCCTCGTGCCGAGTTCCCTGGCAGACAGAGGGCGAGGACGCGCGGGGGTCGAAGCCGACGCCGAGTCATGGCGACGGATACGAAGCGCCGCCGGATAACTCCTGTGGCGATGGTGTTGCACCTGGACGAGGAGGAGGAGGATGACGAGGACGCCGAGGAGACGTGGGAGGAGGAAGGCTGTGGGGATGACGAAAAACAGTTCGCTCCCGCCGCCGCTGACGATGACGACCGGGGCGAAGCGCGGAACCGGGAGAGCGTCGCCATCGACGTCGAGGGAAGGGTCGGGGGCGTTTCAGACTGCGGTTTGGATTTCTCGTTTCGATCGTATCCCGAGTCGTTCGACAGGTACGCCGGCCTGTCGTCCCCTGATCTACCTGAGGCGTGGGAGGTCGTCACCGAGGACTGCAGGAAGTGTTTCGTGGGCGAGTCCTTCTGGCTCGCCGCGGGATCCGAGCCGCGGTGCGCGCTGGAGGAGCTGGCCCGTAAGGTGTTCGAGCTCCACGTCGCGGGCATAGACGGCACGTGGGACGCCACCAAATCAGGCGCCGAGTGGTGGGTGCAGGTGAGGCACGAGGACGACGGGCAGAAGGAGGCGGTGTCGTTCCACTGGGACAAGGACGAGGACCTCGTGGACGACTTCGGGGTGAACGTGCACCCGGCGATATCCACCGTGACCTACCTCACGACAAGCGGGGCGCCCACCTTGGTGCTGGACCACGTCCCGCCCATGATGTACGAGGACGTGGAGCAGTTCAGGGGCCCTGTCGGGCAGGGATACCTGTCGTTTCCAAAGCGGGGGAAGCACATCGCCTTCGACGGTCGGCTGTTGCACGGCGCACCCAGGGAGCTGGCCAAGCCTCGGCACGTCGAAAAAGGATACGAGCGCGTGTCGTTTCTGGTGAACATATGGTTGAACTACCGACCTCGCGCCATAGAACCGTTCCCTGAGGAGGAGATTGGGAACCTCGGCCTACGCGGCTGTTTCCCAGGTACGAGCGCGGCGCGCGCGCGTCCAACCGGTGACCGGCCGGAGGGCGTCGGGGGCGATCGATACCCGTCCACGAGCAGTAGAAACGATCGATTCGGGGACATGCGAGAGTTCAGGTACGACTTCGGAGAGACGGGCACGGAGCACACCCTGGTGTTGCCGGTGTCGATCAAGGCGTTGGACTCCGTCACCGACGCGCGGGAGGGCAAAGGTGGGAGCCCCGTCGACTGCGTGCGGCTGCGATTCGCTCGCGGAGCGGAGGCGGCCGTGGTGGAGCAAGAACCCAAGGAACCCAGGCGATCGGGCCGACGTAGCTACTAGTGATGTCCTCATCATATGGGCACCTCTTAGCATATGGGCACCTCTTAGCATATGGGCACCTCTTAGTGATGTGAAAGAAACAGTCTGCGAAGAAAAACCTGTCAAGGTTGGGCCTCCTGGTCACTAACGACACGCGCGGTTGGGTTCCACGGGTCGAGTTCAGAGGGCTTCGGTGTGTCTGAGCATCAGTATCATGCGATGAAAGGACGACGCGAGTGGACCAGTTAGACAAGTAGTCGCCCCTTTCTCAGGCCGGCGACGCACTCCGCAACCATGGCAACCCCCCCGAGTGATTCAGATTCACCGAACGTGTCGCTGCCCCAAGCCCTGACCGGCCTCGAGGGTGACGCCATTGTGTCGTGGAACATAGGTTTGCGCGGTCTGCGGCAGCTCGTCGCGTCAGACCGCGGCGCGGACAAGACGGCCGCCAAGGACCAGCATGGGGTTTCCCGCCAGCTGGGTTACGGATGCATAGACTCGCTGCTCGACTCGCTGGGCTCAGACGTAGATGTCGTGGCGCTTCAGGAGTGCAAGCTGACGAGCCGCAGCGATCTCTCGCCTGAAATCGCGTGTCCAAGTGGGTGGGACAGCTATCACGCGGTATGCGGAGACGCCTCGGGTGGTGCTATCCCGACGACGAGCAGGGGTAGATCCAAGACTGGGTACGCAGGTGTGGCGACCTACGTTCGAATCGGCAAGCGGGTGGTCGCAGCAGAGGAAGGGGTCACGGGCGCGCTGACTCCGCCCGAACGAATCGCCCGCGGCGATGCAGTGGGTCACTACGGTCGGATGAGTGAGGCGTTCGACCGCGCGCGCATGCTCGAGCTCGACTCCGAGGGCCGATGCGTCCTTGTCGACCTCGGTGCCTTCGTGCTCTTCAACGTTTACGTACCGTCGCTGTCATCCGACGACGAGGACCGAGAGAGGTTCAAACTCGACTTTCTTGTCGCCGTGGAGATCAGGTACAGAGCTTTGTTGGATGCGGGACGCAGGGTGGTGCTATGCGGGGACTGGAACGTGTCGTACGGTGTCATAGACAGCGCAGTCGCCATCGAGGAAAGGTTGATGGATGAGGCGCTGTGTGAGCAGAACCAGTCCCGGCGGTGGCTGCGTCGGCAGGTTTCCGGGGGCGAAGGGGCGAAGGGGGCGGAACGCGATCCGCTCGTGGATGTATTCAGGCGCGAGTACCCCGCGGCGAGAGGCGCGTACACGTGTTGGAACGTGTCTGCCGGTGCCCAGCTCACGAACTATGGCAGCCGGATCGATTATTTTCTGTGCGACGAGGTGACCGCGGCGTCGGTCGCGAGATGCGGCATCGCTCCCAAGCACGAGGGATCGGACCACGCGCCGGTTTTCATCGTCATCCGACGAGGTTCGGATTGTAGCTTAAAGGATACGGGGAATGAGGGCAATGGCGTCAATCCGCTCGCCAGCAGTGCGTGTGTGGCCGCTGCGGGGAGGCAGGCGAGGCTGACGGATTCATTCTTCAAAGCCAGTGCAGGAGCACCAAATGACATATGGGGGTCAGCAGAGACGGTGGGGGGGGTGGTACACGGAATGGCGAACGCAACCGGAGGCGATCGAGGCTCTCTGGCTCGTTCTCAGCCCGCGCTGGCGGGTGTGAAACGCAAACACGTAGGTGGTGGAGCGGGCGGAGCGGCTTCAATAAAGTCTTTCTTTGGACCCAAGGATGTGGGGAAAAAGCCGACCTCAGCAGCCTCCGCTGATACCAATCCGCCTCCCGACGTGCCAATCGATTTGGGGACGCGTGATGTACCAGCTCAGGTACCAGCTCAGGAACTGACTTCGGCGCCTACTGCATCAATCGAGACAGTCGCGGCGTGGAAAGCGATACAGAAGAGAATGGCGCCGCCGAAATGCCGGGGGCATGGACTTCCATGCAAGGTGCGAACGGTGAAGGAGGGGACGAACAAGGGTAGGGGATTCTTTTGCTGCCCAAAGCCGAAGGGTATGAAAGGAGACAAGAACGCGGACTGCGGTTTCTTCCAGTGGGAGAAGGTTTATCGTAAGTGAGAAGACATTTGCCCTACTCGGGACGGGGCGCCGACAAATTCCGTCGATATCATATAACGTAGAACGTAGTAGCCAACGAATAAATCCAACACGCGCGACGAATGCGAGTACTTGCACGCCATCGTCACATCACTCGGCGCTCCACTCCCCAACCTTCTTGATGCCCTGCTCGCGCCTCCTCCGCCGCTCCAACTTCTTCTGCGCTGCTATTTCCTTTTCCAGCTCCCGCTCCTTGGCCATTTCTGCCTTGAACACCTCAGTCGCCCGTTTCTTCAGCTCTGCCTCGTGAAATTGCTGCATCTCCATGCGCCACTGCGCGGGGGATACGAGCCCCCGAAGCTCTTCGGGCACCTCGCTGGCGTCCCTCGCGCGCTGCCTCACCCCCGTCAGGCCGCGCTGGCGAACGTGAGTCTCCTCCGCGCCGCCGCCGCCGCCGTCGCGGCCTCCCTGATTCGTACCCGCCGATCGTGCCCCTCCCCGCTTTCTTGACCTGAACTCACCGTTGCTGTCGTGTCCATCGTACATCAACGATCCGTACCGTCTCTGCCTGCGCGTGGTGTCCGGCGAGGCCAGCAAGATGATGTCGTACAGCACCTGTCCGAGGATGCCGAGGAAGAACACGAACCACTCCCAGGCGGTGCGATTCCTCGGCGTCGAGGGGGCGGGGGGCGAGTCGGGGGCGCCCCGCCGTAACCTATCAGATCCGTCAGAGTCCGTTTCCCTTCCCCCTTTCCGCCCCGTGTCATCCCCGGTCGCCTCATCTCCTGCGCTCGACCCCGAAGGGGCGCCCTCGTTGTTATGATGCGCCCCCGGACGATCGCGGTCGCCATCGGACGCATCGAACCCCGGGTCGGAAGGCCGCGCGTCGCCGTCGCTTTCGGTGGCATCCACAACCTTCGGCTCCGGCTCCTCCGGGCGGATTTCCGAACCCTCGCCCTCACCATCCATCGTGTTCCTCACAGTGGTCTCGATCCGAGGAAAAACGATTTCTAAAAGCTTGGGGAATCTTTTCGCCCGAGACCACTTCACACGGCGGGGGAGCACGTGCGAATGCACTCGGTAGCTCAAGCGCCCTCTGCGCGCTCGATAGTAACGCACGGGACCACTCGCGTGTCCTCGCGGACGCGCAGGTTCTCTCGGCTCTTCTCGGCAGGTTCCGAGTCGCTTCGCCGCTGTGCCTCGGTACCCTCTCGGAATTCTCGGGGAAGGATCGTGCCACGGGCAGCCTCGAAGCGCGATGACAAGGAGGTTTGGATCCAGACCACGAATGTGCAGGTTCTTCTCGCCGCTCTCGAGTGCGGCCTGAGCACCACCGCGCTGTTTCCTTCCCAGGACGCGGGCCTCGCGGGGGAATGGCGCAAGGTGGGCAGGTTCAGCCCACTGGCACTCACTGAGGATGGTACCGTGACCGAGGAGGACGGAGACTTCTACCGCGCGGTGGGGATCACCTTGAAGGTCAATGGGCCCGAAGATGTAGACGCCATCGCCAGAATGGCCGGCGTGGAACCTCTGGTGGTGGTGGACTCATCTGCGTGGAGGATCATACCGGCGGAGAACTTGGTGGCCAAGTTTGGCGCCACCGACGAGAGCCGACTGTTTTCAGTGTCCGAGACCGCCAAGGACGCGGAGGCGATGTTCGAGGCGCTGGAGACTGGCGTGGACGGCGTCGTTCTACGTACCGATGACCCGGCGGAGCCGAGGGAGCTCGCGGCGTACCTGAAGAAACGGGGTATGATTGGCGGCGGGGGAGAAGGACCGGGAAAATTAGAGCTAACCCCGGCGACGGTGACCCGGGTCGAGACCGTCGGTACGGGCGACAGGGTCTGCGTGGACTGCGCATCCGCGTTCCATCCCGGCGAGGGACTGCTCGTCGGTTCTTTTGCCACCGGTCTGTTCCTGGTTCACAGCGAGTGCCTCGACGCGGAGGGTTACGTGAACTCCAGGCCTTTCCGGGTCAACGCCGGGGCCTTGTGCTCTTACGTCGTGACGCCCGGGGGAAAAACCGCGTACCTGTCCGAGCTCAGGGTTGGCGACGACGTGACGTGCGTGAATTGGGACGGGGACACGCGCGTCATGACCGTCGGTCGCGTGAAAGTCGAGCAGCGACAGATGGTGCTGGTCGAGGCGGAGTCGGCGGGGAAGAGGTTCGCGACGTTGCTGCAAAACGCAGAGACGGTTCGGCTCGTGACGGCTCCGGGGGAGGAGGAGCAGGTGGTGTCGGTGTCGACCCTGGACGTCGGTGACAGGGTGTTGGTACATCTGCAGGAGGGCGCGAGGCACACGGGGCTGAAGATCGTGGAGGAGGAGTGGTACGAGCAGTAGAGAGCCGCGGAGATAAGGGTTTTCGATCAAATCCGTGATCGACAGCTCAGAAGAGCAGCGGAGGGGTCTTTCGGTTTCCGCCCCTTATCCCGATCGTACGCCGCACATAGCTTCGTGCGCTTCGCCTTATCCCACCTGGCGACCCGCGTCTTCGAATACACTCGCGCTCGATAAACTCGCGCGCACACATACTCGTGAATCCAAGGCAATTCGGAGCCCTACTGCCAGGCGGCCCGCCCGAGATCTGAGGTTTGAAAGATGGCAGATGGCGACGCGTTCGTTTGGGGGGACAACACCTGCCAGGTGCTGGGCCTGACGACGAAGGCGCAAAGCCGCAAACGCCCGTTCCCCGTCGCACTGCTCAACAAGGAACACCCGAGCGGCTACACGCGCCTGCTTCCCAAGTGCCAGATCGTCGTCGCGGGTGGCTTGCACTCGGTCGCCGTCTCCGTCGAGGGCGACATCTACACCTGGGGCACCCACGATGAGGGACAGCTCGGTCGAAACGTCCCGGAGGGCGACGACGAGGCCCCCGCGGTGCCCGGAAAGGTGGCTCTGCCCGCAGAGTGCAAGGGAGCCGAGGTTATCAACGCGGAGGCGACTGATTCGGCCACCTTCGCGCTCTTCGACGACGGCTCTGTTTTCGGTTGCGGGGTGTTCAAGGATGACGGCGAGCTGGGGTTCTCACCGGGTAATCCCGGGAGGCAGCACGGCATGGCGCCGGTCGCCGGACCCCGCGCCCCGTCGCACACCGCCCCGATCGAGTCCATGGCTGCGGGTAACGGTCACATCGTCCTGCTGACGAGCCGATTCGGAGGCGACGGCAAGGCGGCGTCCAAGCCGAAGGTGCTCACCCTCGGCGCCGGCGCGCAGGGTCAGCTCGGCCGCGTGGGCACCAGGATCGGACCCCGCGCGCACTCGCGTACCCTGCTGGCTCCCGCGGGTGTTCGCATGCCTCGCGGCGCGGTTCAGCCCGTCGCCGTGTTCGCGGGAGGGTTCCATACCTTCGTCCTGACGGACCTGGACAAGGTGGTGGCGTTTGGCTTGAACAACTTTGGTCAGCTCGGACTGCCCCCCGACGACTCCATGGTGTTCATCCCCAAAATCGTCCCATCTCTATCCGGCAAGGGCATCACGGAGCTGGCGTGCGGCGAACACCACACCGTAGCGCTGACCAGGTCCGGTCACGTGCTCACGTTCGGTCGGTACGCCTACGGTCGTCTGGGCAGGCGGACCGAGGAGGAGATGGTCGACGGCGACGCCGCGGATCCGACTCCGACGCGGGTCGCGTTCCCGGCGGGCGCCGCGTCCGTTTCTTCCGTGGCTGCGGGGTCGACGACGTCGGGTGCGATTGACGAGTGGGGAGTGCTGTACATGTGGGGTTGCGGCGAGGGCCACATGCTTGGTCGCGGCGACGACGAGGACGACGTCTTCGCACCCGAGGAGGTGCCCGTTAAGGAGGGGTACAAGCACTGGCAGGGGCAGAGGGTCGAGTCTTGCTCGATCAGCGCGCAGCACGTCATGATCCGGGCCACTCCGGGACACGATGGCGCGTGATGACGTATTCTTTACGAGTTGATCGCCGTTAAAATCGAGACGCTTCACTTTATTTAGCCGCGGCGGGCTTCCTCGCCACAATCGTGCGGTGCCTCGGCGACGAGCTTCTCGTCTCGACAGTCTCGAAGCCCGCGCGTCGCATCACCTCCTGAACGTCGAGTGCCGCGTACTGTTCGAGGTAAGGTTCCGTCGATTTGAAAGCCGTGAACGCGAAAACATTGTTCGCGATCCTCTGAAACGCGGGCGCGGTCGGGTCCATGTCCATCATGCTCATGCACCCGCCCGGCTTCAAAACTCTGTATGCCTCTCGGATGACATCCTGCGCCGCGGACGCGGGCAGCTCATGGAAGGTGAGACACGAGCTGACCAGGTCCTGGGAGTCATTCTCAAACGGCAGATTCTCTCCGGCGCCGTGCTGAAACCTCACCTTGCTCCTATCGTATCCGTTCGGGTCCCCGGACCGAGTATCGAGTACGTGGTTGGCAACTGCGATGAAGTAGTTGCTCAGGTCGATCCCGACGAACTGCTCCGCGTCCGGGAATGCACCCACGAGCGCCCTGGTGCTAAGACCCGACGAGCACCCCACGTCCACGACCTTCTTCGCTTTCTTCCTCATGTCCGGGTCGATGAAATCCATCGCCTCGGCCTGGGCGCGATGGTATCCCGCCCTTAACTTCTCGTCACCGTCCTTCTCCAAAGTCTTGCCGTCCTCGCTGAACACCGGCGCGTGCACAGCCTTGGCCGCCACCTCCACCTCCAGCGCGGGGTCCCAGCCCAGGTTACCCTCGGGATACGCGTGGAACGACGTCTTGTAGTATGCGGGCATGTTCTCAACCACCGCCGGATCAGTCGCGTCCTTCAGCGCCTGCTCCCAGTCCGCCGCCGACCTGAGCTGGTTCACTTCAGCCTCCCACTCGATCCCGAGCTCGCCCGCTCGCTTCACCATCTTCTCCTTGGCACCCTTGCTCGCGGCCTCCCAGAGCGGAGCGAACTTGAGGATGGCACCGATGATCTCTGCGGCGACGGATGTTCGGTTCGCTGAGCCCGGAGTGGCGGCTGAGACGCACACCATCGCGCGACGAGATCGACGATGGCTCCTTCTCACCGAGGAGGAGCGCGTCGCGATCTGCGCGTTGCTGACCTGCGTGGACATCGTTACCGGAACGTCGGCGGAGTCCACGGCGGTGTGGTCGAGAGCGCCAGGCTGGAAGCTTTGGATAGAGGCCGGGAAGATCCGATATTTTAGGACATGGGTCGTCTAAAGTCACCATTTTCTTCTTCGGTCAGCGAGGGCCCGGCAGAAGGCCGTCCGGCTGGAAGGGAACTCACCCGAGACGCGAGTTCACTCGCGAAAGATCGAAAGGATATTTTCGACTGAACGCCGCTCTTCTCGGGGTAAAGCACACCGGTCTCAGTCGGAGGGCGACAGATTCGACACGTAAGCGGGGACGAACATTTTCTGTGCAGCCGTGAAAGGCGGTCCTCGCATATTCGTAGTTGGGGCAGTATGAGTCAGCCTCCGGGTCAGGGTGATCCGGGTTCGGCCCAGTCGACGAACCCTTTCGCGGCGCAGCCAACATTTCTGCAGGGCGTCCAACGGGAGGAGACCGCGGCTCCGCAGCAGGCAGCTCCGCCCCAGGGCGGACCCGTGCTCATTTCCCAGCCCGGGGAGGAACGACCCGTGATAGGCAGGGAGGATGGTAGTCCAAGGGTGGCACCTGCCCCGGTCGAGTATCAGGTGACGCACACGCAGTTCGCGCCTCAGCCAATGTCGCAGCAGAATATGTTCTACCCGAGTGTGCCCCACGGCTCGAGCGCGGCGGCCCACTACGGTCACCAGTACGGGCACCACAGGCAGGCGATGAGGGAGGGCGGCGGCTACGTGGTGATGATGCCGGATGGTCGGAGCGTCACGGTGAGCGAGGACAGCGGATCGCTCGAGATGTTGATCACGCGACAGTACTCGCGTGCTCTGCGAATCTTCGCGTTCATTGATATTTTGCTCTGCATCCTGTACACCCTGAGCGGTTGGACGTGGGCGATCTTTGCTGTGGTTGGTCCCATCTGCGGATACTATGGTGCCAAGCACTACCACACAGGAAACACGCTGATCTACTTGACCTTCTGCTTCTTAAATCTAATAATGCGTTGCGCTCTTCTGGTGATGAGCAGGGGCGCCGCTTCTATTGTCCTCACGGTGTTGATGGTGATGGTCGAGGTTTACATCACGCGCTTAGTTATCATCTTCTACAGGTTGCTCAAATCGCTGAGTGACGAAGATCTCACGCTTCTGCGTGTGCTGGACAACGCGGCGCCAGTGCGACCCATGCACTACTAGGCAGTGAGCGAGAGGGGACAGATATTATGAGCGGGCGAGTGTCGCGCGCCGTTTGAAAGATCGAATCACAGACTCTGAATGCTCAAAAAGTTTTGGCCCGCTTCGCGTCGACGTCCGCGATGAGGGCGGTGACGCGCGCGATCTCCTTGTCCTTCCTCGGGCCGTCTCAGAGCAGCGCGTATCCCTTCCCTGTTTTTCGGGCATTAGCCGGGATGCCGGGATCGTTCTCATCATCCTCGTCCTCAAACGCGCCGTATTCAAAGTACTTGAAGCTCGGGTTCGGGTCGGACCGCGTGCGAGTGTGCCGAGGCGTCGATCGGTCCGACGCGATGGACGAGACCCTCTCCAAAACCTTTTCACCGCCCGATCGCCCCTCGCTCTGTGCATCACTCGCCGAGCTTATTCGCACCTTTTTCTCGTCCGCCTTGTCCGGTGACTGGAGCACCAATTTCACGGGACTCGCAGCCTCGCGCGGGCGGGGTGGAAGTGTCGGCGACTGAGGCGGAAGTGACGCCCCAGGTGGAGGTATTCGGGGCGACGGCATGGACGGCTCCGATCCCCGCTTGAGCGAATCAACCTCCCCTCGAAGCGTCGATATGGTGTCCACCGCGGCGCTCAACTGCTCGGTCAGACGCCGGTTGCTCGCCAACGCGTCGGCGAGTTGCGCCTTAAGCGAATCAATCTCCGCCGACTGGTCCACCACGGTCGATGCGATGGACGGCGTCGCATCGTCGAAGGAGGTCCATCCCGGAGCGGCGCCGTGGCCGTGGCCTGAAAACATCGCTGGCGGCGCGTTATCAAAATTTGCCCACCCGCCCTCGTCGCCCGCGTCCGAGTTCGGAAACGAGCCGACGGTTATGTTTGTATCCGCCTCATCACCCTCGACGGCGCCACCCGTCTCCACGAGGCGCTCCGCTCTCCCGGTGAGATCCGCCGCGATTGGCCTTTCGTTTGGTTCGACCGTCAGCAGTTCTGAGATGAGCCGAACCACCCCCGCGCTCCTCCCGTGCCCGCTCGGCAGCGAGTACGACCCGTTCAGTGCCGGCATCTTCGCCTCGGCGCCGAACGGCAGCCTCTGAAAACAGAGCTGGTACAGGAGGCACCCCAAGGCCCAGACATCCGCGGGCTTACCAATCGCTCCCCACTGGAACACGTCCCACATCTCAGGCGCCCTGTACGTCGGCGTAGTGTTCTTTCCGACATCCGTCTCAGCCCTCGCCCTTTCCATCGGCGTGTTCATCACCAATTCTCCCACCATGACGCTGCCAAAGTCGCAGAGCTTCCAGATCCCATCCGGCGCGAGCAGCAGATTCTCGGGTTTCACGTCGCGGTGAATGAGCGGCGGCGTCTGCGAGTGCATGTAACCCACCGCGCCCGAACACGCGGCGAAGGCCTTGAGCACTTCCTCTTCCGTCATCCGAGTCTTCGCTTCGACATGTGCGTTGATGTGCTGCGCCAGCGACCGCTCGCACAGCTCCATCACGAGCAGGGTCTGCACGAAGCCCCCGTCCGGTCGATGCGCTTCGGCCCTCGAGACATCCCTGGAGATCAGGGTGACGACGTTTGGATGGTCCGAGAGGCGAGCGTGGAGGTCAGCCTCGCGCTCGGCCTCGCTCTGAGCGTCCTGTCTGTCCGCAGGAACCAACATTTGCTTCATCGCCACCCGCACACTCGTGCTGAGCTCCTTCGCCTTGTACACCCTCGCCATGCCTCCCTCGGCGAACATGTCCTCCACGAGCCAGTGACGCCCGGCGACCGAGAGGGTTGCCCTGCTCAGGTCGCTGGGTCTGCCGCCCGCGGTGGCGGAACCCTGCTTTACGCCGCTGGAGAGCCCAACGTCCTTGAGCGCCTTGCGCATGCTGTCGAACATGACGATTTAACGCGGCACAGACCAAGCTCAGGGACACTCAGAAGTCGTGGTCTCAAGATCCCCCCGAAAGGTCCGAGATACCTTTTGGCGCAGGGGCGCCCCACACTCCGTTGGAACGTCTCCGCGGTCGCGGACTCGCGTCTGCCGTGCTTCACCGAAAGACACCGCGGAATCCGCTCTTTTAAATCCGGTCACGCGCGCGCACCGGCGCGGGGCCCGCTGCGTTTCGGTCAACAACGCCCCTGTTATTCGTTTCGGTCCTTGCCAGCCTTCGCCTGGCTCGCGCAGCTCGAGATCAGGGCGGGGGGGTCGCTTTCGCTAACAATCCCTAACCCTTAGCCACAACCCCCGCGCGCACGCAGCTTGAGAATGGCGAAGGTGCACAGCATTCACGTCTCGGACGCGTCCATGCGTCCCATGCGCTCCATCGAATCGGCGAGACTCATTGAGGGCAAGGGCATTGAGGGCGATAGGTACGCCACCGGGGAGGGAACCTACGTCGCCTTCCAGGAACCCGGCAGGCAGCTCACGATCATTTCGAAGGAGAGCGCGGAGGCGCACCTCGCGGGGGTGGCGAGGGGGCAGGTGACCGTCGGGAACCTGCGGCGTAACGTGGTAGTGAGTGGGATGTCCGCTCGGGACCTGGAGGATGCCATCGGGTGCGTGCTGATGCTGGGTGACGCGTGCAGGGTGCGCGTCCATCGACTCTGCGTCCCGTGCTTGTACAACGAGAAACTCAACCAGGCGCCGGGCTTGATGGAGGCGGTCTGGTCCGAGGATGGGGTGAACTGCGAGATCCTCGCTGGTGGCTCGCTCAAGGTGGGCGACGTCGTCAAGGTGGAACTCGGGAGCTTCGACGCGTCATCCATCGACGATGGAGGCAAGAAGGCGGCCTTTTACAAACGGCCGAGCCTCAGGACCGAGGATGAGATTGATTCCCTCAGAACGCTGCCGATGGGTAAGCCAGGGGTCGCTCGCATAGCAGAGGCTTATGCGACGGTGGGTGCAAACGAGGCGGTGGGAATTGACGACGACGCCGCGCACGCCATACGAACAAAGGCTGAGCTCCGGGCGGTGACGAGCGCGACAAAGGCTCGAAGGCGAGAGGCGTGGAAGGCGCAGCTGATACTCTGGGCCATCCTCATCGTCGTCGTGTCGGGAGTGTACACCATCTGCGTGCGGGCCATATCGTCCCCGGGATTCATGTGATTCAGACGCGCGTGCTTCGTTGATTTAGGTGATAATACAGTGGAGTCTGTGCCGCTATCTCGCTTTCTTCTCCGCCCTCGCGTTTATGGCCGACATAAGTCCAATCGCGGGCGCAACCTTCTGCTCCTGCGTCCGCCTGTCGTACGTTCCCTTCTGC
>MDTA01028630.1_pt1 | contig 12861 bp, 10 predicted proteins | sample 811151 | NCBI WGS metagenome assembly MDTA01 (sample SAMN05326648, study PRJNA326480) | marine metagenome | isolation source: seawater | place: Indian Ocean: South | collected 2010
ATAAAAGAATGTAAATTAAACAATTTAAGACTATTTGTGTGTGTTCTTTAGCAATAAACAAAGGGTGAGAAAATTTAAAGATACTCAAAAATAATCCCTGAAATGGAAACGCAATCATTGAAATAAAAAAATAAGATTTTATTAATATTGATTTATCTTTGATAATTACGTATGAATAAAGAAGTGTAGTAAGTGCAGAAACTAAAAATATATAAATCATAAATATGTTTCACTAACGAATATGAAGAAAATTGTATTTGTACCAGGTGTAACTTTTCATGTACCTAAAATAGTAAAATTAGTTAAAAATTTTTATCATATTAAAGTTTTATCAACAACTACTAGATCACGCTTTTTTTTAAATAAAGAACACGAACATGTTTTATTACCTATGTTTTTCAAAATAGCAAGTAGGTTATTCAATTACAAGAATTTTACATTTGAAAAAATAATTGATAATTTTATTTTTAGATACCTAACAAAATTTTCAAAAATAGATAAAAATGATATTATTTATGCTTGTTCGTCTTATGCTTTTAATATTTTTAAAAAAAATAAAGAGAATTTGAAAATTTTGGATGTTGCGAATATTCATGTCGATGACTCTATTTCTTTGTTGAAAAAGGAATATGAAAAATTTGGATTAAAATTTAATTTTAGCAATTACTTACGAAATATTCAAATTAAAGAATATAACTTAGCTGATAAAATAATTGTACCGTCTTCCAGAAGTTTAAAAAGTTTTTTAAATAATAATATTCCTGAAGAAAAATTGATCAAAAGTTTTGTTATTTCATCTGAAAAAAATATTAAATTTCAGAAAAATTTAAAGAAAGTAATAATTTAGTATTAGGATACATTGGGGGTAATGTTATTATTAAAGGTCTTTATTATCTTTTAAAAGCTAAAAAAAATAATTTGAACAAAAATATATCTTTAAATTTATGTATACCAAAAAGTTATATAGATAATTATTCTTTTCTAAGAAATCTTTATGATGAAGATTCAATGTCTTGCAAAGGATTTACAAATCAAATAGATGACTTTTACTCAAAAATTGATTACTTAGTTGTTCCATCAATATCTGATGGTTTTGCTCAAGTTGTTTTAGAGTCTTTAGAAAGAAATATACCTGTAATTTGTTCTGATGCTGTAGGTTCATCTGAATATATTAATGAAAATTTTGGTCATGTCTTTAAATCTCAATCTGCTGAAAATTTGACACAAATTCTTAATAAAATTAGTTCAAATGATTTAAATTCAAAAATTAAAACAATTAACAACAATATTAAAATGTTAAAAAATGATATCGAAAAAGATTATAAAAATTTGTTTGAAATTTTAAATAAAAAATCAAACTAGAATGAAAAATTTTTTCTACTTTAAAATTTATAGAGAAATATACAAACTTGTTCCTTCAAAAATCAAATATCTCCAAAGATTTTTTTATTTTTTAATTGGTTCTTTTTTAGATTTATTTACCATTTCTTTAATTCCACTTTTGATAAATAAGGTATTAAACAACAATAATGAAAATAGTTTTTATAATTTTCTTTCATTAGACAATTATGATTTAAATTTTTTGTTACTTTTCTTTATATCCATATTTATCATAAAATTAGTAATATATATTATTATTTATTATGATTTTATAAATTATTCTCATAATTTTAAAAATATAATTTTATTAAAAATTTTTAAAAATATTTTAAATTCAAAAAATTCTATTAAAGATAAAAAAGATGAATATTTAAATTTAATTCGTGTAGTAGAAACTTTTATCAATAGTATTTTAATACCATCTTTTAATGTTGCATTTGAGTTTGTTATTATTCTTTTAATATTTATTTTTTTGTCTTTTTGGAATATTGCGATAACGTTTTCAATTTTTTTTTCTTTTTTAATTATTTCTGGAATTTATGTAATTTTCCTAAAAAAAAAAATGAAGTTATTAGGTTGGCTCGGTATTAACTTAAATGAGGAAATACTAAAATTTCTTAGCTATGCGATAGTTGGATTTAGAGAAATAATTTTAAATAAAAAACAGAAATCGTTCAACAATGCTATTAATAAAAACTTAAAAAATCTTAAAAATGTCTTAGTTAAATATGATGTTATTAACGTAATCCCAAGATTGAGTTTTGAATTTATTCTTATTGTGATTTTTTCTGTTCTTTTTTTTATTAAAGATTTCTCATTAAAGGTCTTTATTCTTAATAGTTCAGTTTATCTTTACGCTTTTCTTAAAATTACACCTTCGTTAATCAAAATAATTGGTCTAACTAATGCAATGAATTTTGGTCAATATTCAAATAATATTATTAAAAAAGAATTATTAAAAAAAAATTTTTTAGATAATGTCGATGAAGAAGTAATTTTTGAAAAATGCCATTTAAAAAATCTTTCATTTAAGACCAAGGAAAATTTCAAAATTAATTATCCAAACTTTGATATCAATAGATATGATAAAATACTAATTACTGGACAGTCAGGTAAAGGAAAATCAACTTTACTCGATATTATTTGTGACTTTAAAAAACCAAGCTCTGGAAATATCGAATTTTTAAGTACTCTAAAGAAAACAATTAATCAAAAAAGTTTAATAAATTATTGTCCACAAGAAATATTAATCCTAAAAGAAAATTTAAGAGATAATATATTCCTTAATTTTGACAAAAAAGATAAAAATAATTTAAATAAAAACAGTGAATTAATGAATTTTGAAAAAAATATTTTTACCTCAAAAAATATAATTAATTTATCTGAAGGTGAAAAAAAAAGAATAGGATTAATAAGAGTTTTAAATTCAAATTCTCAAATACTTATTTTTGATGAACCTACATCTAATTTAGACAAAAAGAATACTAAAATATTTTTTGATAAAGTAAAAAAGATTAAAGATAAAACAATATTAATTGTTTCACATAACAATAATTTTAATCACGTTTTTAATAAAATAATTAAGCTTTAAACTTAAGTTTTAAAAATTGAATTTAAACCAATTCCTTTGACTATTTTGCTCAAGGATTTAGCGTAAATTGGCTCGTACATATCACATGCTTTACATGGGCCCTCGAAAATATTTTTTTCTTGATCATCAACCCACTTTTTAAACCTTGGATTATTTAAGCTAACAATATCTTTTAATTCTTGTTCATCTAAATGACCTATTTTCATATACCTGTGTGTATCTCTACAGGCGCAAAGTATTACGTGTTTATCTGCGGTAATTAAAAAAGAATATAATCTTGTACATGGACCGCTCTTAAAAGCATCTCGATCATCCTTTAAAATAATATCCAAATCACCAATATCTTCTTTAGTAACTGTTCCACCCCAGTTAGTATAATGAAAATGTTGACTTTTTTTGACTAAATTACTTTTTTTCTCAATTTCTAATATCAGATCAATAAGATCACTTTTACCCTCAAATTTTCTAAAACTAAAGTCCATATATGATCTGACTGCAAAATCAATTTCATAATTTAATTTTTCGATATTTTCTCTCAAAAAAATTAAGTTCCTAATTAATCTTTTATAACTATTGGATTTAGAAATTTTAAAAAAACTATCTTCATCATGTCCATAAATACTGATCTTAAGATGATTTAGCTTTTTTAAAGAAATAAAGTCTAAAATTTCATTCTCAGAAGGAAGTATAAAATTTGTTGTTAATCCATAATTTTTTATTCCAGGGTGATCATCAATATACTTTAATTTTTGAATAATATTTTTGTCTGTAAATACATCACCTGTTAAAGGTGTTAATGAAATATTACTATCTGTAAGTTTTGCTACTTGTTCTAATTTAAATTTAAATTCATTAAAATCATCTATCTTAAATTTTCCGTCAAATTTTTGATAACCACAAAAAACACATTTCAAGTTACAAACATTCGTAGTCTCAATACTATAAAAACTTTCAGGTATATATTTTTTTTTTAAAAGCTTATTAATTGGTACAAAAAGTCTCCAGTATAAAAACTTAATATTAGATCTTAATTTCGATCTAAATTTATAAAATAATTGAAAAATTTTTAATTGCATTCTGTTTATAAACTAATAAATATACAATTTATCTAAAAAACTTGTGAATATCATCAAAAAAATAATATCTAATAATAACTGCCTTTATTTATCCTTTTTGATTTTTTTATATTTTTTTTACTACCAATATTTAAGTTCAAATATTTATCCTGGAGATACTGGAGACACAAAAAACACTATTGCTTTAATGCATAATTTTTTTCTTGCAATAAAAGAACCTTATTTTACTTTCACAGAAACAAATTACTTTTATCCTCTTAAATATTCTATTTTTCTTTCTGAGACTTGTTGGGCTTATGGAATTCTATATTTTTTTTTATACGAACTAAATTTTGATTCTATAACTTCATATAAAATTATTTTTGCATTAATTTTTATTATTAACTTTATTTGTTTTTTTTATTTTTGTAAAATTTTTAAATTTTCAAATTTTGTTACATTGTTTGCTGCATCAATTTTTGTTTTTAGTCTTCCAGTAATTGCGCATGATACAAAAGCACCCTTTCTGTTCAGGGGCTTAGTACCTTTATGCTCCCTTTTTTTATTTAGATTTTTAGGATCAAAAAAAAATAAATATATTTTTTTATTTGCATTAACATTTCTAGCCCAAGTTGTTTTTAATATTCAAACTGCAATATGGTTATTGTATTTTTCATTTTTTATCTTTTTAATTCATCTCATAAAAATTGAAAATAAAAATGAGTATCTTAAAAATATAATAATAAATTTCTTTAAATATAAAAATTTTTTATTTGTATTTTTAACATCAGCATTAGTTTTAATTACTGCACTCTATCTTTACCAATATTTAAAGGTTGGAAGTATTTATGAATTAGGTAAATTTAGATCATATGATCATAAAACTTTAATTAATATTTTTAGTTTTTTTGAAACAGAAAGATCAAATCTTTGGCCAAAAGGCTTAATCCTCGATGGATACTCTAAGGGTAATCAGCAACTATACTTAGGTTGGGGAATTAATATCTTATTAATAATATTTTTTTTAAAAAGAAAAATTTTGTCACAAAATGTTAAATTTGTAAGATTTTTTAAATTAAGTATATATCCATGCATACTTTTATTTGGTGTAGGGTCAATTTCATTTTATTTTTTTTTAGAACCTTTTCCACCATTTTCAAGTATTCGTTCAGTAAGTAGATATATTCTTATTATGCTTTTTCCACTTTCTATCTTAATTGCTTTAGGAATGGATAAACTTATTAAAATCAATAAGAATTATAAATTTTATTTTTCATTATTATTTTTAATTTTTTTGTTTGAAACAGGAAATGCTAACAAGACAAACACAAATATTGAGAGAGAAAATAATAGATTAAAAACCTTAGAAGAAAAAATAAAAATAATTCCAAAGGGCAAGATTGTTGTGGTAAATAATGAAAGTATTCAGGGAAGATTTGATATACTTTATTTAACTGCAAAACATTCTTTAAGAACAATGAATGGAAATTCTTCATTTATACCTGGAGGTATCATTCCAATTAATTCTTGTAAAAAGGTAAACTCTGGACTTTTATATGCTTTTAAAATTATGAAACAGAATAAAATTAATTTTAAAAAACCATCTCAAGAAGAATTTGTTTTTGTCAATTTTCCCAGTAACTGTAAATTAGAGATAAATAATTTGTAAAACAAAATGTATATGTTTAAAGAAATATTCACCAGCCCTAAGAATGGTAATTATTTTTTTGGTTATTATGATAAATCACAAATTTCTAGAAATAGAAAATATTATGCTTGTTTAAAGGTAAAAAATATTTTTCGTTATCCGAAAAAAAATGAGTCTGCAAAAGTTGGGGTATTTACTAAAGAAGGCAAATTTATAAAAATTGATGATACAAAATGTTTTAATTTTCAACAAGGAGCAATGATTAACTGGATTTATATTAAAAATAAACCGTGTTTAATTTATAATATAGTTGATAACAATCAATTCAAATCAAGAATTACAGATTTAAATGGTAAAAAAATTAATATTGACTATCCACTTTATTCTTTATCACCTAATAATAAATATTTTTTAACAGTAAATTTTTATCATTTAACAAAATATAGAAGAGGATATAGCTATGGTTTATCAAATGTAAATTTGAAAAATTGTATTTTTAAAGAAAATGAAGTTGGTATTTGGAAATATGATATCAGTAGTAAAAAATTAAAAAAGATAATTAGTGCTGAAGATTTTCAGATTAAAAATGATCAATTTTGGATCGAACATATTAATGTATCGCCAAATAATTTTGATTTTGTTTTCCTTCTTAGATACAAAAAAAAAGATGGTGGAATAAATACAGATTTTTATTTAAGTGATATTAATAAGACTAAGATTATAAAAATTAATAATTCTGGTAGAACTTCTCATTTTAATTGGATTGATAACAAAAAGCTAATTGTTTATGGCGGTATTCAAAATACATTTAACTCCTTTAGAAAGTTAAGCTTGGTTCAAAATTTTCCATTTATAAAATTAGCATTGAGAGTTTATCATTTTTTTATTAAACACAATACTAGAATCTCTAAAAAGATTACTGGAGATAGTTATTATATTTTCGATATAAAAAAATTAAATTATAAAAAAATTAGGAATGATATGATTAATCTTGAAGATGGTCATCCATGTGTTGAAACAAAAAAAAAACAATATATGATTACCGATATCTACAGTGATTTACCAAAAAAAAAACCATCATTATTATTGTATGATCTTAAAAAGAATGAAATTATTCAACAGACTTATTTTGATTCAATTCAAAAACTAGACAATTCTCCACTAAGATGTGATCTTCATCCAAGAGTCCTAAAAGATAGCATGTTGTTTTCAATTGATTTATTTGTTGGAAACAAAAGGGCTTTTAAAGTATTTAAGATTGTTAAAAAATGAAAAAAATTTCTAAATGTCGAATTTGCAATTGTAAAAAATTTGATACAATTATGAATCTTGGAAATCTTTATTTTACAGGAAGATTCCCTAAAAAGTTTCAAAAAGTTCCTAAAGCAGTTTTAAAATTAATTAAATGTAGGAAATGTGATCTAGTTCAATTACAGCATAATTTTGATATGAGGCAGATGTATGGAAATTTTTATGGTTATCAATCTTCATTAAATTCTTGGATGGTTGATCATTTAAAAAAAAATGTTCAAAATTTGAAAAAATATCTTTGTTCAAAAGATATTATAATTGATATCGGTAGTAATGATGCAACTACATTAAATTTTTTTGAAAAAAAAATTCAAAAATATGGTTTTGATCCCTCGGCAAAAAAGTTTGTTAAAAATTATAAGAATAATACAAAATTAATTTGTGATTTTTTCAATTATAAATCAATAAAAAAACTAAAATTAGAAAATAAAGTAAAATTAGTTACATCTTTCGCTATGTTTTATGACTTACAAAATCCAATAAATTTTGCAAAGAATATCAAAAAAACTCTTAGTCAAGATGGTATTTGGTGCTTAGAGCAAAGTTATCTACCTTCAATGATAAAAACTAATGCCTTTGATACAATTTGTCATGAGCATCTTGAATATTATTCACTCAAACAGATTGAATATATAATGTCTATGTCTGGTTTAAAAGTTTTTGATGTATCACTAAATAAAGCGAATGGTGGTAGTTTTAAATGTATAGTTTGTAGAAAAGACTCTAATTACAAGATTAAAAAATCTGTTTTAAAATTAAGGATGTATGAAAAAAAATTTTTTTCAGATAAAAATATTTACAAAAAATTTGTTCGACGAGTAAAAAAGATTAATCAAGATTTATTAAAAATAATCATAAAATTTTTAAAACAGGGAAAAAAAGTATATATTGTTGGTGCTAGCACAAAAGGGAATGTATTATTACAATATTTTAATATTAATTATAAATTAATCTCTGGTATCGGAGAAGTTAATAAGGACAAATATAATCATTTTACACCGGGAACTAACATAAAAATCCTTCCTGAAAAAAAAGTATTATCTGACAAAAAAGGAGTTTATTTAATATTGCCTTGGCATTTTAAAGATAATTTTTTAAAAAATAAAAAATTTAAAAATAAAATAAAGATCTTTCCATTGCCAAAAGTAAATGTAATAAAATAAAAGGTTAAATTTATTTTTTTAATTTAAATTTTTTTTTCCTGCAAATTAATAATTGCAATTGCCTCTTGATTCTCAACAATTAAAACTATTCTGTCGTTAAATTGATCGTAAACTAAATCTCTTACTCGATCACCAATAAAAATTTTATCTTTGAGAGTTGCCTTATCTTCTTCAATATCAAAAATATATAAATGGTTTCCATAAAAAATATTACCACCACTTAAACTTGCAACTATGTAAAGATCTCTAAAATTAAATTTTGATTCTTTGTGAATTTTAATGATTTGAGATATTCCAGGATTCCAAAGTTGCCATGTATATAACGGCGGGTAATACCCTTGTTTTTTATGGTTATGGTATCTAGTTATTTCTTCATTATCAGTTCCCTTCGAAACAATAGGCCATCCATAATTTTTACCTTGTTTAATAATATTTATTTCATCCCCACCTGATGGTCCATGTTCAGTCGCTAAAAAGAAATCTTTTTCTTTATCATAGTAAAATCCTTGCGGGTTTCTATGACCGATCGACATAATTTTATAATCTTCAAGAGATAATATTTGTAATGTTTTACCAAAAATACTATTTTTATCTTGAGCTGATTTTTTTTGACCATATTCTGGAACCGCTAAAAAAAAATTATCATCTCCATCTACTACGATTCTGCCTCCTCCGTGGGTGTGATCTATAGGATCTTCTGCCTCTTGAATAAAACTCTTTGGTTTAAAAAAATATTTAAAATTTATGAAGTCTGAACTAAATTTTCCTCTTAAAACAGATGTAAAATAATTAATTTGATCGTCATTAATAGTAATATCTAAAATTACAACATATAAAAACCCTTTATGATATAATATGTCTCTTACAGGATTTACAAGGAAGGGAGTAAACAACTCATCTTTTTTAATTTCATTATTAAAATATTCTTTCAAATTACTTTTGATTTCATTTTTTATTGAATCATTTTCAATTAATAAAAAATCTCCATTACCACCTAGGTAAATTATTTTTTCTTCAATAATCTCTAAATATCCAAGCGGCTTATCAAAATCTCTTTTTTTAAGCTTAATAGTTTCAATTTCTAATTCATCAAATTTTGATATTAATAATTTGTTATCAATTTTTTTTTGTAAATTTAAATATTTTTCTTCTTTGAACGTAATAGATTCAAAAATTTTAGTAAAACCTTTCTTAATTTTTATTTCATATTCATAATCAATAGCTAAAAACAAGAGACTTACTGAGAAAAATAATACGAAAAGAGAAAAAATAATTTTTTTCATGTTTAAATATATCTTGTTAAATTTAATTATATAGCAAGATAACATTGCAATATTAAGATAAGAAATATTGTAATATTGTCTCAATGAGGTTTGGAAAATGATAAAAACAAACTAATATAACATGCTTTCTAACAATAAAATTTACTTATCCACAATAAAGAAACTAATTGAAATATTGATTTTGAATGTTTAAAAACATTTAAATCGTTTAATTGGTTAAATTTCATGACTTCAATTAATAAATTCACCTATACAGTTATTTGTGCGTCCAAAAATGAAGAGGTTGATATACATCATCTCTTAAATTCTTTTAAAAAGATTAAAGATCCTAATTCTGAATTGCTTGTAATAGATGATTCAACTGATGGCACAAAAAAAATTGTTAAAGAATTCTCGTTAAAGGATCAAAGAATTAAATTAATTAATGGTGAGAACAAAGGATGTTGCGAAGCAAGAAATCTAGGTATAAATAATTGCAAAGGCGATATTATTGTTTTCATGACAGCTGATAGTTTTTTTTCTTACGATTTAGTTGAGAAAATTGATGAATACTATTCTAAAGGCTATGATGCTATTATGCTTAATAGTAGAGTTAGTAATTTAGAAAGCCCATACGCAAATTTTATTTATTGTTCTCATTTAAGAAAACTAGAAAAAAAAATAAAATTTAGTCCACTAACTACTCAAGGATATTCAGTTAAAAAAAGTGCAGCTATGGATGTTGGTCTTATAGAAAGTGGAAATTATAAACCTAATGTGTGTAGAGATTGGACCTTAATTAAAAAAATGGATAAGAAAAATTATAAAAAAATATTCTTAAAAGATTTACGTTGTGATCATATCGCACCAGATAATCATAAAGTTTTTTTCAATACCCATTATGCAAGAGGCCAGATGTCTTCTGGTTATAGTTATTTTTTTTTGAAAAATTCAAAATTTAGAATAATCTTAAAATCTTTTTTAAAAGGTATTTTATATTTTCTTTATTTTGCAACTTTATTTCAATGGTTTGAAAATAATATTAATTTATTAAAACATAATAATCAAAAAAATAGTAATTTATTAAAATTTCTATATTTAGATCTAGTTAAAAGAACTGCTTTTTTATATGGCGAATTTATTTCTACTCTTAAATTTAAAAAATAAATTAATATTTCTCAAACCAATTAATAAATTCCTTTAAACCTTTTTCAATATTAACTTTTGGTTCAAATTTTATTGAGTTATATATCTTTAAATTAGATGATTTAGTAATTTGACTATCAACACTAAACCCTTTTTGCCTAATAACCTTAAATTTTTTCTTATAATTTTTTTTTATTATGTTTATTATATTTGAAATTTTGACAGATTTATTATTACCAATATTATAAATTTCATTAAAACTTTTTAAATTTTTATATTTACTTATAATTCTAGTGAGAGCAATTATTGCATCATCAATATGAGTAAATGATCTTTTAATATTTCCATTTCCATTAAGATAAATTTTTTTATTTCTTTTAATATCAGTCAAAAACTTAAAATATGACATGTCAGGTCGACCATATTTTCCATAAATTGAAAAGAATCTAAAGCCAACAAAATTAATACCATATTCTTTATGATATAAATTTGCCATCAATTCATTTGAAATTTTTGTCATTGCATAAATTGATTTTGGAAATCTTGTCAATTTTTTTTCTTCAAAATTTTTTTTTTCTTCACCATATACAGTGCTTGATGATGCAAAAAATATATTCTTAATTTTTTTTTTTCTTGCATATTCAAGTATATTTTGAAAACCCTGTATATTTGAATTAATACATTTAATTGGATTATTCATCGAAATTCTAACTCCAGGTATTGCAGCTAAATGAATTATCAAATCAAATTTAATTTTTTTGTAGAATAATGTTTTTTTTGATAAATCAATTTTTAAAAAAAAATATTTCTTAAATTTCTTCAATATTCTATTTCTAATTGATGAGATTTTTCTCTCATTTTGAAAATTATCTATCCAATAAATGTGGTGGCCATTTTTTAGAAGATGTTGACTTAAGTGAAATCCAATAAAACCTGCAGATCCAGTAATTAAAATTTTCATTTTTTTTTCCTAATAAATTTTACTAACTAAAAAAACTATTCTTAAACAATCTATAAAGGGAATCAAAAAAATTAAAAGTATTTCCTCAAAAAATATAAAATCTTCCTAATTTTTTAAATTATTAGGCGATAACTTGAGAATAAAATAGCAACACAGAAGTATAAAAAATTGAGTATATGAATTATAAATAAATAATTTTAATGTATTTATTTCTCGAGTTGCATTATTAAAAAAATTCTAATAGTTTGTTTAATATCAACCAATATTATTAATTGAAGTCGATTTTTGAAGAAAATTAATTTACTTTTCATCATGGGAACATTTTTTCCTGCCCAAGCAGGAGGTCCAGATAATTCTGTTTATTGGCTAAATAAAGCAATCTTAAAAAACAAAAAAAAATATAATTGTCTTGTATTAAGTTTTTTTCATAATCTAGAGCTTCGAGATATTAATAAATATAAGATAGAACCTAATAAAATATCCTCAATTAACGGAGTTAAAGTAATATTCTTTAATTTTCTAATTTTTCGCATATTAAATTTTCATTTTTGGAAATTTTTATTTACAAAAATTAAAAATTACAATTTTGTACACTTAAATTCTTTTTTTTTTCCAATTATTCCTTTAAGCGTCCTTATTTTAAGATTTTATCGTATAAAACATTGTATTTCTTTAAGAGGTGAGCTCGAAGATTTTGCCTTTGAACACAATTTTTTTAAAAAAAAATTTTTTTTTCATTTTTATAAAACAATTTATAATAAAAACTCCTTTTTTCACTGTACAACGGAAAAAGAAAAAAATAAATCAATTAAAAAATTAACTAATAAAAATAAATTTGAAATTTTTCCAAATTATATAAGTAAGGATATTTTAAATATGTACAAACCAACTAAAAAAAATGGTTATCTATATTTAGGAAGATTACATCCAAAAAAAAATATTGAAAAAATTATTCTTGCTTTCAATAAAGCAAAAGAGTTAAAAAAAAATAAAAGTAAACTTTATATAGTTGGCAGTGGAGAAAGAGATTACGAATTAAAATTGAGAAATTTGTCAAAAAATTTAAGTTTTTCAAAAGACATTATATTTTCAGGGAAAAAAAATTTTATAGAAAAATTTAAGTTTTTAAACAAGGTAAAATTTTTAATATTTTTTTCAAAAACTGAAAATTTTGGGAATGTTATATTGGAATCTTTATCATGCAGAACTCCAGTAATCGTAAGTAGAAATTTACCATGGAAAAGTGTTAAAAAAGAAAAAGCTGGATATTATATAAATAATAATATCAATTCTTTAACAAAACAAATAATTAAATCTGAGAATTTATCACAAAAAGAATATAAA
>MDTA01147771.1_pt1 | contig 12859 bp, 14 predicted proteins | sample 811151 | NCBI WGS metagenome assembly MDTA01 (sample SAMN05326648, study PRJNA326480) | marine metagenome | isolation source: seawater | place: Indian Ocean: South | collected 2010
AAATCCACCAATTAATCCAGCTAATGCACCTGTTACTGCTGCTATGCTTGCAAGTACTGTACCAAAGAAACCTTTAGGAGACTCAAGTAAACCTTGATCTGTATTATCTACTAATTCTTCTAATAATTCATTAGTTCTTTCATCTCTTGAAGCATCTTCTTTTTGTGTTTCTAGCTCTTTTAGTTTATTACCACTAAGGTTATTTGCAAGAGTATCAATTGCAGCGTTACCAGCTAATCCGACTCGTTCAATTGAATCGGCTATATTGACCATATTAGCTACTAATCCAGTAGTAGCTTCGGCTGTTCTTGTTTGTTGTTCGTTGCCTTTTTTGATTTCATCGATGACACCAGAAAGCGAACCACCTTCTTCTCTAGTTCTAGGTTTAGGAGCATCTACTCCTCTTTGGGAGTCTGCATCTTTTTTTATGTCATCGGCCATTTAATTATTTTCCTTTAGTAAATGCTTGTGCACCAAAAAATGCTGCTACAATACCAGCAACAGCTACGAAATATGTAGGAGCCATATCACCTAGTGTTTTTTGTGCTTGTTCTAATCCCGCTAAACTAGCAAGAACTACTGCGAATGGATATAATAACATACCACCTAATGAAAACCAAGCCATTTTACGCTGTGAATCGCGCATGGCATCTTGATCTTCAAGTTCTTTTCTTTTAAACTCAAGGTACATAGCATGTTCTTCTTTCGAAACTTTACCATCACCATTAGTATCAGCCGGATGTGGTTGATTAACTACTTTTGTTTCTTCTTCACTCATCGGTTCATTTTCCTTTGTTGCTCTTCAGCTTTTCTATTCTCTTCTTTAATATGTTCACTTAGAAGAGTTACATATATCTCCCTCTCCCATGGTAACATACCATCTAATTCTGTTAAACTATACTTATGATGCTGCATCATAGCAAAGTTTGTTTTATAATGGTTTACCAGATTATCATGTGAGAGGCCTAGGTAAAAAAACTTTGAATACCTCTTAGTTCTACCTTATTGTCTTTTTCACACTTAACGCATGTAAACTCTACATCATGTTTTAGTGATGGCATACCGTCAAAGAATTTAGAAATAGTTTGAAATTGATCTGTATTTAAATTTTCAATAAATTCCATCTTTTCTTTATTACTTGAGTTTTCATATACCTCTTCAGTATCAAATATATTTTCAATACATAACACTAATAGTTCCATAATACCATCAATTTTTTCTAGGTATTCTGGGTCAAATTTTTGTATGTCTTTAAACGATGGGTATCTTAAAGTCATCCCAATGTCTTCTGACAACATAACAATTTTATCATCAGGATCTATACTTGGTGCTTTAATATCTTCTAAGTCAATTTCTATTGGTGATTCAACTCCACAGTCCTTTTCCTGACATTTCATATTAACGCTAATTCTTTCACCAACTGATTTAGCTCTTAAATGTAGGAAGAGTACTTCCAAATCAAATACCGCTAGGTTATCAACTTCGATATTATCAAAGACACATGCCTCGATGACATCTTTAATAGCACCTAGAATCTGCTTTTGATCGCTTGATTCCATTGCCATCATGAGTATTTTTTCTTCTTTAACAAGATAGGGTCTAAATTGAACCTCCTTGCCTAGTCCTGGTACAAATACTGTATACCGAGAACTATTTACTTGTGGTAAAGCCATTATATTTCTCCTAAGTTACCAATTCATTATAGTATATTTATAATCCTATCAGCAGCAGATTTAACTCCTGCAAAGAACCCTGCTGCAGGACCCATAGTTTCAAATTTATCGTATGAGAACGTTACACTCATTACTTGAGTAGTATCGGCAGCATCATTACTTAAAGGCATTGCTCCCATAGTTGTAGGGAATGCATTAAGTAATTTTACAGCATAGATTGGTTTATTTTCTTTATCTAATTGCTGTATAATTACATCACATGTATGTTCTGATTTGTAACTTACATTATATGTGTCAGTATTAAAAACAATTTTCAACCAATCATCAAACATGTTACGTATAAAAAAGTCTTGAGTTATATGGAATTCACATGTAACGTCTTCGTCTATGAATCCAGTTATGTATTTGTGCTGTTCTTTGTGTGCAGTATATTCTGCTGTATTGATTTGTCTTCCCGGAAGTGATGCAGATTTACACATAAGAGATATATCTCTTGGATCATTAATAAAGTTTTGTATTGATAATCCTCCATTAGATATAGCTCCAGCTATAAGAGTTCTAGCATTTAAATTGACTAATGTAAGCTTGGGTGGTGTAAATATAACATTAAACCTATTTTGCATGGCCAAGCCACCATGGTTTTGTATTGTTGATTTTAAATCATCTATTGAATTAGCCATAGTTATGCCCTATATGAATCTCTACTATATCTCCAAACGCTTTCGTCTTTGACTTTTACAAACTGTTGCGTTGGCATGAATACTGCAATTTCCCAATCAGTCATTGGAACTCTTACTATTCTAGACTTAACTTGACTCATTAGATATTGTTTAAAACAGGGTCTAAACTCTTTATATTTATTTGCACTCTTTATGGTATTATATCGTAGCCGTGCTAATCTAGTTGTGTCTGTTACTCTTTTTGGTGCTAAGTCCATTAATCTATCAAGGAATAATGCTCTTACTTTCGGGGAAAGATAATGTAAATTAAGTCCTTGGAATCCACCTTTTGTAGGTTGAACTAATATTGTAAGTGGAAACTTATCATAGTATGGCAATTCTTTTTTAGTTTTAGGATCATAGAAATACATAATCATATCACCAACTTTAGGATTTGCTGTAGGATCTAATGCATCATCCCTCAATACTTTATTTCTATTAACGGTACCTAATTCTTTAACCTTGCGTTGAAACCAGTTACGTGATTGATCTGTTCTAGCAGGTATACCCGCTCTAAAAGCACCTGCTTGTAATGTATCGAATAAACTTGCCATAGTACTATTTATATCAAGACTTGAGTAGTTTGATACCTAAATTGCTTAAAGTATCTTCTGTCCATATTTGAAACTTCCATCCTTTATGCTCTGCGAATGCATTAGCAGCTTCCCATTTGCTTTGATTTTTTACAAATGAAACCACCTCGTTGATATACTTTTTAGTCTTTCTCTTAGGTGTTTTAGGTGGATTAGTTTGTTTCTTTGGTTTAATTTCAACTAATATACATTCACCATTATCCATCTCAATGAAGAGATCAATAAAGTAACGGTGAATTCTATTATCAGTCTTACATTTATATGGTATAACTACCTCTTCAGAGTTCCAAGACTTTACTCTTGAATTAGATTCACACCATTTAAATGCTTGTCTTTCCCATAAAGAACGGTAGATTACCTTAGTATAATCACCTAAATACTTTTCGGGCTTTTTTATTTTGTATTTGCCTTTGTAACTCATATAAATACTCTTATAGTTTATAAATAGTATAGTTATTTATATAGGAAGAGAGTATGGCTGTAGGTCAAAAAATATCAGAAAAAGTTGCAAATCAATTATTAGGAAAACCAAGATCTTCTAGAGATCCTGGTCCAATATTACGATATCCTTTAAACTTAGTTGAAAAGGATGGACAAGAGCTTATAAGATTTCGAATTGTAGATAGAAAAACATTAGAAGATCAAAGAAGTATATACCTTTATTCACCTCCAGGACTATCAATACAAGATGCTGCTGGTTATACACAAGCAGACTTAGGTCTTATTGGTGGTGGTATTGATGCAATTGGTGATATTGCAACAGGTAAAAAAGAAGGATCTCAAAGTAATCTTATAGCAGATGTAGTATCGGCTGCAACAACAGGAGCTGCTGGTAAGCTAGGTTCTGCCGGACAAGCTGGTATGATATCAGGTGGTATAGCATCTAATCCTTATACTAATGTTCAATTTACAGGTACAAACTTAAGATCATTTGCATTTAACTTTAAACTGGTAGCCGAATCTCCAGATGAATCAGAAGCTATAAAGGATATAGAAAACACATTTAGAAAGTTCTTATATCCTAAAAAGGCTAGCTCATCTGAATTCTTATTGGAATATCCACCTCTTTTTAAAATTGAGTTTATGAAACTAGTAGGAGGTGATGCATCACCTAATAGATTTATGCCATTCATACAGTATTCATATCTATTGAGTATGACAGCAACATTTAATGCTGCAACTAATCTATTTCATAAATCTGGTGCTCCTATTGAGTTAGACTTAGCACTTACATTTCAAGAATCTAAAGCTCTTAAAAGAGAAGACCTATATGGTGCTCCAGAGGAGTATAATCAGGCCGAATATCATCGTGAGTTTAGAGCTCCATATACTATTCCACCTGATCAACTAACAGGAGATCAATAATGCCATACTTTAAACAGTTTCCAACCGTTGGTTATGATTTCAATAGAGATGGTATAATCCAAAATGTAGTTGATATCTTTCGCCATGCAAGACCATTACAGAATTTTGTAGATGAGATTAATACATATCGTAAGTTTACAATTCCTGATGGTGCAAGACCAGACATTTGTTCACAAAAACTATATGGTACTCCTGACTATTATTGGACGTTCTTTTTACTTAATGACTTTCTACATGATGGAATGGCTTCCTGGCCTATGTCTCAACAGGACTTAACTCAATACATAGATACAGAATATAATGGTATAGCCATAGAAACTAGACCAAATGTAGTACGTAATAGTGATGGTGGTATAGTTGATTTTCGTAACTCTTTAGCGGGTAGATTTCAAGTAGGAGAGACCATTACAGGTGGTACTTCATTTGCCACAGGTACTCTTACTAAAAAGGACATATATTTAAATCAATTAATCGTACAGAATGTAACAGGTACCTTCCTTGGAGATGGTGTTGGTAATAGTCTAGAAGCTATAATCGGATCCACAAGTACAGATTCTGTTGCATCATGGAAAGTATATAATTATGCAGAAGCACCACATCATTGGTTTAAAGCAGGTGATGCATCTGAAACACAGGTATCTAATGCAAACTTTTTCTCAACCACAGACGATGTTAATACGAATCTAATTCTTCAAGAGGGTTCAGTAGCCGCACCGGAGTTTACTTCTAATAGAAACTATCTATTTGACTTAAACGAATCACGGTCTAAAATTAATATTATTGATCCAAATTACATTGAAAGGTTTGCTGAAACGTTTGAGGAATTAATCAATGGCTAATAATCAGCCAATCAATCAATACAAAAGAGATTACATAAGGCTATATCCTAATGGTAACTATAGCTCAGCAGTAGCAAATAACAGTATGTCTAAGTTTGTGGACATACAAAAGCTTGTAACGGATATTACCATCACAGAAAGTTTGCATCAGCATTCGCTTATGTGTACAATGAATGTATTAGACGGCCTAAATCTACTAGAAGATTTGCAATTAGAGGGTGACGAATTCATTGAAATGCAGCTCAGTCAAGAGACTCCAGAGGGTAAGCAAAGATTTAAGCACGTATTTGTCATATCCGATATAGTAAATTACGTACGTCCGAAGCCAGGATTGCAGACATATCAGCTGATTTGCGTCAGTGAACATGCTTATTTGAATCAGCTTATGCGGTTAAATCGTAAGTTTGAGGGTAATATAGGTAAGCTAATAAAAGATATTGTCTCTAACGATTTAAAACAGAGTAAAAATATAGGTGATATCAGCAATTCTGCACAGACTATTAAGGGTATCTATCCTAGTCTAAGACCAATTAATGCAGTCAGATGGCTCACGCGTAATGCAATCGATGATGGACATCCCTTCTATTTCTATGAAACTCTTCGCCATAAGGACAATAAACTAGCTAATGGTAAGATATATTTTAAATCTCTTAAGGAACTTGCAAATGCATCAGTCGTAGCGGAATATGAACAAAAACCATTCTATAATGATATTAATCCAATGGATAAAGCAGATCAAATAGAACAAAGAAAGAAGATATTAGCTATATCTACACCAATAGAATCATCCATATTTAATCAATTAAAGAAGGGAGCCTTTGGTTCTAACTTATCTAGTATTGATATAGCCACTAAGACTATAGTAACAGATGACGAATATAAGTATAATGATTCGTTTGTATTAGGAGATAATAAGTTTAGATCCTTTAAAAAGGAAAAGAAATTCCTAGAAAAGGGAATAAATGAGTTTCCTTTTGCTAAATCCTATTATGCATCACTTAATAGTTTATCATTTTCTGGGTATGAGAATTACCATGATGCAATATCTAAGAATATAAGAAATGCATCATCAAAAAGTGCGTGTATGGAGGTGTCTCAAATAAACGTAAATGTGTGTGGTGATCCTCGTATAACCGCTGGAGCTAAGATACGGCTTAAGATACCTAAGAGCTTAGACGCAGAGTTAAATAAGACCAATAAGTCCATTGATCAGAACAAAAGCGGTGTGTATATCGTATATGATATAGAGCATAAGTTTAACTTTGATCAAGAGTATAGTATGAGCCTACTCTGTAAGAAGGATACGAGTAATATAGATTATGACAAAGAGGTAGAGGTATGAGAGAAGACGATTATATAGGACAACAGTTTACTTGGTATACAGGTATAATAGAAGATATTGATGATCCTCTTATATTAAATCGCGTTAAGGTGCGTTGTATAGGATTCCATTCAATGGATAAGGGTGTATTACCAACTGCAGATCTTCCGTGGGCTACAGTTATAATGCCTAATACTGCAGCTTCTTATCAAGGAGTGGGAGCCAATCATCATTTAGAAGTAGGTTCCTGGGTTGTAGGTTTCTTTAGAGATGGGACATCAGCGCAAGACCCTATGGTAATGGGATCTATAGCGACGCAAGAGAACGGTGTCAAAGATATACCTGCTGAATCACAGCTCACCTCTCCGAGTAACAAAGTCTATCGATCTAAAGCTGGGCACCTTATAGAAATAGATAACACAGAGGGCACAGAGCGCATCAATATTAAACACAAAACAGGCGCGAAAATAACATTTAATTCTGATGGGACAGTATCTATTATAGCATCTAATATAAAACTCAACGCGTAACCATGTATTATAACATATATTATAACAAATGTAAAGGGTTTATTTCAAGACAAATGGGCGGTTATATTGGCTCGAAAAAGGCCGCCGCGGTATACGGTGGGCTAGATTATTGGCCGGTCAGAATGATTTCTAAACTTTTGCCGAAAAAAAATTTTTCTCTGGAAAAATGGCTTTCGAAAGGTGAGTGCTCATGAGTAATATATCACTTCCTTGCGAACCAGTATTATTACCGAAACCCTCTGATCTAACTAATATCTTTAATAGTATTATTAATCAGATTGCTTTATTGGAAATGTCTGGGTTGGAAAAAGAAGCTCAAGAACTCAGAGATTTATTAGAGGGAATTGAAAAGATCTTAGGTTCCTTCCCTATGTCTATATCAGATCCAGTGTTTCCTACTATAACGGTACCTGAGATAGAATGGGAGAGAAGAATTACAGCAATGATTCAAGAATATCATTTGTTTGTTCAAGTAAAGATAATGGAGATTGTTAATACAGTATTACCGATATCCTTTTCTGTTCCTGTTATGGGATTATCTATTGATGTTGTTAAACTATTTACTGATCCTAATTATAAAGTTATTTTAAAATCTCAGATATCTGCTAACGTTGATTCCTTTTATGCTTTAATACCAGATACATATAAAGTATTTGATGGTACCTATGGGCTGGAAGTTAATGATTTTAAAGCGGAGGCGGTCTGGAATTATATTATGTCACAACTCAATAAGGGAGCTCTTGGAATATTACACGGAGCTTTTGGGGGCCTGATCGATAAGTTCAGTGCTATATGGTCTGCTCTCGGTTTACCGGCTCTTCCTGTTTTAACTGATTTAAACGTCGAAGCATTAATCCAAGCAAGAATTCAAGCAATCGAAGCTCAAATAAAGAATACTACAGATATCGATGCGCAAGAGGCTCTCCGGCGAGAGGGCCTGGCGGCCCTCGAAAAAATTTCCCTGGTCGGATATTCTCTGATGGATTTATTAGGAGGTGAACCGAATGACTTTGTCGAAAGCCTCGAGAAGAGAATGGATCGATTTAAAACTCGTTTAAGAGATTTCGGAGAGGAATGGCCAGAGTTCTTAATAAAAGAATGGATGCAGAAAGTCACAGCGTTCTTTGAAGCGATTGGACTTGGTGCTTTAGTACAATGGATAACCTTTACGTTCTGTGACTTCTTAAAGCTTATAGGTCTTCCCTCTACTATTAGTATACCCTCGACTATTACTGTAACAATACCAGCAATTAAAAATCTTCCTGCTTCAGATTTATTGCCTACATTGTCTGCAGATAATAATCCAGTATCTGGCTTTTCAAATATAACTACCACAGAAGGACAAACAACTTTAGGTGGAGGAGATGAAGATACAAAAGTATTTGATAAATCAAACTTAGAAAGTATCTTTACTGATTATTCAATTGTGGATGGAGAAATTATTTTAGATAATCCAGCAGAAGAAAATGATCAGTATATCGTAATTCCTTCGACTTAGAATGTATAAATAGATATATGGCAATTAACTATACAAGTAGCGACAGTTCAGCACAAACCGCGAGCACAGGTAAAATATCCGTTGTTGCTCGTAAAAAAGGCTGGGCTGATTTAAATCTTAAATTAACTCGTCATCCTATACGAAAAGATATTATACCATTAAGAGATGATGAAGCTATTAAGAACGCAGTTAAAAATTTAGTATTAACTAACTTTTTTGAGAGACCTTTTCAGCCACAACTTGGAGCTAACCTTAGAGGTCTTTTATTTGAACCAGCAGACGCTATAACTAAATATGAATTATCTGATAGTATTAAACAAGTATTAACAGATTTTGAACCAAGAATAAGAGTATCTAGAGTTGGTATAGAAGATCAATCAGATAGAAATGCTTATCGTATAACAATATATTTCCAAATAATAGAAATGGATTTAAATACAGAAGTAGAAATAGTACTACAAAGACTAAGGTAATAACATGGCATCAAATTTAAAAACAACCGAATTAGACTTCGATGATATCAAAAGAAACCTCAAAAATTTTCTTAAAAGACAAACAGTATTTAACGACTATGATTTTGAAGGAGCTGGTCTGAATGTTCTTCTTGACGTTCTAGCTTATAATACACATTATAACGCAATGGCTGGCCATCTAGCATTAAATGAAGCTTTCTTAGACTCAGCTCAAATAAGAGGGAATGCAGTTTCAAGAGCTCGTATGTTAGGATATGTCCCGGCTTCTCAGCTAGCCGCTAAAGCCACAGTTAATCTTGTTGTCAATGTTGCTGGCGTTGCCGGTACTAAACCAACTAATTTATCACTTCCGCGTGGTACTAAATTAAGCACCACAGTTGATGGAGAGTCATTTCAGTTTGTTACTTTAAATACTCAATCCGCTACTATAGTTGGTAATACATATACTTACAATAATGTTGAAATAGCAGAAGGTGATTATAACTCAATTAAATATAGAGTAGATAATGATATTGAAAATCAGAAACATCAGATACCACACAAGCTTGTCGATACAAGTACTTTAAGAGTAAGAGTACAGGCTAACGAGGAATCTACTTCTTTTGATATCTTTACTTTATTTACTACTTTATTAAATGTCGATGCTTCAAGTAAAATATATCATTTACAAGAAAATACTTCTGGTTTTTATGAAGTATATTTTGGTGATGGAGTAACTGGTTCTAAGCCTCTTAATAATAATATCGTTACATTAGATTATGTTCATTCAAATGGACCTGATGCTAATGGTGCAAATGTATTTGCAATGGTTGATGATATTGGTGGCTTTTCAAATATAACAATAACAACTGTAAAAACTGCAGCCGGTGGAGCAAGTGGCGAAACACTTGAGTCAATAAGATATAATGCTCCTCTTACATATACTTCTCAAAATAGAGCAGTAACTGCCGATGACTATAGAGCAATAATACAAAGAGAGTTTTCTAATATTGATGCTATATCTACATGGGGTGGAGAAGATCAAGCCACTCCTGATTATGGTAAAATATTTATTGCCATTAAACCAAAAACAGCCGACACTCTAACTGAAGATGAAAAGGCAACTGTCACCGGTGCAGTATTGCAAGGAAAGAATGTGGTATCAATTACACCAACTGTGGTTGATCCAAACTATTCTTTTTTAGAATTAGATGTAGCCTTTAAATATAATCCTAACTTAACTGATAGAACAGATATAGAATTAAAGGCAGTGGTTTCAGATACTATTGATGACTACTCATTAAATGATTTAAATAAATTTGATGGAGTATTTAGACACTCAGCTTTATTAAGAGCAATTGATGCTTCTGATCCTGCTATATTAAACTCATCGGTACGTCCTTTTCTATTTAAAAGTATTACACCTTTAACAAGTATATCAAATAATTTTAGTTTAACATATCCTGGTTCGTTCTTTGTACCAGGTGGAGCAACTGATACATGTATACAATCAACAGCATTTAAAAGAAATGGAGTAGATAACTTTTTTAATGATGTAGCTATTCCTGGTTCTTCTAATAGAAAAATATTCGCATATAGATTGGTAGGAGCAGAAAAGGTAACTACAATTTCTGATTGTGGAATAGTTGATCCAATAGAAGGTACTGTTACTTTAAATTCATTTATACCAGACGATGCAACTCCAATACGTATAACAGTAACTCCAGATTCTTTAGACATAGCTCCAAAAAGAGATGAAATACTTTCAATTGATTCAACAAGAACTACAATGACTGCTAATAAAGATACTATAGCAACATCAGGTTCTTCAGGTAGCGTTAATTATCAAACAACATCAAGATTTAGATCGAGTAGTTAAATATGAGTGGATATGGATCAGATGCGAGCAATCCGAATTATATAGAATCGGTCGGCTCTCTTAAAAAGAAAACAAAAGAAGATTTAAGAATCGACCAGGTAGTGCCACAAGAAATATTATCAGATTCTGGTAATGCTGGTATTAAACAACTCTTAGAAAAATATTATGAATTCATGAATATGAAAGAGTTTATCTATGTTGAAACAGAAACCTTTACTGATCTTGTAGCTTCTCAAAGAGCGGTCTTTAGAATATTAGATCCTAATAACGATAATAACGAATTCTTTACAGATTTCGATGGAGCTAGTTCCAGTTTAGTAGTTACAGATTCTGAGGGTAATGAAGAAACAATACCATTAACAGGAACAAATGTACAGATATCTAATGGTAATGAATTACCCGGATCTCTTAAAGATCGTACTACTGAAATAGGTAAAACTTTTTCTGTTACTAATTTAGATGTTAACTTACCTTCAGGAGAAACTCATAATGGTAAGACAGCAAAATTAGTAACTCCTATAACTTATTGGGTTGGACCGGGTCCATCATATATTATTAATGCCATTGAAGAAGCTCTTAACATAGATGAAAATACAACTGATTACTTAGAACTTATGCAGAAAGAAATTGCTGCAGCGATTCCAAGAGATTTAACTGTTAACAAAAGAAATCTATATAAGAACATTAATGACTTTTATAAACTAAAGGGTACCTCAGATTCGATTGAAATATTTTTTAGATTATTATTTGATGAAAGTGTAGAAACAGAATTTCCGTTTGATAAAACTCTCATACCATCTTCTGGTAAATGGGACACAGATCTTAATCGATATTTAGATCATAAAGGATTTTTATCTGATAATATTAAATTACAAGATTCAAAATTTTATCAAAAGTTTTCTTATGTAGTAAGAACTGGTAAAAACTTAAGTGATTGGGAAACCGCCTTTGACAAATTAGTTCATCCAGCTGGATTTATATTCTTTGGTGAAATTCTTATTTTAACAGAATTAACTAGGGCTGCTCTTGGAGATAATATAAGACAACAGGGAGTAGAATTAGATACAGGATTTAATGAAGGTAATGTTGGATCAATACCTGTTCCAAATCAAGAAGGATTTGTATTTTCTTTTAAAGATGTATATGGAAGATTAAATAGAAAAACATTATCGTCTATGCCAGGATTACAACCTGGTGTTATTGGTGCAGAAGATGTTGCATTACTTGTTGAAGCATTTACTTCTTTCTTTTTACCAAACCTAGAAGCTAAAATAAGTAGATCAGCCGTTTTATCTCTTACATTAGATACTAATGGTACTATTACAAATGTAAGTATAGCTCAGCCAGGTTTTAATTATCCAGTAAATCAAGCAACAAAAACAACAGTCAATGGCCAAGACTTTTTTGCTGGTCCAGCAATAACAGTAACTGGAGATGCAATATCAGGTCAAACAATATCAGCTGCAAATATAACTTGTAAAGTAGATATTGATGGTAGAGTTGCTGATATTACTATAGTAAGTGGTGGAGCAAATTATGCTGCAGCAAATGCTGGAGTAGCTGGTAATTCAAATGCAGGTAAATTAAATACTATAAAAACTTCAGGAACAATTGGAGATAAAACATTTGCAAGTGCTCCATTACTAGTAATTGATCCACCAACAGCAACAGATTCAGATGGTAATTTATTATCTACAAATGTAACTGCAACTGCAACAGTTCAAATAGCAGCAGCAGATGATTTATCAGATGAAGATAATCCAATACATAAAGGAGAAATAACAGGAGTAACGGTTACTAATCCAGGCAATGGATACGTAGTAGATCCAGTTATTCGATTCGATTCACCAACTCATTCAGAAGAACGTGCTAAGGAAGTGAAAGAAATTCTTATACTTGCTCTTAATCATGTTGCTGGAGAGGTTGGAGATGAGAACTTTAGAACCCTTATAAATAATAATTACTTTAATAGAAAAGGTAGTAACTTTGA
>MDTA01050981.1_pt1 | contig 12858 bp, 10 predicted proteins | sample 811151 | NCBI WGS metagenome assembly MDTA01 (sample SAMN05326648, study PRJNA326480) | marine metagenome | isolation source: seawater | place: Indian Ocean: South | collected 2010
TATTGAAAGTGAAAATCAGTGGGACTTATCAGCAGAAGCAAAAGAAAGAATTGTTGAAAAGTATTTAAAAAGATATATAGACGAAAGAAAGAATGGAAATTGGTCAACTTATAGGGATAAATCAAGCAGATTCGAAATCCAGCAAAAAGAGATAAAATTTATAGGAAATAAAAGAATATATCTTCCTAATGAGTCTGATTATAACTTAAACCTGCAGGAATCCAGGGGTCTCGGAATAGACGAAGACACAACCATCGAAAAGATAATAAGATCATCTTCAGAAAAGATAGTATCCATGGAGGAGTCAGATAATGTTAGATCGAAAGAGCTTGATAAGTTTTTAAATTCTCATTTTGATAAAACTAGTGGCAAGAATTTTCTAGAAATAGGCTTTAGAATACCAAAGCTGCAATATTATTATAGAAATAATTTTTCAATGAATGATTACGGAGTTGACATAAACAGTTTTAATGTAGAGATATTTTCAGAGATGGGTTTTAATTGTAGCACCTTTAATCTCATTGAAAATAAAAGCATTCAAGATGAAATAGGCACAACGTTTGATGTTGTTGTATGCTACCATGTTCTTGAGCACGTTACAAATCCAGTTGAGTCAATTGAAAATATTTTTAATAGCATGAATAAGGGCGGGGTTTTTCATGTTGAAGTCCCGATCGAACCTGGAACCCCAAGGTTAGAATATGGTCATTTAATATCGTATGACCCGGGTGATATGTTAAAAATACTCCGAGGAGTCGGGTTTAACGTAGTTAGTGGAAATAATGATACTCACACAGGTGGTCCCTGGATAGAGAGATACATAGCTGTAAAGTGATACAGATATCAAATTGTATTTTATTAGCCCTGTTTGTTATAATATTGTATGAGCAAAAATAATAAAGAATTTCCTACAGGAAAACAGCACGTTTCTTTTTCTGAGATAAAATCCTGGAAAGAGTGCTCTTGGCGTCACAAGCTAGTTCACATAGATAAGATCGACATGTCAGAACCTTCCCCTTTTCTAGATTTTGGAACTGCTGTTCATGAAGGATGTGAGACATATCTAAAGACAAAGAAAACAGACAAAGAAAAGCTATTTAATGACATTAGAGTAGCATGGGATAAATACGGTTTCGATAATCCTGAATGGATTAAAAAGCAGCCAGCGTGGTACTTAAAGTCTTCAAATGTAGGCGTCGACAGATGGTGTGAGTGGGCAGAGAATATGTGGAATGATGTTCCTTCATTTCTAGATGAGACATTTCCAGGATGGGAATGCTTCGAAGCTGAAGAAATGCTTTATGAAGCTGTTGAGAATAAAGATTTAAACTTTAAAGGGTACATTGACGGGATCATTAAAGTCCCTAAGAAAAAAGGTGAAGGTTATAATTACTGGATCATTGACTGGAAGACAGCAAATACATACGGATGGAGAAGGTCAAAGAAGCAAGACATTCTAATGACATCCCAGCTAATACTATACAAGAATTTCTGGTCAAGAAAGCACAATATAGATTTAAAAGATGTAAGGTGTGGATTTATTCTCTTGAAAAGAGGTGCCAAGCCTGGAAAGGTCTGTGAACTAGTCACTGTATCAGTCGGCCCTAAATCACTTGAAAGGGCGGGCAAGATTTTAAATAATATGATAACTTCTGTAAGAAGGGGAATTTTTCTCAAGAATAGAGAGTCTTGTAGATATTGTCAGTTTAAAGATACGAAGTTTTGTACGTAATTTACTATGGCATAAGCCATGTGTAATATTCGAAGAGGATATCAATGAGTAAAAAGAAAAAGGTATTGGTGCTATCTGATCATGCTTTAAGCACATCGGGTGTTGGTTGTCAAACTAGGCATCTAATAGATGGTTTATTAAAAAGACACCCGGGCGAATGGACTTTTAGACAGTTTGGAGCAGCTTTAAAGCACCAAGATTATAATACAATTGTTGTCAATGAAGACTTTATTATCAAGCCAATTGATGGATTTGGTGATAGGGAAACACTTAGGGTTACACTTGCAGTTGAAAAGCCAGACATACTTTTTATCTTTACTGATCCAAGGTTTTTCATATGGCTATTTGAAATGGAGGATGAAATACACCAGGTGTGTCCGATAGTATGGTGGCACGTCTGGGATAACTACCCATATCCGAAGTTTAATTCGACTTTATACGCAGCGACTGATGCAATCAACTGTCATTCTCACATGACATATACAATGCTAGAAGAGGTGTTTCCAGAGAAGACATCATTTATCCCTCACACCATCCCTGATACGATATATTATCCTCTCGAAAAGAAAGACAAGGATCAGTTAAAAACTTCATTACTAGGTCATGATAGAAGAGACCATTTTGTCGGATTTTGGGTTAATAGAAATGCAAAAAGAAAGAGACCGAATGATATACTGGATGCGTGGAGAATATTCCTAGACAAGCTAGAAAAAGAGAAGGGTCATAGAGACGCAACACTTATTATGCACACTGACCCATATGACCAAGAGGGCCCAAACCTCGTTGTCACATCAGAGATGATGAAGATAAATCAAAATGTCTTTTTCTCAAGCGACAGAATTGAATTTGACAAGATGAACTATCTCTACAATATATCTGATTTTACGATATCTATGAGCTATGCTGAGGGATTTGGATTGTCAACACTTGAGTCTATGCAAGCAGGGACACCAATAATAGCACCAAAGACAGGCGGTCTAACAAGGCAGGTTGTGGATCACAGGGATGGATCTGAAAACGGGGTTGCCCTTGATATCGAATGTAAGACGCTTGTAGGATCACAAAGTGTTCCCTATATCTACGAAGACTATTGTACAAATGAGTCTGCCGCAAATGCTATAATGAAAATTTATAGTATGTCCAGCGAGGAGAGAGATTTACTTTCTAAAAAGGTGAGGGAATATGCTTTAAGTGAGTTTTCTTACGATAAAATGATTGATACTTGGCATGAAAGCCTTTTAAGCGTTCATGAGTCGTGGCAGGAGAATTATCCAAGATGGGTAGGATTTTCACTATAGGAAGAATATCATATGATCAATATACGGACAAACGATAAGAAAAAGGTGCTAATTAGAGCACCCCTGCTGTCAATAAGCGGCTATGGAGTTCACTGTCGACAAATATTTAAATGGCTCATGTCAAGAGAGGATTTTGATGTAAGGGCACAAGTTGTCCCGTGGGGCAATACAAGCTGGATGATAGGGGGAGACCTTGAGTCTGGAATGATTGAAAAAATAATGTCACTAACTTCAAATCACGATTCTCATCCCGACATATCCTTTCAGGTCCAGCTACCTGATGAATGGGATACAAGTATTGCAAGTTTCAACATTGGAGTATCTGCTGTTGTTGAAACTGATAAATGCAATCCTGATTGGATAGAGCATATTAATAAGATGGACTGTGTTATTGTCCCGTCTAACCATGTGAAAAATATAGTTCTTGCAACCGGAAATGTCACAACAAGGCTTATTGTTGTTCCTGAGTGGTATATTGACGAGATTGACAATGATAAAGTTGTCGATATAGATTTTGGGTTTGATACAAGTTTTAATTTTTTAACAATTGCACAATTCACTGGAAATGATCCTGAAAACGATAGAAAGAACTTGTACTACACTGTTAAATGGTTTTGTGAATCATTTAAGAATGACAAAGATGTAGGTCTAATACTAAAGGTCAATCATGGTAGAGGTACTACGATAGATAGAGAGATAACCAAGAACAAGGTTAGACAGCTAGTCTCAGAGGTGAGACAGGGTAGTTTTCCAAGAATTCATATTATTCACGGAAATCTTACCTCTCATGAGATTTCGTCTCTCTACAAGCAAGATCATGTAAAGTGTCTTCTAAGTCTTACAAGAGGTGAGGGTTTTGGTTTAACACTTCTAGAAGCTGCGGCAGCTGGTGTGCCTGTTGTGGCGACAAACTGGTCTGCCCATCTAGATTTTCTATCTCTGGGTAAGTTCATACCGATCAACTACGACCTTGTAGAGTTACCAGAATCTAGAATTGATAACAGAATATTCTTTAAAGGCATGAAATGGGCAAACCCCAGAGAGGAGGATTTTAAAAGGAAAATAGTAAAGCTAAGAAATAAGTACAGTATGCCTAAGCAGTGGGCAACTGAGCTGTCTTCTAGTATTAGATCGGAATTTTCGTCGAGCGCCATAAGTTTAAAATATGATAATTTAATGAAAGAAATTTTGGAAAAATAAATGATAAATTTTTCTATTTTAATTTCTTGTGTGTGCCTGTTCTTATTTATAATTTTATGCATATCCGTATATTTTCATGTAAAGCACGGATTAATAATAATAAGAACACAAGAAGCAATAGAAAAATCTCTAGACATCCTAGATTCAAGATACCAGAGCATAAATCTAGTTTTAGAAAAGCCTATTTTCTTTGACTCAATCGAAATAAGACAAGTGATTTCAGACATCAAGGCATCAAGAGACTCTATACTTCTTGTTGCAAACATCCTCACTGCTATGGCTGACGAAGAGATAGAACAGGAGGAGACTGTCGAAGATGAAAGCTAGTACAACTACAAAAAAGACAAAAAGAGTAAGAAGAAAAAATGGATCATCAAAGAAGCTTTACTTTGGAAAAGATACACACGAATCAATAGTCAAATACCAGGCCGAAGAAGATATGAAGTCTAAGGAGCAGATATATTTAAAAGAGATTCTCCCTTCGTTTGACAAGCTTGCAGAAAATCTTATTTTTATACATGGATTTGCAAAAAATCACGATTCATACGAGGTTCTTAAGAACGACTGTGTCGCTTTTCTTTATGAGACGTTAGGAAAATTTGATCCTTCCAGAGGTACGAAGGCTTTTTCTTATTTTAATGTTGTTGCAAAAAATTGGCTAATTATCCAGAGTAAAAAGAAGACAAAAAATAATAGAAGACTAGTAAGCATGGATGACTCAACCAGATTAAGCTCTTATGATCTAGAAAAAATAGAAAATTATTCAGTTTCCCCTCCGCAAGATTTCTTTATTATGAAAAAAGAGTCCATGGACGACCTCTTTAGACTAATGACAAAAATAAGGGAAAAGCTTAAAAGTGAAAACGAGCTAGCATGCATGGACGCAATAATCACTTTATTTACAAAAATAGAAGATCTTGATCTTTTAAACAAAAGAGCTGTTTTTGTCTACATGAGAAGTTTATCAAATTTAAATCCTAAACAGCTATCAGTTGCAATGTCTTCTATTAGAAAACACTACAGGGACCTACTTAAAGATGGGGAATATAGTATAACCATATTTTAAGGAGACGTTATGTCAAAATCAGTATCAAACATGATGGATAAAGTTACTGAAAAAGAGAAAAAGATAGACAAGTTTTCAGATCTTCTCGACTCTCTGGAAAACACAGAAGATAAAAAGAAAATGCTGTGGAGAGAAATATATGAAAACTCTTTAAACGATAGAGAGAGTGCAGGAATACTTTTTACAGATCTGCTAACTCAGTCAAGAGGAAACTCAGCCAATCACGCAATGTTTGGTCCAATCATGTCAAAATATCTTGAAAGAATGGCCAAGTCAAATGATCAAATACTTAGGCTCGCAGAGCTTATAGCAAAAGAAGAACAGACTTCAATAAACGTAGACGACATCTTTAATCAGATAGACGGGGATTAGGATGACCATTGGCCGGGGAATATTTGGAATAAAGCAGCTAGAAAATGGAGGCGGGCTTAACGACATTACAGATAATATGAATGTTGGTGTAAGGTCAAATAGATTTTTCTACACAGCAGTGGTCATTGATTTTATTTCCAACCCTGAATCAGATCTTTCGGTGATACCTCAGAACGAGGAGCAAGACGAGCCAACAGAGGAAAATCCTGTTCCTCCTCCAATTAAAAACTATAGGCTTTCACTAAAAGCAGGAAAGAATAAAGTTGTAAATTCTGCATATGTTGATAAAATGCCGAGAAATAGTATTGTTGCAAAGATAGTGAGTGATGGTGCTGGTAGGCAATCCATGCCTGAGATATTCTACCCTTTCTTCTCACCTCACCTCTCTCTGCCTCTCAAGCCAGGAGAACAGGTCTGGGTGTTTTATGAGCAAGTGGGAAGATTTAAAAAAAGAGGTCAGACAATTGGCTACTGGATGAGTAGAAAAGCTTCTGATCTACAAGTAGATGATTTAAACTATACGCACCAAGACAGAGTGACTCTAAGCTTACCGACACACGGAATAGGCACTTCTGCAATGGCCAACCAAGAAGAGCAAGAGGAAGCAGATGTTAATGCCTATAGCTTTCCATTAGGAGGCAGGAGAAGTAGAGATTCAAATACAATGCCTGGAACATCTCCATATCTCTCAATTATTAACAATTCTCACTCTTATATCTCAAGTTTCATACCTGAGCCCGTTCCAAGATATTCAAAAAAATCAGCTGATTTTGTAATACAGGGTTCAAATAACACGCTTATATCGCTAGGCGAAGATTACGGTCTGGATAGCTCGGGAGATGTCATTGGCAATCGAGCAGAGAGCGAAGACATGGAGGGAAAACTTCAATTTTCTGATGCATCTGAATCAACAGGCCGCGGGACAATTGATCTGGTTGCGGGAAGAGGAGTAAGACTTTCTTCGGGTAATACAATATTTGATAAAAATCCTACTGAGCCCGGTGATTCTGACTTGCTTTTTCCCGAAGGCTCCCCTAGTGAAGAGGATTCTGTATGGTCTACAGATCCTGCAGGTGTCCCTATAGGAATAGCAAAAAATACTAGGGAGTATATGGAAGTTGATAAGACACCTTCAATTTCCGGAATATCTGAGAATAGCAATGCCAGTGAAGGAATTCCTGATTTTGTTCATGATCTTTCAAGAATATACATTTCTATGAAAACAGACGGGGATGAAAACTTTGGACTAGGGTGGGCCTATAGTGGACAAGTTGATGAATCTCCGTATATAATTGCAAAATCAGACGAGATAAGACTTGTAGGCCGTGGAAGCGTCAGGGCAAAATCTTTAGCAGGCGCGCAGCTAGAGTTAATGTCATCAGGTGAGGCTTCTCTCGTAGGCGATCGTGTGTTTTTAGGTGCCACGCCCGACTATGATCACGGTGATGAAGGTCATTATCATGCAATAGTTGCAGAAAAACTCTTGGAAGCAGTTGAAACATTTTGCACCAACTTGGCACTCGACTTTTCAACCTCTGTATGCCCTCCGGGTTCACCTATTGTTCTGACAAGCTTTGCTATTCCGGAGACGGGAACCCTTGATACTTTTAAGAGTGATGTGAAGAAGGCCTTTAGCGATGATGTCCACCTAACATAGCTCTCTCTGCACTAGCGACATAAATAATTAATGTAAATACATCATTACAGCTATTGTTTTCGTATAATTAATCTTAGGAGAGAATGATGTCAGAAGAGTTGAGCTTTAAAAGTGTAGGAATAAAAAAGACAGATCCGTCACTCTACAAGACCCTCCAAGCGAAACCAGTTGGGATAAAAACACCCTTGGAGCTAGGAACTGGAAGGTCCGGACTGTTTAATATGACTTTCGATCCCGCCGATCAGATAGTTGACAACTTTAGAAATCTACTTTTAACCAACTTTGGTGACAGGATGGGAAGATATGATTACGGGACAAATATAAGAGCTGTTGTTTTTGATATGACTGCAAAGGATGACTGGGACTCTGAGGTAATGCTTTTAATAAAAACTGCTGTAACAAAATTTATGCCTTACATTGATCTTGAAAGTTTTTCTTCTGACCTAATTGAAAAACAGCCGGATACAAAGGATCAATATTTATCTCACATAAGAATAAAGTTAAAATTCAATATTCCAAAGCTAGGCGTAATAGGCAGATCACTAGCATTAAACATATGGGTGGCAGGATAAAATGTCAAAAACTAAAAATCTAAAAAGTGTTAGAAAAAATCAGAGAACTTACCTCTCAAGAGATTTTGATTCTCTAAGGGCGGAATTACAGCAATATGCACAAATATACTTTAACGACAAGATATCAGATTTTTCTGAAAATGGAATCGGTGGAATGTTTATTGAAATGGCAGCATATATTGGTGACTCTCTTTCTTACTATCTAGATCACCAGTTTAGCGAGCTAAATATACAGACTGCAGTTGAAAGTCAAAATGTAGAGAGGCTTATTGAGGCTGCCGGCGTAAAAATAAAAGGCCCCTCTCCTTCAACGTGCGATGTTGATTTTTACCTAGAGGCACCTGCAATATATAAAAATGATGAATACATGCCGGATTCCAAGTCATTACCAATAATTAAGTCAGGAACAATAATCTCAGCTGTTTCAGGCATAAAGTTTGAGCTCGGCGATGATTTAAACTTTTCAAAAACAGACAATCTTGGAAAACCTATAGCAGAATATAAGCAGATGAAAGTTTCAACAGATGCATCGGGAAACACAATACCTACGAGCTTTTCAGTCAAGATGACAGGTACATGCATGTCAGGAATTTTAAAAACACAGACTTTTGAAATTCCTGATTCTTTTACTCCTTTTAGAAAGATAGTACTGGCTGCAGGGGACATAACTGAGATAATATCAGTTACAGATTCTTCTGGGAACGATTACTATGAAGTAGGTGCTTTAACACAGGACGTAGTATACAAAAGAGTTTTAAACGTATCAGCAGACAGTGATCTTGTTCCGGAAAATATTGAGCTAATACCTGCACCTTATAGATTTATATCAAAAATGAGCAGACAGTCAGGCAAGACAACACTGACTTTTGGCGGTGGTAGTGCACAGTCTACAGATAGTGATATAATTCCAGATCCAAGTGAAGTTGCAATATCCCTGTTTGGAGATAGAAAGACTTTTTCAAGATTTACAATAGACCCAAATTCACTACTTGAAACAAGAACTTTGGGAATAGCTCCAAGAAATACAACTATTACAGTGACATACAGGGCTGGCGGCGGTCTTTCACACAATGTTCCGTCAAACTCTGTAAACACTATTACAAAGTTAATTACAAAATTTTCAACCCGCCTTTCTTCTGCAGTTGCAGCCTCTGTCAGATCTTCAATTGAATGTACTAATCCTCTAGCAGCCACTGGAGGGGAAGCGGCGCTAACACTAAATGAGTACAGAGCAACAGCACTAGCTTTTAGAAACTCTCAGTCAAGAATAGTAACCAAAGAGGATCTTGTTGCAAGAATATACTCAATGCCATCAAATTTTGGAAGAGTTTTTAGAGTAGGGATTCATCCCAATCCAAACAATCCATTGTCTTCGACAGTATCAATAATAAGCAGAGACGCCACAGGTGCTTTGATAGTCTCTCCGGACACACTAAAGAATAATCTTTCTACTTATATCAACAGCTATAGGCTAATATCAGATGCAATAGATATCGTTGACGCAGCAGTTATCAATGTCTCAATAGAGTATGGCGTCGTAGTTGACTCTGTTTCAAATAAGTCACTAACAATACAAAATATAAATAAATCAATAAAGAAATATATGGCCATTGAAAATTTTCAAATCGATCAACCAATTATAACTTCAGAGATAATCGCAATGATAATAAATACTAAGGGAGTTGTATCGCTTGTGGACTTCTCTGTTAATAATATGAACGGTATTGTTGACGGAAGAGTTTACAGTCCGGTAGCATTTTCTGTTTCATTTAATACTGATAGAGGGATAATAAGGCTTCCCCCGGGATCAATATTTGAGATGAGATATCCAGATGATGACATTGTTGGTCACGCGAGGTAGACATGTATAGAATATTAACGGCAAGCAAAGACACGTATACTACCAATAAAATTATCAATAACGAATTTAGAGCCACAGATGCAAATGTGGGCAAAGCAGCATCTCTTGATCTTTTTAAGCTGTATGCAGAATCTACATCTGGGTCAAATAGCTCCCCAACAGAGATTAGCAGGCTTTTAATTAAGTTTGATCTTGACCCAATTAGAAGGTTAACGGGCTCAATCTTAGATCTTGACGATTCTTCTTTTAGCTGTACGTTAAGCCTGACTGATGTCTACGGAGGTCAGACATGTCCGTCAAACTTTAATATAATACTTTTTCCCCTTTCCAGGTCTTTTGACGAAGGTGTTGGGATGGATGTGGTTACATTTGCTGATCTTGATTCTTGTAATTTTTTAACAGCATCTGTTTTATCAAGCTCCCCTACAGTGTGGTCAAAAGAGGGCGCAAACAAACAAGGCTTTCTCGGATCAAACAATATTGATATTATTTCCAGTGGAACTCTAAGCGGGAGCGCAGGAACTGTAAACTTGTGGAAATCTCAGACTTTTAAAACGGGAAGAGAAAATCTTTCATTGGATATCACAACAATAGTTTCTGCCACACTTAAAGGTTTGATACCTGATCATGGATTTAGGCTGTCTTACTCAGGCTCCGAAGAGACAGATTCACAAACTAGATTTGTAAAGAGGTTTGGATCAAGAAATAATACCTCATTTTTCAATAGGCCAAAAATAATTGTAAAGTTTAATGATGCAATACAGGATAGTCATGGCTCATCATATTTCGGACTATCAGGATCACTGTTTTTAAATAATTTTCACCAGGGTGCACCTTCAAATATTCTTTCTGGTGCAAGTAGGACTCCAATAACTGAGTCAAATTCACTATTGCTAATACTTGAATCAGGCTCATCTGGACAAGGGACATATTTTAAAAAGATTGTTACAGCATCGCAACATAGCGTAGGGACAATGTTTGTATCGGGCGTCTACTCTGCTTCTTTTGCAATATCTGAGTACTCAGCTAGCAACAAAGGCGAGACAAGAACAAAAATTTCTGGCGGCGGAGCATGGAGTATCGACACGCTTGAAAATGAAATTAGAAATGCTGGATCTGCAACATTTACTGAAGTGTGGTCTTCAATGGACGGGACAGTTGGTTATCATACAGGGAGCCTTGTTATAAATACCGTAAGAAGGACATCGTTTGAAAATGCACTTAAACGACTCGTTGTATCAATTACAAATATGAAGTCTGAATTTAGAATTGATGACAAGTATAGATTTAGAGTTTTTGTAGAGAATATTGACAGACCTATAAAAGCAAAGAAAGTTCCGCTTGTAACACCCAGTTCAATTTTTACAAAAATGTATTATGAAATAAGAGATGTTGAATCTGGAAAAGTCTTGATTCCTTTTGATACTTCTAAAAACTCCACACTTCTTTCGACTGACTCAGATGGCATGTATTTTGACTTATATATGGACAGCTTGTTCAAGGGTTCAACGTTTACAATAAACTTTCTTATAAAGGACGAAGGGATAGACCAGCTTTTTACTGATGTTGCTGCAAAGTTTAGAGTTGTTTGAGGTGATTTGTGCCAGATTTTAAAAATAAAACCCGCAGACCAAAGCTATTTAGTCCATCCGTATCCAGGCAGGAATCAAAAATAGCTGTACCTTCCAAAGTGATGATTTCACAGATGGAGAATACAAATATAGCCTCGACATCTTCTTTTAGGTACGATATTGCAGGATCTCCTCTTAAATCAACCCAGGAGATATCGCTTGATTGGTCAAAATTTGAAAATCACACATTCTTTAATTCCGCTGAGTCAAAGGTTAACATAGCATTTCAAAAAATAATAAATGAATATCCTTTTGATGGAACACTTAAGCAAATTGAGGCTTTTGAAGATTCTCTAACAGGATACGAAAAATATGTCTTAAAGCTGTTTCCAAAATATTCAGGATTTTTGCATTTTTCTGGAACAACAAAAAGTGAGAACCCTGCAGGAGGTCATAGTGCGAAATTAGGCACATATGTATCCGTAGAGGACAAGTCAGGAGCGAAGTTTCCTAATTTTTCAAAAATAAAAACTTTAGCTCCGGCACTATCGTTTGGAAACAATAGCTTTTCTTTTGAGTTTCTTGTTTATCCTGAAGGTATTTCAAACCTAAATCAAATACTCTATCAGAAAAGAGCAAATAAGGACAAGGCTATAACAATAGCACTTTCACAGTCTTCTTCAAAGACAAAGTGCAATCTTTTGTTTTCAGTAAACTCAGGATCTAATGCGCAACTTTTTACAAGCTGCTCTATAGAGAAGGGAAAGTTTAGCCATATCTGTGCAACTTTTGATAGAAATCCAGGAGAGAATAAGCTTAAGATATACGTGAGTGAGTCTCTAAGGGTAACATCATCTTTTTCTTTTGAGATGGACACACTGTCATTCTCTAACTCTAGCCTAATAATAGGCTCTGGATCTTCGTTTACTGTTCCCTCCTGGAGTACGCCTCACGGTGAAAAGCAATTTACACCAAAAACAACATTTTCTGGATCCATTGACGAACTAAGAGTTTTTCATGAAATAAGGACGGAGATACAGCAAAAAAGAAACGCAACTCGAGGAATATACGCATCTGATAATTTAAAATTATACTATAAATTTAATGAGCCCACTGGATCATATAGAGGCCTGCAAAATGTCTTGCTAGATAGCTCGGGAAATTCACTACATTCAAGAATTTCAAACTATGTAGAGGCTTTGAGAATAACAGGCTCAATATCCAATCCCATGAAAAATGAAAGCCTTGATAGAAATCCAGTCATTTTTCCAACGTACAATAAGGTGCTACAGTTGAATCTATCTTTACTAGCATCAGCAAGCAATTACGATTCTAAAAATCCAAACCTTATTACAAGGCTTATTCCTCCCCATATGCTTCTAGAGGGACAATGGGCCCAAGGTCTTCGAACTGAGATGGGAGATATCGGAAAAAAGATAGGCGGAAACTCTATTCCTGGATCTGCAAAAATAGGGTCTGCGCAGTACTTGATTGCATTTCTACTGGTTTGGGCCAAGTTTTATGATGAA
>MDTA01098483.1_pt1 | contig 12856 bp, 10 predicted proteins | sample 811151 | NCBI WGS metagenome assembly MDTA01 (sample SAMN05326648, study PRJNA326480) | marine metagenome | isolation source: seawater | place: Indian Ocean: South | collected 2010
AGACAGAATCAGTGAGATTGTATTTGACCAAGGGAAAATAATAGTCGCATCCGGCCTTCATATAGCTTGTTTAGATTCTGATTCTGGGGATGTTTTGTGGCAAAAACCCCTAGAAGGTAGTGCAGATTCATTATTGGTTAAGAATAAACAAATTTATGCAACATCATCAGTTTATGACATAGAACATAATGATTTTCTAGAATCTGCTATTTGGTCATTTGATTTGTCTGGCAAGCAAGATTGGGTGACGAAAATCAATGAAAGGCCATGGTTTATTTTATCCGATGACAAAGACGTAATCGTTGGACTAGGGCGACCTAAGTCGGGATGGGCGCAAATATTATCCGATGGAAAAATTGTCAATCACCAATTGCACACAGATTCTCCAGTAATGTGTGGGGTAATAACACCTACTGGAATTTTATTTGGCCATTCGGATGGAACAATAACTTCGAAAAAGGATATGCACAACAAGTTTTCAAATTCAATTGAATCTATTTCTGTATTAGAAGATACGGTAGTCGCTTGTTTAGAGGATGGTCAATTGATTGCTTATGATAGTAAAACCGGACAAAAGTGGCTAGAGCGAGGCTTTCCAATAAGTTGCCAAACCGTTGGATTTACAATTTCCAATTATTGTACACACTGGTCCACTAGATGGAGCGGCATAGAAGGAACTCTGCAAGTTAGGAATTTATCTGATGGTGCAATCATTGCCCAGTCTCCAATCGACCAAACCAGGTGTATGATGAGTAATGGTTCTAGAGTTGCACTAGGTTTAGAAAATGGGAAAATATACGTTTGGCAAAACGAAATGTTTGAGCGCAGACTGAACGCCAACGGTGAGGGCGATAGTCAAGAATCTAGTGAAAGAAATGCTTTGAAGGAAAGGCTTAGAGCGTTGAGGAAAAAGTAATCTCAATCAATCTGCTCTTCTAAATTAAACCTTGAGACGATTTTCTCCATCCATAATAACTTCTTAAGTTTCTTATTTTGATCGGTCACTCCAGACCATTTTCCAATTTTTTTTGTTGAGAAACCGATTAACTCGATATTTTCGGATTTAACTCCTGCCCAAATAGCAAAGCAAAGCGCCCTATCGCCATCAGTAAAGCCACCAAAATTACTCATTCCGAAAAGCTCTTCATTGGTTTGATGCGTTAAAATTAATTTTGGCGGTATTGGAAGAGCACTCCATTCAGTGAGAATCTTTTTCCAGGTTTTATTATTATCTCCATGCGCATGAATTATGAATCTTTGACCTTCTATAGCAGCCAAATCAATATGTCTCCCGCCATCCAAATCACTGATTACACAAACTAGATTTTGAAAATCATTGAGCACTCCAACCGAACCATCAGCCGCAATAATACTAACATCCTCTAAGTTAATTTTCTCTAACATTTCTTTTTCAGCAGCGGCACCGATAATTATTACGCGCTTAGAGGAAACCAATATTTCACGGATTTCTTCTAAAGTTTCGTCACGGGCTTGATGATTCCATTTATTTACCCCAAATGGGGCATCGCCTTCAAAAGCGAGACTCAATTGTTTTGCACTATCATAATCATCTGTGTAATTCCATCCAAATGCCAAACTAACTTCATTTTGAATATCAATCAGGCCTTGTAATTGACCATCTGACATGAACTTGCCAATTTCTAATACCTCATCAACACATCCATATCAAGGACTTCATATGCTGTTGACCTAGTGGGTAATGCATGCCCGTACCCCGTGACCCCCCATCAATAGTCGATGAGGTCACACTCTCACGCTACCCTTTCCTGCCACAAGCAACCGAATGGATACGAGATATGGCTGTTAAGCACGATATTAATTTAGAGGAATTATTGGAAGGAGAGTGGATGGAAAAAGCTCGTCAGAGAGCGAGAATTAGACTTGTAGATTCTGTACAATCTAAGGAGGGTGTTGAAATTGTTGGAGGAGATATTCATACCGAGGAAGGTAGGTTGATTGAAGCATTTTCATTTTATTATGCTCGTTTGGTTGTTTGTGCTTCAGAAGATGAGCGATTAATTGCTAGATGGGCTCAAGCAGAGGCTGCAAGAGCAGAGCAAATACTTGCAAAAGATAATTCTAATTTGGAAATTATAGCAAAGACATTCATTACTAATCTAAAAATAGGACAGAGACAAGATTCTGAATTTGATTTATCATCAACCTCCCAGGTAATGCAAAGCATGAAGTCTAAGAGTGAAAGAATTTGGAAAATAGGCCTATCAGATTTCATAGAGATTTGCCCTAAGATTACCGGCAGTAGGTGGCGTTTAGCTAATAATGACATAGAGAATGGTTGGATTACACTTTTTGAGGAGCAACAATATTCGTCATCTAGCAAATTAGCGCGCCTATTACGAGAGAGAATAAAATCACACATCGAGATGGAAGCACTCGAAAAGATGGCTGAAGTAAACACAGATCTCGCAATTAGACTTGCTGAGCCAGTTGGAATGGTTAGAAATCTAATGGCCAATAAGGCTAGCGAGGCTATAGCATTAGTAGGAGCATCCGAATCAGACTGGCCGCCATGTATGATTAAAGTGGTCGCAGATTTAGAAAAAGGAGTTAACGTTAACCACTTTGGAAGAGTATTCCTAGGCGCAATGGCTGCAACCTTAGCAATTCCTCGAGAATCATGTGTCAACTTTTTTAGTGGAGCTCCCGATTTTAACGAGGCAACCACTACTTATCAGGTGAATCATTTGTATGACAACTCCTATACCCCAGCAAAATGTAGTAGCTTGAAAGTAAACCATAACTGCCCCGTTTTACCTGGTGATGACCGTCTTTGTGACCAACCTTGGCTAGATCATCCGTTGAAATATATCCGAGCAACTCAGAGATGGAATGCCAAGAATAAAGCCGCTGAGCAAAAATTCGAATCAAATACTACCGAGTCTGTAGAGAATGCTTCCACAGAGTAAATTATTTCAAAAAGTGTAGACTTTTACAGGCTTTCGCGCGAAGCCTTTGAAATGTAGGACAACTTAGCATGAACATCAAACGGTGAAATCACATGACTCGAACCCTTGTTTTAACTGTCGACCGAGACAACGATCTTGGTATTAAGACAGCAATCAGAGGACCTGTAGTCGGGCGAAGACAAGTTTTGACCGCTGCTTTGAAACTTGGTATTGCAGACCCAGAGGAAAGCGATACTAATGCCATACTAGGGGCACTTTCTCAACACGACAACCTCAGTGAGAATTCATCGGAGGACGACGAGGTGGAAATCGCAATTCTCACTGGAGATGAAAAAGTCGGGATTCGTTCTGATAGAGCAATAGCGGCTCAATTAGAAGAGATCGTAGCAACATTCCAACCAGATAAAGCCATTCTTGTTACCGATGGTGCAGAAGATGAATCAGTACTACCAATCATTCAATCTCAAGTTCGGATAGACCATGTTGAAAAAATCATTGTCAAACAATCAAAAGGTATTGAAGGTACGTATTATTACATTGTGAAAGCCTTAGAAGATCCTAAGTGGAGAGCAAAAATCATGATTCCATTCGGACTGGTTTTGGCTATACTTGGGCTAGGCATAATGTTGCCTCAAGAGATTGGCGGCGTAGTAATTGGCGCATTACCGCTCGTTACTGGATTGTATATCTTCAGTAAGGGCGCTGGAATTGAAACCACCGTCAATAAGGTGATTCAAGAAATGCGTGATAACGCTGATGCTGCTATGTTTTCATCATTACTTTGGACCGCTACTTTGTTTAGTGCCATATTTGCGGTAGCTGAAGGGTATCGTGCTTATGATGATTTATTTTCTACTACCGAAACATCGATTTTGTGGCTGGAAGTAATTCATTCAGCATTAGCTTGGATGGTTATCGCATTCTTGACTTCAACTGCAGGCTTCATGTTTTTGAGACTTAGAAGAGGTTCATTCTCTGGCCGATTAATTGTTCTTGGAATATTTGGCATGGTAGTATATTCCTTTGTCAATGCTGCCTTGATAATATCAACAGATGTGCTAAGGGGAGATTCATATGAGTTTAGTGTAAATCAAATCCTTACTGACCTTGCATATCCATTGATTTGGGTAGTAGTTTTGTGGATGGCAACTACAATCAAGAGTTCTTTACAAGCTAAACAAGCCCAATCTGACAGGTATTGGGGAATCTAAAATCAAAGTATAAATTTAGGCATGTGTTTTGCCATAGTTTTATGCTCTACAACTCCGACCAATACCCCTTGATTATTCACCACACCTATTTGGTTTAAATCATGAGTTAACATCAAAGCACCGGCTTTGAGTAATGGCGTTTCGGTTCTAACAGTTAGTGGAGGAATATTCACCAGTTGCTTTGCAGGGACGCCATGCATCCATGCCACGGAACGCTCGACATTTTTCTTTGCTATGAGTTTCAACACATCAACAGCATGAATTCTACCGGTAGGAACGCCTTCATTATTAACGACAAATACATGATCCCAGTCATTCTTAGTCAAATCTTCAATCACATCTGCAACAGAATCACTTGAAAACACCCAATGTGCATCAGTCATAGTTTCTCTACAACTAATCGTTTTCGCCATCTTAGAACGTTCCTGCGAACTCATTCTTTGCAATTTCTCGCGGGTCAATTTTTTGGTTCGCGACTTACTCATTTTTAACCCTCCTCATTTCCCTTCCCGACACCAACCTTTTTTGAAGTCTTTGTTATAAATTATATACAATAATATAGATTCAATACCCTAATAATATTGCACAGAGAGGGTGAATAATCAAAACCTAATGTAATTTAGCGTATTCTATGGTCACTCTTGCACCTGACGATATGCAGATTTTACGCAGTCTTAGCGGATATGATTTGACGCTGGAAATAGCTAAGATGTCAACTAAGTATGGGATTGCAAAGAATGAGATATTAGCAATGCTAAATCAAAACCCCAATCCTGGTTATAATAGTTCAGGTGAATACGATCCAACGCCCCAATCAGCCGTAAATACGCCAAATCCAAATTCGGGATATAAGGATTATAATTCGGCAGCCAAAGTAATTGATAAGTCCAGTTTTCGTTTTGAGTATGATCCAACGCCAGGTGTTGATCAGAGAAGACAAAAAGTTGACCAAGCTATTCTGTGCCCTAGTTGCGGAGTTGCACTAGGAATCCCATCTGTAAGGCCAATTAAAGTAACCTGCCCCCAATGTCTTCAAGAAACAACTTTTTCATCTTAAGTGGCGTTTAAAGCCAGAACGGTTTGCCCAGTAACATGCAGCCTGATACGCCGAACCTATGGCCATATACGCCTGCAAATTCGCCATTGCCACTACCTGAAGGGCCAATTATAGTGACCAGTAAAGCCATACATTATTTACAATTTAACGAAGAGAAAATTTCTACTGACGATGTACTTTCATTAAAAGAAATTCAAAAATTCTGCTTAAATTTTAGAGCTGAAGGATTAACGATTGACCAAATTTTATCTCAAGAGAATGCCGAAAATATGGAAAGCAGAAGGCCATTTCTTCTACTTGGAGAATTAGCCAATCCATTCCAATTAAATCGATTAAATATAGGTCCTATGCCAATATTCATTGTCCGATTAGAAAATTTATGCAGGACATACTGTGATGGTTTAGATTCAAGAATGATACAGCCAGGAATTCACCATGTAACTTTAGCTAGGAGTGAAGGTTGGTGGGAAAAAGCGCACATGGGGATGGCAACCATTGAACAAATGAAGAAAATGACATCTTGGTTATCTAACGGCCGAAGAGGAGATTGGAAGCCTGTAAAACCAGCTGAAGGAGGAATCAGATTCGAAACCGATACTAGCCTTGAAGCACCATCTTTTGACTCATTAAACTGGGACGGAGTCAAAGAAACGATTTCTGTTGGAAGCCCTGCACCTACCGGACCATCGCTAGATTTGTCTAATGTAATGGTGCCAATCCATACAAAGTGGGGGTGTTATGATAGTAGAGGAAAGATCATTAGGTGTTCTCATGTTAATCAGAGAGATTTCCATACCAATTATTTTCGTAGAGGCTCCTCTAAGAAGTGGCAAGATATTTTGAAAATACAATGATTATGTGGGGCCCCAAGGAACCCCCATGACTTGTTAATATACTATTATTGACAAATAGTAATTGATAGATATGAAAGGAAAAGGGTCTCAAAAAGAAGCAAGATTACAACGTCTGAAAGAGGAGATAATCGATTATGTTTCGATTTATCCTGATTGTTCAGCTGCCGATATAGTGAACTATCTTTCTAATGAACGGCGAATGAGGAATCATGGCTTAACTACGAGGAAGGTGGGGCTTTTCATTCCACGGTATCTTTCAGATATGGTCGGTTTTAAACTAGATAATTCAACAGGAAAGCGTCTTTACAGGCTTGCTTATTGATTCGGCAACTTCATTCGATATTATCTCTTGGACTGAGACATGGAGTGGCCTATTTACACTAGTTTTGCATCATTATTTCCTAGTTTTGATAGCGAAAAATTAGGCGACCTGCCCAATTTTGATGCCATTTCACCAGTTTGGAAAATACTTGATCCGAAAGACTCTAGTTCATTGCAGCAACAGTTGTCTATGCTACTTGAAAATTATTCTACAAGAGAAAAATTCCACCAATTAAATGTAACAATTGATGAAACTAAAGGTCGAGTGATTATTGATCCCACGGCAAAAATTGAACCATCTACACATTTCATAGGCCCGTGTTACATTGGACCTGAAGCGATTATTCGTCATGGAGCATACATTCGTGAAAATTCGTGGATTTGTTCTAGAGCTCTGGTCGGACACTGTAGTGAAGTTAAACATTCAATTTTACTCCCAGGCTCTAAGGCCCCTCATTTCAATTATGTCGGGGATTCAATTTTAGGTAAAGGAGTTAATTTAGGCGCAGGAGTCAAACTCAGTAATCTGAGGAATGATGGAGGAGAAGTTTTTCTTCGCATCGAAGGCAAAAGAATCGCTAGTGGACTTAGGAAGTTTGGAGCAATATTGGGAGAAGATACTCAACTTGGGTGCAATGCTGTGACTAATCCAGGTACCGTTTTGGGTTGCAAAAGTGTAGTATGGCCAAATACTAATGTCACAGGAATCCATGCAGAGCAATCAGTTCATAGGTGAATTTGATGGTTACTAGACTATTTGGTACCGATGGAATACGTGGTAAAGTCGACACTTCAGTTATTGACGAAGAACAAGCCATTGAGAATTTACATTCGAACAGGGAAATTTCCCCTTCATTATTCAGATTAATTGGCGAAGTACTTGGCAGAATTTATGATTTATTCCCAGGCCAAGGCAGCGAAGTTGTTATCGGATGGGATCAAAGGCCGAATAATAAATTATTAGCGGAATACCTTACATTAGGATTACAAATTTCAGGAATGAAGGTAACTCATATAGGGATTTGTGCAACTCCTACACTACACTACGCAACACTCGATCAATCAGCAAGAATCGGGTGCATGATCACTGCTAGCCATAATCCAGTCTCGGAATCTGGACTAAAGATATTTGATTCAAATGGATATAAGACACATCCAGATATAGAAGATCAAATATCTGAGTTAGCGGAACATTTAGCCAAAGAAGAAAGGGAAATAGATTTAGTCGAGCACCAAATCCTAACTACTCCGAATAAAGATTTATCTAAATCCGATTGGGCTAAGAATCATCATGTTTCGATTTTAAATGAAAGATTTGAACAATTCAAAAACCTATTTGGAGACTTGCCTGAGAACCATAACAGTAGATTTGCCACTCCGCTTTTACTCGATTCATCGAAAGGATTTGCTGGGGAATGGTTAGCTGGATGGATAAATGAAAATACTGAAATTGAATGCATAGAAATAAGCAAACAGGCTGAAGAAATGAACCATAATTGTGGTGCAGGAGAAATTTCTCCGACCCAATCTTGGACCTTTGAACAGGCTAGTCAAGAAAATCATATTTTGATTAAACAATTAAAGCCTGCTGAACCAGGAACTATTGTAGCAGCAGCCTTAGATGGGGATGGTGATAGATGCCTGATTATTCGGGCAACATCTACAGGATTCAAAGTAGTTGATGGTGATGAAATAGCTGATTTGGTTGTTAATGCTGGAACACTTTTTGGTAATGAATGGGTTTTAGCAGCAAGTATAGAATCTGATTTATCCTTATTATCAAATTTAGTTAGATTTCCTTGTAAAGTCGTACCAATCGAGACTGCTGTTGGAGATAGATGGCTATCATTTGCTTTACAGAAGCATTTGAAAGATAGTCTAGACAAAAAAACCACTTGTCCTAGAGTAATTGGGGTAGAAGATTCCGGGCACATCGTTCTTCCTTCAAACCACCCTATGTCAGAAGTTAGTTGGACTTTGGTAGGAGATGGTGCAGCGACATTAGTTGCATTTTTATTCGCATCAACTAACCATGAACCAAAAAATTCTATGATTAGGGGATGGAAAAAACGAATTTCTGCTCAAGAGGTAAATCGAGATTTATGGGACGGCAGAAATTCTTTGTCAGACGAAGTAGAAAATATCGCAAAGCAAAGATTGAGCGCCCTTGGAGATTTGAAGAATTGGACTAGAAGTAGGTTAAATGGTGAACCAAACCTAATGCTCATTCAAGCCAATTTAGATTCAGGAGAGTTGTCTCTTGGAATTAGGAATAGTGGTACGCAAGCTAAGATTAGTGTATCGCTACGACTTTCTTCAGAAATTGAAATTAAAGGTATGAAAGAAGTTGTAGAAGATATTGCACAGTACCTTAAATCAAATATGAGTTAATCATTCTTTAGCCATCTCACCTTCATATGTTTGGTTGAGATATGTCACCAATCCGAGCAATCCTGCCGATGCGATTAAGATCATCAATATGCTTTCTATTTCCGCACCAGTGCTTAAAATTACGAAGGAAACAATCCATGCTATAACTAAATCTACTGCACCAAATATACGCCAACTCTTTCTCAAAGTCAAAATTCCACTGACCCAAGAAGTCGTTGAACAAACCATAATGAATACTGATAAGATTACCAGATCACTCCAACCTATACCGGCAGCGAATAGTAAAATGTGTACAGACCACAATGCCGAGGCTAACCAAATACCTTGTTTCTCTACGATACTCCAAATAACGAAGACGATAGAAATAATTCCTAATACGGCGGCAGTAATATTCATCCCAAATTCTGGGATTGGTAAGATATCAGCAATCCAGAACATAGTTCCATGAATTGGTAGCGGAAGCAGTATCCAAGCAGTTAACACGACCGCAGGCTGTTGCCATGACCATCCACGTTTAATGCCGAAAATTATGGCCAATATGGCTGCAGGGCCAAATGAAATCATGCTGGCAAAAATCACCCATGCGGAGCGTCCACCCGAGCCCCTATGGTCGAGCAATCCTCTTTTGATACGCTCACTTTCAACCCAGTCAAATCCTAGAATGAATCCAAGTAGAATTATTTCAATGAAAATTAATGGAATTTGCCAATCGATTAAATCACCATCTAATGGATTGAATTGGAATGGAAGTGGTACTTCTCCTCCAATGATTACACAAATAACCCTATCAAATGCTAATAGGTAAACAATACCTTCTAGGGCGTTAGGAATCCTTAGCCCCAGATCTCTTCTACCTATCAGTCCAATGCTTGCAAGCACTGAAAGACCAATAGCGATCACAGCAAGATGTTTAGCATCATCAAGAACTATAACAGAATTAGATATTCTTCCAGCAATATGGACTAGGACCAATCCTGCCATTGATAGAGCAATGGGTAGTTCAATACCCATTATATCTGGTAGACGCAGACCAATTTGATTCGCTCTAAGTCTTGCTAAGGCGATGAATAATATAGAGACTAGAACACAGAAACTGAGAATCATAAATGCGGAACCTGTTGCGAATGACAAATATGTAGAAGCCAAAATCACTGTTACTAAGAATGAAATTACAATAACAGGTCGATGATGGATATCTCCTACTTCAAGGTCATATGCGCCAATGCTGCCAGCCCTTTTTGATCTCTTTCGTTGTTTTTCTGCCAGATCTAATAATTCAGAATCAATCAATTGCAAATTAGACATACTCTTCTCTTGGCTAGTGGATTTTGAATCTCCGCTTTTTGAAATAAATTCTTCCATTCTCTGTCGCTTTTCTTCAAGGCGCTGTAACCTGTCTTCTTTTCTTGCTACAGCCCTCATGCCAGAGCGGAACTCGCCTTGGAATGCTAGATATGCTCCAGATAAAATGAATGCTGTAATTGTAAGCAATACAACAAGGCCCGAATCTTGTACTTGTCCAGCAATTATCATTACAACCATCAAACCAACAGCAGAAAGGGCTGGAGGAAGTAATTTTTCTAAAGTCGAAGCACGTATTAAGTATAGAGTCAATGCAACGAGCGTGATAATTGTAAGTATAAGCAGATTCATTTCACTCGAGAAAAGATTTTCACTTCCAGTTAGCATTGAAATATTTAATGGGTCCAATGCGATGATGATGAAATACCCTGAAAGCAACCCCATCATCAATGTCAATAACTGCCCCGGTAGCGCTTCGGCCTTTTTTAATTCAAATTCATTTGCCCCAGAAGCCTTTAGTCTATCAGAAACTGTTAGAAGAACGCCACAAGCAATCACTAGCGCAATTGCCCAAATTGCTGCTTGTCCATAAGTCCATGATAGGGCAATAGTGGAAATCCCCCATATCGTCATCAGTGAACGCGGTCGCCCCTTGTGTTTACCAAGGAAGACCATTGAAACATGGCCAATTAGTAGGCCGCATAATATCCCATATAGTCCAAATGCTGGTAAAGCGCCAGGTCTTGTAATCGCCCAAGTCACAAATAATGTGAATAGGAAACTTAGATTCCACAATTGAAGCACTGCAGAGTCTCTCAATCTAGCATTGAACTCGGATAGCCCCGCTAGTCTAGATGCAATATTTAGGCCCGTTTCGCCATGTTCAATATTTACCCAAACCTGCTGAATGAGTAGAACTCCCATCCAAATGGCCAAGTCATATTCTGCGATTGCAATCGGGATAAAGTCGGCGGAGACCAACCTATTCTCTGCATCAGTTGCGAAGAATAACAGCCATAACCAAGGCGCAATTACTGCAGTACCTGCAATCGAAGGCGAATCTCTTTTGACTGCTAGATAAGAAAGACCTATCCAAACAACACCTTGTGAAGCCAACAATACTCTTGAACCGTCTCCAGCTTTATCTGCTGGAATTAGTAGGGTTAACAGGGTTACAATCACTAATCCTCCCGCCCATAGAACATGGTCGGAAACTGCGGTTTGATGTTTCAATAACGCGCTTGCAGTAAATAGGGCTGTTAACGCTGCGTAAATGCTGTATGGTTGTATGTTGAATTTTTCTAATTCATCATCCAACGCCCCAGAAACCATCACAGATAAACCAGCTAGTAGGAAAGGTGCTGGTACTATAATCCATGGGGCAAGACTTGTCCAAGAAACTCCTCTTACTACTAAATATGAAGCGCTAAAAGCAGTCAGTAGTAAGATCAACTGGGCAAGAGCATATCCGGTTTCGAGTCTATTCGCTGCAATTGCTAGTAGCGCCCCGATCATCCCCAAACCAACTGAAACCGACCATAGGCCCGGTTTTCCAAGCCCTAGTGACTTGAATGCTGAAGAGAACCAATTTTCTGCATCAACGAATTTAGCAGCCATTGTAGCATTAATTGTTGTAATACAGACCATCAATAGGAATAGGATCAAGTCATCCTCAAACGCGACAATTTCCAATCCGAAAAGATTCCAATTATTCGATATTGCATGCGCTCCGACCCAGAGATATGATACAGCAATACCTAGGCTTGCAAGATTTCCAGAATTTCGTAAAAGTGCGAGTCCGTGTAACAGGATAGTGCCCGTGGCAATCATCACAGCAACGCCAATTTCACCATAAAGGGCGCCAGTAGCACTTCCAATTATCAATAAAATCAAAGTCGCTTGTGCAGCGATAGCATCTTCATCGTGTCTTTGCGCGAGAAAAACATTCAATCCTACCGCTGAAAGAAGGAAAACGCCCAATGCTTGACCTTCTTCAATCGGCAAATTTGCCAACCAATCCCATCTCCACATATCGAGTGCAAGGCCATAGAATAGCTTCATTGAGATAATTACCCAGGTAACACCCAAAATGCGCATATTCGGATTAGGAATCCATTTCTCTCCGAGCATTAATCCAATGACTACCATCAAAATTAATCCAGTAGCACTTATTACTGGAGTTAATACTGTTCCAACAATAGTTCCAATTGCAGACCAAGTGAAAATCATGGCAATCAATAGGCCAAAACCGAGCCTTTTTTCACCATGAACCGCGATGTCTGTGACACTATCACTTTCAGGCGCTTTGATAACGGTACCATCCTTTTGAATCGCTCCAGGGGCAGAACTATCATCGCCTCCAGAAGAAAAAATCTCGACAATTTCTCCCATCGCGATATCGTGCTCTGCTTCTTGAACATCTTCTTGTTCAGGTACTTCTGAAGGGCCCGAATCCTCTACCATGAATGAGGAAATATCTAATCCACGTGCTCGGGAGAATGATTTTTTCCTAAGTACTTCGTTTCGACCCTTTTGTTTAGAATCCTCTTGATTCCCGTCATCCAAAGGGTCAGACATAATCCCTCTCTAGTATTTGCAGACTTTGAAACCTCTCCCCCGTTGCCTTGTAAAACGGCTAATTTTCCATAATCAGGTTTATTCCAAAAGAGATTTTTTCTATTTCTGCAATCTCTTAGAGGCGAAAGTGACAAAGACGGCCGATGAAACGAGTCTGTATGGCCGAGACCTATGGTACGCCTTCTGGCGACCTTG
>MDTA01144543.1_pt1 | contig 12854 bp, 12 predicted proteins | sample 811151 | NCBI WGS metagenome assembly MDTA01 (sample SAMN05326648, study PRJNA326480) | marine metagenome | isolation source: seawater | place: Indian Ocean: South | collected 2010
ATCATTATAAGTTTTCTTGTCCTCATCAACTTTGTTCGGATCAAAATTAGGATCAGGATAATCCTCCCAACTATTACCTTCATACTCAACTATTAATGGGTTGATGTCCTTTCTCTCAGCATATACATGGTAAAAACAATCAATTAAAATCTCATTAGTTAGAAAATCTTGATTTGCACCAAGTTCAATCACGACATATTCACTGTTAAAACTTTCAATTACAAGATTTTGATTTTTGCCAATTGGTTGTAATTGAACTGTGATACTATTCTCATGAACTAAGTCTTTCCAATAGTATGGTAGTTCAATAATATTTGAACCTTTAAGTCTGCCACGATAATAAACTCCGACTTCAGGGCCCTCGATACATGCATAACGAAGACGATGACCATCACCTTTTGTCGGATGTTTTAAATCAAATGGTTTTGGTCTTGCATCGGCAGAGCCAAATCTAGATGCTAGTTTTCCTTTATTACCACAATCAACCGCACCTGTGACAAACATATCACCTATGACATGAATTGTATCAACAGATGAACCACCTGATATTCGTAGAGCATTTGCTGTTTTACCATCACCTGTGACGGTTAAATTACCATCAGCCTTAATTGCAAGATTTGATTCGTATGCTGGTTGAGTGTCAAGTGGATTTTGAGCAGCACCATTCGACGCAACGTTTAAAGCACCCTCATATCCTCCAGCTAATAAAGACATAGTGGGTTCGCCAATATAAACAGGGCCATTTAAAACAGCAGTTCCAGTTGGTGACTCATCTGGCGCAAAGTAAGATACATCATTTGTTCCTACAATAAGTTTATCTGTTTGTGTTTTTACTATATGCATTAGTCTAATTTGGGTGGTGAGATTGTGGTTGCTTTCTCTAATACTCTTGACATCACACCATAACTCATGTCAGCATCAGCAGCAGCGAGTGCAAATCCATATTTGAGTTGAAAGAAACCTTTACTTATTATGTTAGCACTATTACTAGCACTAATCATTATTTTTTCTCCTTGAACACGAATATCAGGTGCCTTGATCTGTGCAAGTCTGCAAGCCTCAACCATGAACTGTCCGTCTTGACCACCGCCCTGTGCATTAAGGTTTATATTTCTTGCCTGAATTGTAACATCACCATTTTCACAATCAATTAATAAATCACCTCTTTTACATTTGATTGTTTTAGCATAAACAGGTTGAATATCACCAGCGTCTCTAGCTTTTAATCCCTCACCTAAAACTTCACAAGATTGTCCTGGCGTGTATAAAACTGCTTTTCCAGTTCCAGGCCCACCACCCTCAGACTTTCCTTCACCCTTATCAGCATAAAACGCAAAAGATTGTGACTCCTGTGTTTGAATTTCATATAGAGTGTCACCATGTATGCTACTTTGTCCGCTTTGAGTAGAATATCTTAGATGAACATCTCTTTCTACGTTTTGTTTATCGTTTGGTGCTTTAGAATTTGACATTTACTTTTCAATACAACTAATTACCGTTACAACCACATCTTGAGGAAGATTCCTATCGAAAGGAATATCTGTGTCAGCAAGTTGAGATGCATCATCAATTCTAGTGAATTTGAGAACTGGTGATAATTTAGCACCAACTCCAGTGTCACTATTTATTACAACTTCTGGAAGTTTAGTAAATCCAAATCCACCTTGTTTTACATTAGCACCCACAACTAAACCATCTTGAATTTGAAGTTCAACTTGTGCTTGACCAAGATTAGATATTGATTCACTTGTAGCATCGCCAGGCAGAGTATCACCAGCGACGGCAACAGATCCACCTTCAACTGAAGCAGTATCATTATCATCATATCCAAAACCAGTATTTTCAACAATAACATCATCTAATGTAGTCACATAAGAAACTGCACCATCATAGTTTGCATTTGGATCTGGAAGAATTTCTTTTATGTTTCCATCCAAATCCTCTTCAGTTGTATTTGGTAAGTATTCTTGACCAGGCGCTGTCATCACAACACCCACAACACCAAGTTCAGTTCCATTTGGATCTGCGATATAAACTGGTAGATTAGATCCAGTAACATTCAATCCAACATTAGTTATTTTGACTGAGTTTTCATCATTGTCAAACACAATATCACCAACTTGTTTTCCGTCAGGTATTATTTTTTGAATCTGATTTGCATTGACTCCATCAGTGTTAGCTAATTGACTCAAAGCCAATAAATCTGATTGTCTATCTGATTCGGTGTAACGAACAGGAGAAACTCTACCCATTTTTGCAAAACCTCCAGCTCCATATCCCTTATCACAACTATCAAAGAATGACACTAAAGGTGGTTCTCTAAATCCAAATCCTGTTCCGTTGATAGCTACACCAATAATATTTCCAAGAGCATTTACAATTGCATTTCCCGATGCACCTTGACCACTACCACCTATAAAATCAACTCTTGGTGGGCCACACTTAAGAACATTAGTATTGCAATCTGGTCGAGATGGAACTGCTGGAATTGCATCATTAATACTATCTAAAAGAGGATTTCCAATTGCCTTTAATCCCATTTTATCAGTTATAGTTTTAAATTCATCTGCAATTGCTTTTGAAACACCATTTTTAGTTGAATATGTTGTATTCTCTGGGCAGTTTTGTCTATCACAATCAAGAACATTTGTAATGATATTTGCAAACTTAATTGCTTTTGTGAATGTTGCACTCGGAAGAGCAATACCACCACCTTGAATGTTGTTTAATTGTTCAAACATACTTCCAAGACTTGTATCTAAAATATTATTCATTTGACCAAACATGTCACTCATAAAATTCTCAACACCACAGACAGGAACATCTAAAACCTGTCCAATCATATTTTCTAAACTTTTTCCGAGATAACCTAACAATTGATCTTGTATCTTTTCAAAATTACAAAAGACTGTATCAATTAAAGCATTCGTTGCCTGTCCAGCAGGCGCTTGTAATGGTTTCGGTGTTTTATCTTTTAAAGTTGTCGATAACTTATCTAAAGTCTCCTGTATTACCCATGAACGACCACGACGAATCAATTTTGTCATTGAATTATGAATTCGATTCGTAGTTAATTTTATCTCAGTCTGAGCATCAACAATACCTCCGAAAATTGGATCAACATATGAATTTTGTTCATTCAATTGTTGAAGAGTTTGCATTTTACGAGTGAAGTCTTTAATCGTATTACTTATTTTTGATATTTCATTATCTTCACAAGCTGTAAAATTATCAAAAGTAATATTTGTCGATGCTTCTTTTTGTTTGTGTGCAATTGTTTTAACTAATTCGCCAGGCGAAAATCCACCACCCCAAGGTGATGAGGGAGCCTGACGTTGTTTGCCAGATCTCTGTCTTACTTTTGGTGGTGTGTATGGTTTAAAGTCTGTTTGATTTGATGCATTAAACTGTGCGGATGTTATCTTGTCAGCGATAAATGGTTGTTTGAATAAAGTTCCAAATATCACTGGTTGTTGTCCATCAACACCATCAAAGAAAAATCCAACTACAACTTCACCACCTTGATATTGCATTGTCGCACCACAACCACCAGTGGTCGTAGTATTTGGTGGCAATAGGACATGTGCTAATGGTAGATCTTTATCAGGTAGGTCACTATCACTACCATGATATCCAACAATACGAACACGACATCTAAATGCATAGATATCTTCTCCATCTTCCGCTTGTTTCTTCTCTAATAAATCACCCCACTCTCCTTTATCTGGATCAGTCACTTGACCGATCCACCATTGCATTGGATCTTTACCTATAAAATTAGTTGTTGGATACATCTTTGTTAATCGTCATAGATTAAACACTCAGGTTCATCTGGATGATTATCACAAAATAATTCTAACGCATTTGGATCGTGATGATCGCCTGCTTCAATCTCTTCCTTATGATGTTCTGCATATTCTTCGAGTTCATGTAACTCTTCCTTGGCGTGTCTTCTCGCTGCTGGATTTGCCTGTGGGTCATCGATAATTTTCTTATCGTGTTCCATATGGTCTTCGATTGATTTCATAAGATTAGTTACTTTTTTTACTATTTAAGCGCTAAACACATCACGAATTAACATGAGTTGTGTTTCTGATTTTTGACCACCGATTAAATGTCTTAATTCAGAGATCATATATTTTCCACTAAGATCATTATCCTTTTCAGATCCATATCTTCCTACTGGAGCAACATCACTAGAAGATCGAGAATCACCACCTTGTTTTGGTTTATTAGATTCTTTAACTGGTAATTTAATGTCGATCATATCGCCAGCTCTCAAATCAGGATTAAACGGAATTGATATGTTCAGAGATTGTGAAAACAATAAGTTATTTCTAATATAAGATTTATTTTGATAAACGGCAAGCTCACTTAACTTTTGAACATCCGTCTTCTTTGATCCTTTTTGTGCAACTCCAAAGTCATTTACACGCATCATTAATCGTGATGGGGAGTCCTCTAATTTATCCATCAATTTAACAGGTTTTTTTAAATCCAATTCAGTTACTTTAAAATCAACTACATCTGTCACCTGATTTTCAATATCAACATATATGGTTTTATTTGCATACATTCCCATTCTTAGATTCATACCAATATCGTTTGATTGATTCAATTTATTTTTTAAAATTTTAAAAGATCCTTCAATTGGCCTGTCTGGTTGTTCATATCTAACTGGATCTTTTTTTAACAGTTCTTCAATTGATTTAAAATTATATCCATCTAAAGTTTCAAAAAATAAAAATCCAAAATTTTTCTTAGATGACTGTGATCTCGGGCATAACCATTGTATTGTATCAAATGGCCTTTTTAAATTTCCAATGAATGAATATGAATTAGTGGATCTATCCTTTGATATTTTCTTTTTAGTTTTGATTCCCTTTTTGTCTTTCTTTAATAACTGTTCAACTGTCTGTGATACATTTCCAGTAAATTTTTTATTTACTCTTGCCGTTTCATTAATCAATGACTCCATTGAAACAAATTCTAGAGTTGCGATTTGTTTATTTGTTGTCGTTGTAACGTCTCTTACAGCATTTAACACTAGATTTTGTTTTCTTGGTTTTGATGAAATTTTAAAATCATCAAATCCCTCAACTGTGATTGATAAATCAATTGACTCGCCACCATAAATTCCCTCTCTGGTTATCACTTGGTCAATATCAATAAAAGTCAGTGTCATTGATATCGATGGGCTTTTTACACTTTCGTAGTAATCAATAATTGGATTTCCTCGAACTATGTCAAGATTTTCCTTTAGTCCAGTTCCATCTCTAGGAACTAAAGTGCATTTATCGATTTTAAATTTAGTTTCCATTAGGTTATGATTTTGGCAAGTTCTTTCATTGATTCATCAATATTAATTTGCATCTCCTCGTTTTGTATTAATTGTATGAAGGGTATAAATGTTTTAGTTGCTTTTATTTCAACATCTGTAACCTGTGGTGCATTTGCTTGAACAATTGCTGGAGAATTTTGATCTGCTATTTCTTGAGGAGAAACAATATTTTGAGCAACATCGGTTGATGGACTTGATAAAATATTATTAGTTAAGTCTTCCAATTTATTTTCTAATATGGGAGTCACACCACCTTTCTGAGGTGTTATATCCTTAATACCAAAGTCACTCATTTTATTTTCTATTCTTGATCCAAGTTCTCCGACTGTTATAAATCCATCACCATCTAAATCAAGTCCAGAATTTCTTTCATATCTATCTCTAATACTAGAGGTAATCTTCTCTCCATCATCAAATTTATCTCCTGATCCCAACAATTGAAAATCTGGATCTTTATCAGCATAGCTAGGCATGAAAACTGATCCATATAATTGGGATGTAGTCGCATTTTCTGGTAAGTTTTTTGATAAGTATTTGTCAATCAATGGTAATTGTTCAGACAAACTCATTTTTCTTATATCATCCACAGTTGTTCCGAACTCCTCTGCAACCTCTGGTTTGAATTGTATCAATCCACCAGCTCCAGTGGATTCATTCAAAGCGTCTGTTTTAAAACCAGACTCTGATGCGATCAATCCTAGTAATTCTGAAGCTTTTATATTATGTTTATCAGCTATTCCTTGTATTCCATCTAAAAATTCTTTGTTACCACCTATTAAATCTTTTGATGCTCCACTTAATTCAAATGTTCTACCATTAGAATCTAATTCATTTTCTCTTTTTATATCCTCGTCACTTACAGGAGAGAATGCACTAGGTTCTATGTCACCAAATAATTTTTTCACAACTGTTTGTATGACAACATCTTTAATATCTTTTGGATCTATTTTTGTTCCGATATCTGTGGCGATTGATTCAAGTGATTTTGGTATTTTCTCATCTTTTAAAGATTCGCCTAGAGGTGATTTTTCAAGACCCTCTGCAAAATTTTTAAATTTATCAACAAAAGGCGAGAGAATGCCTGCAAAAGGATTATCCCCTGATTCAATATCCTCTCCAACTAATCCACCTTCACTAAATCCCTTTACTCCTTTTTTTCCTTTTGCGAGTGTTGGATCTTTTGCAGAGTCATACTTATATGTTGATTTATCTCTTTGCACCATCTCATCTTTAGAAGAAACATATGTAGCTGGATTCATTTGATTCTGACGATATCCAAGAGAATTTCCATACGCTGATGCTGGTTGCACTCCATATTTTTTGTCCATTTTTCGAGCTTTATCCTGCTTTTTCCTTGTAGCCTTTGATGCGTCGCTTCTGTAAAGAATTGGAAGTAATAATTCTTGCGGAATACCATGTTCCTTGTTCATAAATTGTTCAAAAGTGACCTTCTCAAATCCTTTCAATTTATTAATTTCACTCATAAGTTGATTTTTATGAGCGATTAAATCAGGAATTCCAATGGCCACCATCATAGATTTAATTGTAGTTTCACCAGTGAGAGCACTCTCAGCTCCATCATCGTAAGTTTCTTCTACATTGTATTTCTCTATTGTCTCACTGGACAGACCAGAACCAATCATTTCATCTTTGCTATATAAGTATTCATTATCAGATGATAATTCATAAATGTCTGTAGTATTATCAAAATATGTTTTTTCCAATCCCTCATCGGTCATACGCATTGATTTCTCTGCTGTCTTCATATCTCCCTCTTCGTCAAACCCAAGAAATTCCTTACTCATCACACCTAACTTTGCAGCAGGCCCTTTACCAAGAGTGCCTTCCAAAAGTTTAGGTTTATTTGTTCCACCAGCAGCAGCGTTGATTCCTTTCAAAGTATCAACACCGACTTTTTTGACTGCATCTTTTGTTACAACAAATTCTCCAGGCGTTAATGCAGCTAAAACACTATCTTCATTATTATTAGTAGTGATGTTATCATTATCTTCTACTTTTCCACCCTTGTTAAACTTATTAAGACTTAAACTATGGTCTGCAATACCTAACGCAGCTGCAGGAAGTTGAAGCAATGAAGATCCAAAAAGTCCAAGAAGTGATCCAAAAAATCCTTTTTTATCTTTTGGATTTGCAATATTTTTTTCTTTTGCATTTTCAGCAAACGAAACTCCTTGATCCTCTGGAGATTGATCACCTTCACCACTTTCACCACCTTGAACCGCCAAGGCTCTTTCAGTCATCTCTTGTTTTTGTTTTGCATCCTCCTCTTCTAAACGTCTATCCTCATCTTGATCTTTTTGAAATTTTATAAACTCTTGAATTTCTGCGATCTCTAATTTTATTTCTGATATTGATTCAGTTAAACCTTCAATCGTTGCTTGTTGATCTGTTACCTTTTGTATTGCATTAGTAGATACTCTATCAATATCCTCGATAGAGTCAAAAAAATTATTAATGGTTATTCTTTTACCAGTTGTTTCTAATCCTTCCTCATCCATATCTTTGGACGCCCTCTATTTGTTGTCTCTTTAGATTTTCACTTTCAACATGTTCTTGAAGAAGAGCTAAGTAAATATCTCTTTCCCAAGGCATCATGTTTTCAAGCTCCGTCAAGCTATATTTATGGTATTGCATGAGAGAGAAATTGACACGATAATATGTTTCAAGATTCTCTCGTGCAATACTTATCCGAAAAAATCGGCTAAGCCCTCCAAAACTACACTTCCTTTCTTTTTCGTATTTGGATTTTCAACTTCAATTGTATGAGATAATTTTGGCATCGTCTCAAAAAATCTTTCAACTTCCTTATATTGTTTTGAATTTAATTGTTGTATAAAATCAAGTCTCTCCTGTGCAGAATAATCCTTTGCATCCCAAGCATCCTCATTTGTAAAAACTGTGTCCATGCAATCAGAAACAACTTTGAATGTTTTATCAACGACAGTTTTTGCATCATCCTCAACATCAAAATTAGTTTGTACAAACTGATTTAATGATGGATATTTCATCCGAAGAGTCATTGTATCACTTAAAACAATATCAGTTTTATGATCTTTTCTTTTTTGAACTTTAACCTCATCCACATATATTGTCACAGGAACTTGGGTTTGATTATCATCAGGACATGTGACTGTCATTTTAATATCTTCACCAATTGATTTAGCACGAATGTTCAAGAAAACATATTCTATATCAAATGTTGGAAGACTATCAACATCGATGCCTTTTGTGAGAATACACTTCTTTAAAACATCCGTTACAGCATTTGTAATTTCAGATTGATTTTTAGATTCTAAAGCTATGATTAAAATTTTCTCCTCTTTCACAAGAAAAGGTCGATATTTAATTTTTTTATTTGATGAAGGTAATTTCAACTCATAAGTTGGGGTTTCAATTGTTGGTAAAGGCATAATTTATTAATTTAGTAAATTTAAACTCCTCCAAGAGGAAGAATAGAAGTGGTTCCTGTAGTAGTAAATCTTCCATCCTCTCTTCTAACAGGGAATGGTTGAACTTGTTGATCATTTGAATTAATGATACCCTCAGATGTGTTTAAAACAGCTTGATTTGGATCCTGATAATCAAATCTTGTGAAAAATCTATCATAGGCAAACTGTACATTACATCTTAACACATTTGAATCGCCATAGGCAACTCTCATTGATGTTAAATTAGTTGGCCAAATATTTACAAATTCATAACTTGTTAAATTAGATTTATACTCTCTAGGAGTTTTTCTATCATTACTTCTACCACCAAAAGATCCTGATTGATTTTTATTAGGATCTATGAAAGTGTCCCTTTCAAATTTTGTAATGTGAATAATTTCTTTATAATCATCTGGATAATTAAAACGTGAATATGCATTTAAACTTCTTTTATTTGTTTGAATTGGATTAATATATGTCATCCAAGTTTCTAAAACTTCTAAAATTATCATGTCAGCATCACAATAAAAAACAAGATTTAACGGAGGAAAATTTCTAAGATTAGGAAATGTTTCTTGAATTCCTTGATGATGTCCAATTGCAGTTGATTCTACATAACTTGTGCCTGGAATCTCAGCTTGAGTGCATAATATGGACATCTTCTGCATAAAGTTTCGACCTTGCGATCTTTTAACAGCTAAATCTTTTACTGGAGAATCTTTCAACCATGTGGAAAATTTTCCAAATGAAAAATTAACTTGATAAAAGGTGTCTAATGATGGTCGAGCAACACTATCTCTAACATCTCTAATGTTACCTTTGATTATCTCTGATCTTCGTGGAAATAAATTATTTTCTGACACGATAAATAAATTTGGATTGTTATTACTATATATGAGCTATAAAGGGGTATATCGACCTTCAAATCCCAAAAAATATAAAGGAGACTCTCAAAACATAGTTTATCGGTCTCTTTGGGAGAGAAAATTCATGAATTACTGCGATTTGAATGAAAATATACTTGAATGGGCATCTGAAGAATTTTGGATACCATACAAAGATCCAACAACAAATCGAGTTCGTAGATATTTTCCAGACTTTTTTATTAAGTATAAAGATAAAGACAATAATATTCGTAGATCAGTGATTGAAGTGAAACCGATGAGAGAAACGAGAGAACCAAAAGTGACGAAAGGAAAGTCAAGAAAAACATTAATCAACGAATCAATGACCTACGCTAAAAATCAAGCAAAATGGAAAGCAGCGAGAGAGTTTTGTGATGATCGTAAATTAGAATTTAAAATTATGACTGAAAAAGAACTAGGAATTCGATGAGTATTCTACAAAGAATATTAGATACAGTAGGCAATCAAGTCAATGAGGAATTTTTTCGTCGTCGTTTGCTTGAAGAACTTGTTTCGACTAATTTTGAAACTGATTATGCAGATACTGCTGGATTTGCACCTGGCGAATTGTATTTTTTTACCTATCAAGCACAAACAAAACAACCTTATTATGACATGTATCCACTCGCATATGTGATTGAAATGCGAACAGGTGGTTTCTTAGGATGCAATCTACACTATGTTCGATTGACTCAAAGAGACGAACTTGCAATAAGCTTACTAAATAACTCTGCTCAAGGTGCAGTCGCAGTTCCTCCTAGAACTCTACATAAATATCTTTATACAGGCGTAAGAGGAACACCATACCGTATTCCAAATAGTGAATGGTCAGATGTAGCACAAGTGCCAACTGAGAGATTTGTTGATATGAGGGGCATCCCAGTTCCAAGAGATCGAATTTACAACAAAAACTAATGTCAAAAAGCAGAGTCTATACACAAGACGATGGTTCAAAAGTATCTTTTGAATTTGGTGCAGATCAAAAACTGATCGGCATAAAAAAAGATGGAGCCTCTCTTGATCCTCAGAGTCAAGAATTTGAAAATTTGCAAGATAGTGATGATGCTTTAAATGCGTACAATGTAAATAAATTTGGTGGAAATATAAATGGGTATGAAGAAATAATTGATGTTGATACAGATGTACTCATATCACAACATGAAAGAGAAGAGAAAAAAGAAAATAATGAACAATTTGTTGATAATAATAAATCAAGAAGTATAGCATACTCTAACTCTAGAGGAAGTGCTGTGGGTGATTATCAAAGACAAACAAGAAAAAGATTCGGTATTGGCCCCTTTTCTTTTGGAAAATACAAAAGTAAAATTTTAGCATATCCATTTGATATCGATCCATCTCAGGATCATATGAAAATTGTAAGATATCGATATTCTCGACCAGATATAAACCAGAGCAAACCACCACATAAACAAAAATTCTTTCCTCCTTTAGTTGCACCAACAGTTAATGTCGCTGGTGATAGTGTAAAAGGCAGCACACAACTTGCAACTATTATACTACCAATGCCAAAAGCAACCGATGTAAATGGAGTTGAGTGGGGAAAAAGTGAATTAACTGCATCTGGTATCGCTGCTCTTGGCACAGCTAGAATAGCCTCTCTTGGAGGAAGATTAACTGGAAAAACTGATCTTCAGAGAGAAATTGATAGAAGAGCAAGAAATGAATCAGGGCCAAGAGGAATGGGGCCTGATATTCTTGGATCAGCCGCGTCTTTCACTCAAGCTCAAGCCGCTAGTCAAGTAACTCAATTAGCTAACAATGCGTTTGGTACAGATTTAGACGCAGATACATTTTTAGCAAGAACAGGTGGTCAAGTTTTAAATCCAAATGCAGAGATGTTATTTCAAGGGCCTGTAATTAGAGACTTTTCATTTAGTTTTGTGATGATTGCAAGAAGCGAGGAAGAAGGTGCAGAAATTAGAAAAATAATTCGTGAATTTAAATTAGGTATGGCACCTAAATTTAGAAATCGAGTTTTCTTAGAGGCTCCCGACGTATTCACATTGCAGTATAAAAACGGTAAAACTGATAAAGACGTTTTAAATACTGTAAATAGATTTAATCCAGGCGGGCTTGCATTGACAACTATGAATGTTGATTATGCTCCAAATGGATATTGGTCTGCGTATCGAGATTCACAACCAGTTGCACTGAAAGTGGATCTTAATTTTACTGAACTTAGACCAATTTATCAAGGAGATCAAGAAGTTACTCCAGAAGACAGCGTAGGTTACTAAAATGACATACTCAGGATCACCATACAGTTATTTCAGACAATTACCTGATTTAGATTATCCATCTCTAGCGAATGATCGACAATCAATTTATGATTATAAAATTGTAAAGAACATATTTAAAAGAGCAATAATTCGTGATGATATTTTTGATGAGGTTGTTGCATTTGAAAAATACTCAGTTATTGGCGATGAAAGACCAGATCAACTTGCATATAGTTTTTATAAAGACTCTGGACTTGATTGGGTTATCTTAACCACAAATAATATTGTTCATGTGAGAGATGAATGGCCAATGAGTTCTCAGGATTTTTTAACTTATTTAAATGAAAAATACACTCAACAAGAATTATCAAATATTCATCATTATGAAACTAAAATTATTCGTGACTCAAATGGCAAACTAATTCAACCAGAGGGTTTAATTGTTCCAGAAAATCATTCAATTACTTACATAGACAACGGATCTTATAGGACAAGAACTGATAAAACATCAGTTTCCTTTCTTCAACATGAAACTAGTTTAAATGATAAGAAAAGAGATATTAATATTTTAAGAGAAGAATATTTGAACTTTTTCTTAGAGGATTTTGAAAACATTATGGAATATAAACCATCAAGACAATTTGTAAGTGAAACTCTTAAAAAAACAGAAAATCCACGCATAATTTCGCCATAAAAAAGAGGTCGTTTTAAGCGACCTCTGGCGTAAAAAATGGCCCGAAATTTTTTTCGGGTTATTTCCTAATTTTCAGCTAATTTTGCAAAATAGCTGAGTGCATCTTCTTCATCCTCATCTGTATTCACAGAGGATGGAGTTGTGTCAACAACAGCACGACCTTCACTTAAGTCCTCTAAGTTATTATCTTCATCAATAACTTCGGGGTCTTGTCTTTTTGGTGCA